>JGI24712J26585_10001639_pt1 | contig 19019 bp, 18 predicted proteins | sample BioPla3DNA2_FD_26585 | JGI IMG/M metagenome (IMG submission 26585) | reverse complement strand
TGCTTTAACAAGGTCATAGGCTACATAAGGCACCAGCAAACCTGCCATGTCCTTTATACAAATTGAATCCGCACCCATTTCAACCAGCTGTTTTGCATCCTTTACAAACAGGTCAAGATTGTGTACAGGACTTATTGTATAACATACTGTACCTTGCGCATGTCCACCTTCTTTTTTACATGCCTTTATAGCCGTCTCAATATTTCTTGGGTCATTTAAAGCATCAAATATTCTTATAATATCCATACCGTTCGCAACGGCTTTCTGTACAAAGTATTCAACAACATCATCGGCATAATGCTTGTAGCCTAAGATATTTTGGCCTCTTAAAAGCATTTGAAGCTTTGTTTTTTTACAATGCTTTTTGATGGTTCTGAGTCTTTCCCAAGGGTCTTCATTTAAAAATCTCAAACAAGAATCAAAGGTAGCCCCACCCCATGCTTCCAATGAATTATAGCCTATATCATCTAGTTTTTCCAAAATAGGAATCATCTGATCAATCTTCATTCTCGTCGCTATAAGTGATTGATGTGCATCCCTAAGAACGGTTTCCATAATTTTTACTTTAGCCATTTTACAAACCTCCTTTTTGCTTTTTCATCGATCTATTCCTTAATTCATTGACAGCAGTACATCTCCTGCATTAACGGAAGTTCCTTTTGTTACATTTATTGATGCAATTATGCCGTCATTTGGTGCTACAATTTCGTTTTCCATTTTCATAGCTTCAAGAATTAAAAGCACTTGACCTTTTTTAACAGAATCCCCGGAATTTACTTTTACTCCGAGAATTGTACCTGGCATTGGAGCTGTAATTTTTGCTGCTCCTGCCGGAACTGCATTGTCTTTCTTTGGAGCAGCGGCTGGAGCCGGTGCTGGAGCTGCCGCTACAGGTGCAGCTTTAGGTGCAGGAGCACTATATGTAGCAGGCTCAGCAGCTACACTACCATCTCTTACCTCTTCCACTTCCACTTCATATTGATTTCCGTTAACTTTTATTAAAAACTTTTTCATGTTTAATCCTCCTTTAAATTTTACTCTTCAAACGTTCATATCTACCTGTTGCTGACCATACCGGTGCTGATTGCGGTATTCTTCTAAATGATTTTACCACTAGATTGTATCCCGGTCTTGATTCCATCATCGCAATTGCTGCCATTATGGCAGATATAATTTCATCATTTAAAAAATCTTCCATATTAACCTCCATGGTCGCTTCTAAAATTTATATTATAAAGGAATGTTTCCATGTTTTTTGGATGGTCTGTTTTCCCTTTTACTAGCTAACATTTCTAAAGCACTTATTACTCTTATCCTTGTTGAAGCTGGCTCAATAACATCATCTACATAACCTCTTGAAGCTGCTACATAAGGATTGGAGAATTTATCCCTGTATTCTTGAATCAAATCACTTCTTGTTTGAACAGGGTCATCTGCTTTGGCAATCTCTTTTCTGAAGATAATATTTGCTGCACCGTCAGGTCCCATTACTGCTATCTCTGCTGTTGGCCATGCAAATACCTGATCTGCTCCTAAATGTTTGCTGTTCATGGCAATATAAGCACCGCCATAGGCTTTTCTCACTATTACATTTATTTTTGGAACTGTTGCCTCAGAAAAAGCATAAAGAAGCTTTGCACCATGTCTTATAACACCATTATGCTCCTGACCAACACCCGGCAAATATCCCGGTACATCAGTGAAGGATACTAAAGGAATATTGAAAGCATCACAGAAACGAATAAATCTTGCAGCCTTGTCAGATGCGTTCACATCTAGAACTCCTGCAGCAAATTTTGGCTGATTGGCAACAATACCTACAGTTCCGCCGTTTAATCTTCCAAAACCCACTATAATATTCTGTGCAAAGTGTTTTTGAATTTCCATAAATTCGCCATTATCTACAATGGTAGTAATAATATCCATCATGTCATAAGGCTTGTTTGAACCATCAGGAATAATTTCATTCAAGCTATCGCAAATTCTATTAAGGTCATCGCCACTATCGTAATAGGGAACATCAGTAAGATTGTTTTCAGGAAGGAAGCCTATAAGTCTCTTTATATCTTCAATACATTCCTTTTCACTTGCACTTTGGAAATGTGCAACACCGCTGACGGAGTTATGAGTTCCTGCTCCACCTAACTTCTCAAAGGAAACCTCTTCCCCAGTTACTGATTTGATTACCTGTGGTCCGGTAATAAACATCTGACTTGTTTTTTCAACCATGAAGATAAAATCAGTTATGGCAGGTGAATAAACAGCACCTCCGGCACATGGCCCCATTATAACTGATATTTGTGGAATTACCCCGGAAGCTAATGTGTTTCTGAAGAAAATATCTCCAAATCCGCTCAAAGAGTCAATTCCTTCTTCAATTCTTGCTCCACCTGAATCATTGATACTGATAAAAGGAGCACCCATTTTCATTGCCATATCCATTACTTTTGTAATTTTCTTAGCATGCATTTCACCTAAAGAACCGCCTATTACCGTAAAATCCTGTGATGAAACAAATACCAAACGCCCGTTTACAGAACCATAACCTGTTACTACTCCGTCGCCGGATACTTTTTTCTTCTGCATATCAAATTCAATACTTCTAGTCTCAACAAACGCATCAATTTCCACAAAGCTGTTTTCATCAAATAACTCATTAATTCTTTCCCTCGCAGTCATTTTTCCAGCTTCGTGCTGTTTTGCTATTCTGTCGGCTCCTCCACCTTGCTCAATTTGAGCTTTTTTGGTCTGAAGAAGACTTAATTTGTCAACTCTCTCCATCCGTTTCCCACCTCTTTTTGCATATTTGTCGTTTATTAAATATATATTACATTTCGTTATTATATGATATTATTACCAGGTACTAATTTAATCAGATTATACCGCACTTTTAGAAAGATTGCAATATTTTCCTAAGCTTTTCATAATAATTTTTAACACTATATTTATTCCCCTAAATTCGCATTAAAATCACATTCTTGACAAATATCTTCTTAATTAATTCTTTCTTAATAATAACCTATACATTATTAGGATTGTAAAGCCATTTAAATCAAGTTTTCTTAAAATAGCTATTGCAATGTTCCTTCTTAATCGTCTTTTAGAAAAATGTGTCTAGTTTTTTCCCGATTTTGCCGATGATTATAATGACCGAATTCCATAGGAAAAAGGATGTGGTTCTATTGAATAAAAAATCCAAGGATCCGAAAAACTCAACAATTTTTTGCAGAGTATCAATTGATGATAATGATGATTGGGTTCATGGAATCGTTACCTACATAAATTTAGATAAAAATGTAGCTGAGATTTTTCTACCTGCAAGGTACTTTAAAGAGTACTTATCCGAGGGTAACAAAGTTACTGTAAAATCTATGGATCAAAATAACGAAATACTATTTTATGGTAATATCGCTAGAAAAGTAATATCTATAAAAAAACAGGCTATTACCATCGAAATTGAAAAAGTTTTAAATTTTGAAAACAATCGAAAATATGAGCGATTTAGCGTTAATTACGATTGTCTTATCAGCACGCCTAAAGGTGAGTACTCAGGTAAAATGGTGGATATCAGCCTGAGCGGATGCATGATATATACAAATGAGCCTATTGAGGAAGCTTCCAGCGTAACTGTAAAATCCTTCATATCACCAGAAGCGGAACTAACTTTTCAAACGAATGTACTAAGAAGAAAAAGTATAAAAAACAACAGATACTCCTATGGACTTCAACTGTCCAGTATAGATAACAACAACAATATTATGCTAAATGAACTCATAGCACATTTAGTTAAACAAAAAAACTATATAGCACAAGAATGGAAAATCTTCAATAGGCTGAAATATAGCGTTTATACAGTTTCGGTTTTACTAGTCTTTTTTATTGTATTTTATATATTTGCATCCACAGTTATTTGAAAATTATCTGTAAATCTCACCCTATCTTTTCAATACATACCAGTATTGGAGGGCAATTTTTTTGATTAATAAACTCAGTTTTCATTACAGAATACATCTTTGGGTCAAGTTTTTCTAAATATTCTAACACCTGGATCTTTTCTTCAAATCCACTATCCCCTCCATGATAAACCACAATACTGATTATACCGCCTTTAACCAAACTATTTAATGACTTTTCAATTGCAGATATAGTAGTTTCAGGCTTTGTACCAATTTTGTGATCTCCACTAGGAAGATAACCTAAATTAAACATTACAGCTTTAATATTGTTTTTTACATATTTATCAATATTTTCATGTCCATCATTAATTAGCTCAACCCTAACTGCTAAACCAAGGCTAATAAGCTTTTCTCTTGTCTTATCTAGGGCAACTTTTTGAATATCGAAGGAAAAAACTCTTCCAGTTTCACCTACAAGCTTTGCTAGGAATACTGTGTCATTTCCGTTGCCTGCTGTAGCATCAATCACTATATCTCCTTCTTCAACAAACCTCTCAATATACTGGTGTGACTGCATTAAAGAATTTCCGATTTTGGGCACATGAATCCTCCTCCTTTTACGTCTAATAAAGATGCGTAATAAAAACTGCGGGACATCGAGCCCCTTCGTTTTCCCCTCTTTCACTTCGATTGAAAGATGCGTAATAAAAACTACGGGACATCGAGTTACTTCGTTTCTCCTCTTTCTCTTCGCTTCAAAGAGTCGTGATAAAAACTACCGAGCATCGAGCCCCTTCGTTTCCCCTCTTTCACTTCGCTCGAAAGAGGCGTAAACAAAAGGTTAAGCTATTTTAACTTAACCTTTGTCAACCACATTAACTAACCGACTATCAAAATCATATCCCTAATAATCTTTGCAGCTAAAAGTGCTGTTCTATCCGATTGATCATAATGAGGGGAAACCTCCACAATATCAAAACCTACAATATTTAAGTCCTTAATAACGTTTAGTGCCTGTATAAGCTCTTTAGAGGATATTCCACCCGGTTCAGGCGTACCTGTACCATTAGCATAGGCTGGATCTACCACATCAATATCAAGGGTAAAATGTACAGGTCTTCCCTTAAACTTGCCAACCACCTTTTTTAATGGCTCAAGTACTTCAATTGTATACATATTTGTATTAGCCTTTGCATATTCAAATTCATCTTTAGTACCCGATCTGATACCAAATTGATAAATATTTTTGCCAGGCATAAAGTCAACAAGTCTTCTCACCGCTGAAGCATGAGAATTAGGGCAACCTAGGTACCCTTCCCTTAAATCCGCATGAGCGTCAAAATGTATTACTATAAGCTCATCTCCGTATTTATTATAAACTTCTTTTATAACTGGTACACTGATAAGATGCTCACCGCCTATAAATAGCGGAAATTTGTTATCTTCAAGGATTTCTTTGGCTGCTTTGCCTATGATTTCAAGGCTTTTTTCAACATTTCCAAAGGGTAAATCCAAATCTCCCGAATCAAAATAAGCATAGTCTTCAAGGCTCTTATCCATATAAATGCTATATTCTTCAATACCTATAGAAACTTCTCTTATCTTTTGAGGACCAAATCTTGTACCCGGTCTAAAACTGCAGGTATAATCCATAGGTACGCCAACCATAACTATGTCTGCGTCCTCGTAGTTTTCTGTACTACCCATAAATCTTGTAGGCAGTGTCAAATTTCCATCTTTTAAGCTCATAAAAATACCTCTATTTCACTAAATCTGCTGCAAATTTTGGTAGTGCAAATACTGCTTTATGAATTTGCGGACAGTAATATTTTGTATCAAGCTCAGGAATGTTTGAGATATCTGTATCAAGTGGGTCATATTTTTTTGAGCCCATAGTAAAACTCCAAAATCCACTTGGGTATGTAGGTATTGCACATGTGTAGAGCCTCGTAATAGGAAATATGGAACTTACATCCTTGTACACACTCTTAATCAATTCCTTATGAAAAAACGGCGATTCGGTTTGTGCCACAAAAATCCCATCTTCCTTTAAAGCCTCATAAATAGCTTTATAAAAATCAACAGCAAATAGTCCCACTGCAGGACCAACAGGATCTGTAGAGTCAACCATTATAACATCAAATTCACCTTTGTTCTCTTGAACATATTTTATACCGTCAGCAACAAGCACCTCAACTCTTTTGTCACTTAAGGCACAGCTTATTTCCGGAAGGTATTCCTTTGAAACTTCTATTACACGTCCATCAATTTCACAAAGTACTGCCTTTTCAACCGAAGGATGCTTAATAATTTCTCTAATAGCACCACCGTCTCCTCCCCCGATTACAAGTACTTTTTTAGGATTTTTGTGTGTAAATAGCGGAACATGGGAAATCATTTCGTGGTAAACAAACTCATCCTCTATTGTTGTCTGCACTGTTCCGTCTAGTACAAGCATTTTTCCAAACTGTTCCGTTTCTATAAGAGCAAGCTCTTGAAATTCAGTCTTTTCAGTGTGATAAGTCTTTTTTGTTTTACATGTGATACCCACATTAGGTGTTTGAAATTCAGTGTACCATAAATCCATCCTAGTCACTCCTTAAATAATTTTTATCATTAAAAAATTTTGAGCTAATTGAGTTAAAAACTTGCCAATTTATGTACAATCATTAATTGACAATAACTATTATTTTAAATTGGAAAACTAGATTTGTCAAAGAAAATATTTCATGAAATAATAACAACCAACATGCATATAATAACATTGCACGAAATAAGTTAGGAGGCGGTGCTATTATGACTAAATGTCAAAGGATTATGTGCTCTGTAGGAAGCTGTATGCATAATGAATTTAGCGAGAACTTGTGTAATCTAGACGCAGTTCAAGTAAGTGCTGCTGCAAAGTCAAATAGTGGTGCACCGTACGATGAAACACTTTGTGCAAGTTATAAGAATCGAGACAAAAAGAAGTAGATTTGCAACAAAGTTGACTGACGATTCTTATAAAGATAATGGGTCAGGGGTTACACCCCTGACTCTCCTTATATTCTTGCTTTTATAAAACCCTTTATACTTATATAATCCTCGTACATTGATTTCAGTTCTAGAAAGAGTTTGCCTTTTTAACAAGCATCTTTACTTCCTCTTTTGTTAATTCACGCCATTCTCCCTCAGCTAAATTACCTAAGGAAAGCTTTCCTAATGAAACTCTCTTTAAAGACAATACAGGATGCCCTATAGCCTCACACATTTTCCGGACTTGACGATTTTTACCCTCATGGATTGTCACTTCAACCTCACAGGCATTTTGCTTTGTATTTATTATCTTTAACTTTGCAGGTGCTGTGGTATAATCTTCAATCTCTAAGCCTCTTTCAAACCTGATTATTTCTTCTTTTGTTGGAATCCCTGCAATAGTTGCAAGATAAGTCTTTTCAATCTCATGCTTAGGGTGAGTCATCTTGTGAGTAAAATCTCCATCATTTGTAAGAATCAACAGTCCCATTGTCTCATAATCAAGTCTTCCCACAGGAAAAACTCTTTCTTGTACTCCCTTTAAAAGGTCAAGCACGGTAGGTCTTCGAAATTGATCCTTTGCAGTGGTAACATAGCCTGAAGGTTTGTTTAGTAAAATATAAACCTTGCTATTTTCAGGCTTGATAATTTCACCATTCACCTCAACTAAATCACCTTCACAAACCTTAATTCCCATTTCTCTTACAACACTACCATTTACTTTTACTCTCCCCTGAAAGATCAATTCCTCCGCCTTTCTTCTTGAAGCAACGCCACATTCAGCGATATATTTTTGTAACCTTTTCATTTCCATAAATTATGTTTAACCTCTTAACCCATGTTTTTATAGTAAATTGATTCCTAAAATATAATATAGCAAAATATTATTCCTTAGGTTTAGAAGCCTTTAAGCTTCCGTGACGGATTTATCACCTAAAAATTTTGTATAGATTATTTATTAAAATGTCTAATAAGTATTATACTTTATATAAAGGCTAATTTCTAGGAATCTAAGAATAAACTCTTCCATTACTATGAAAAAACTGCAAATTAAAAAGGCAGGATTTTTATTTTCCTACCTAACAGCCCTTTAATGCGTTTTTAAATCTCCTTAATCATCATCCTCTTCAGATCTTTCGCTTTTTCCTCCACCCTTCAGATCTTTCTTAACTTTTATCTTCTTTTTAAAAGTGTCGTTTGCTTTCTCCATTAATTCCGGAATGAGATCTAATATCTTTTCAAACGAAGCATTCACATTGACTGGCAAAAGCTTTATTTGTCCTTGTCCCACCACCATAAACGCTACAGGGTTTATACTGACACCTGCACCGCTACCTCCGGCAAAAGGATGTTTTTCGCTAGCTCCAGTTTCAATCTGTTTTTGTTTGCCTTCTTCACATTCAGTTATAATTTTACCGCCAGAGTTATACTCTCCACCTCCTGCAGCAAACCCAAAGCTAACCTTTGAAATAGGTATTATTATTGTTCCATCCGGTGCTTGTACAGCATCACCAACTATAGTATTTACATCAACCATATCCTTGATACTTTCCATGGCCGTTGTCATAAGTCCTTGAATTGGATGTTCCGCCAACCCTATCACCACCTATATTATTAAAATATTTTTTATGTTTATATAAATCCCTTTATCCTGAAACACTTCTACCTACAGTCACAAAGTCTATTTTATTTTTTATCATGTAGACTAGACATATTAGACCAACAATAATAATATGTCCAATTCTCACATTCAATATACAAAATAAATCAACTTTAAATTTTTTTCCCATATAATCCGGTTTAATATTGATATTCTTTTCTATAAGATTTAAATTATTGTGAATAAATGAAAGTATAAGTCCTGCAAATGACCAGCATAGTCCTATTAATACAGCAGTTTGATGGGCATTATCTGTTCCTATTGTAGCACTAAAATCTAGTTTTTTGATTTGAAGTCTGCATTTTAAGTATCTAAGTATTTTTTCAATCAAAACTCCATAGCTTTTTTTTAGATTGCGATAATACTTAATTCTTTTTAGTATATAGCCATAACTAATTTTTTCTCTTTTCTTTGATTTATCTTTTTCTTTTTTACCTTTTTCCTTAACTTTCTTAAATATAAAGCCTTTTCTCTTTGTCTTAACTTCTGGAATTTCATACTTATATTTAACTAATCCTTTTAGTATAAACAAAGATAGTATAATATGGTCATTAACGCCATCTCTGTTATATTCTATAGCTATATTTATTCTTATTAAACATAGGAGCAATATTATAAAGACTATACATATCATTATTATTGCAATTACCATATCACTACACCTCTCAGACCACTTTCCAAAAAAATCGTATAACCAAGGAAAGGGCAATTGACCAGTTATTTTTGCAATAACCTTATTAGATATTTTTTCCTTATGTATAAAAAAAATACACTCATCGGTGTATTTTTTGTAATAACGCTTCCTTCGACCGAAGTGAAAGAGGCAAAAACGAAGGGGCTCGATGCCCCTTCGCTTTAATTAATGATGTTTATATTTGACTATTTTCATTTATATCCCGATCAACCTTCTCATCATTCGCTTCCTCAGTTGATTCGAGAACTTCCGGAATCTCATTCATTTCAAATATCGGCAAATCACTGTCTGATTTATAACCAAAACTTCTGAAAAACTCCTCTGTTGTCTCATAAAGTATAGGTTTGCCCGGTGCATCTAACCTTCCGGCTTCCTTTACAAGATTCCGCTCGATAAGCTTTGTGACAGCACTATCGGAATTAACTCCACGGATCTGTTCTATTTTTGCCTTTGTGATAGGTCTGTTGTATGCTATTATAGCAAGAGTCTCAAAGGCTGCTTGTGATAGACCACTTTTTTGTTTTGGCTCAAACATAGCTTTTATATAATCGTACAGTTCAGGTTTTGAACAAAGTTGATAGCCGTTACCAATCTCCCTGATAGTAATCCCTCTAGATGAATTGTTATTATAGCTTACTATCATATTATTTATAACTAGTTTAGCAGCTTTTTTATCTATACCTGCAAGCTCACATATTTTTTCTATAGATATCTTATCACCAGCTGCAAAAAGAATACCCTCTATTATTCCTTCAAGTCTTTTTAAATCCATAAGAGCTTTTCCTCCGAAACCAACACTATTCTTCTGACTTAGCTTTCAGCTGCAATTTTTTCCTCATCAATATCCTCAAGGTTTTCAGCAGTTCTGTGAACTATAATTTCAGAAAACTGCCCCTTTTGCATTATTGATATTTTTTTGAGCTTTGCCAGTTCTAAAATCGCTAAAAATCCTGTTACAATCTCCAATTTGGATTTCGTAGTAACGGAAAACAAATCTGAAAACCTAAAATAAGCCTTATTTATAAGGGTCCTGATTACTTCTCTAATTTTGCTCTTAAGGGATACTTTCTCAATCTGAAGTATCTGCGTCATCTTACCAACACTTTTGTTCATCTTTCTTTCATTACGTTCAATAAGATTGACATATACCCTTTTTAGTTCGTCGTAGGAAAGCTCTATTGGCTCGTCCACCCTTTTAATATCAACTTCTTCAGGCTGCCTGTAGCACACCTTTTCCCACTCTTTTTCTCGGACCTTTAAAAGCTCTGCAAATTGTTTGTACTTCTTGTATTCAACAAGCTTTAAAATAAGCTCTTCCCTTGGGTCAACCTCTTCTTCCTTATTTTGCTTAAGGCTTGGTAAAAGAAGCTTTGACTTAATGTGTAAAAGAGTAGCAGCCATAACAAGAAATTCACTGGCAACTTCAAGGTCCATTTCCTGCATTGCAAAAAGGTAGTCCATATATTGATCCGCAATTTGGTTAATGGGTATATCATATATGTCCACCTGGTTCTTTTCAATCAAATGAAACAATAAATCAAAGGGACCTTCAAAATTTTCAATTTTTATAGTACAAGCATTTGATAAAACGCTCTCCAATTAATCCCACCACCACTCTATAAGGATAGTAGAAACCACAATTCCAATGGGGTATTACATAAAATCTATCTTCATTGCACTTCTTACATCTTCCATTGTCTTCTTTGCAACAATCTCTGCCTTTTTATTCCCCTCATGGAGCACTTCCTTAATCATTTCAGGTTTTTCTAATATCTTCTGCCTTCTTTCATATATAGGCTCAAAATACTGAACCATTTTGTCAGCAAGGTTTCTCTTACACTGGACACAGCCAATCTTTCCAGCTCTGCATGCCTCTTCAATTTCAGGCAATTCCTTTTCACTAAAAACTTTGTGGAAAGAAAATACCGTACAAACCTCAGGATGACCAGGATCGTCCTTTTTTATCCTAGCAGGATCAGTAACCATTGTACTTACCTTTTTCTTTATGGTATCCGGACTATCGGAAAGTGCGATAGTATTTGCATAACTCTTGCTCATCTTCCTTCCATCGGTACCCGGCAAAACTTTTGCCTTTGTCAATATAGCCTGCGGTTCTGGAAAAACTTCTCCATAAAAATGGTTAAAACGCCTAGCAATTTCCCTAGTCAGCTCTAAATGCGGCAACTGATCTTCACCAACCGGAACAAACCCAGCCTTATATATAAGAATGTCTGCTGCTTGAAGGTTTGGATAACCTAAAAACCCGTAAGTGGTAATATTCTTATCCTTCAACTGGTTTAGCTGATCCTTATAAGTCGGACAGCGTAAAAGCCATGAAAGCGGCGTAGTCATAGAAAAAAGCAAGTGCAACTCCGCATGCTCTTTTATTTTCGACTGCAAAAATATCGTACATTTCTCTCGATCAAGCCCAGCACTTATCCAATCTATAACCAATTCATTTATATTATTTTTTATTTCTGAAGTATCCTCATACCCTGTAGTCAGAGCATGCCAATCAGCAACAAAAAAGAAGCATTCATAATCATCCTGTAATTTCACCCAATTTTCGAGAGCACCAAAATAATTTCCCAAATGTAATGCTCCTGTAGGTCTCATACCACTCAATATATTACCTTTTTTCAAAACCAATTCACTCTCCTGTTGTAAGCAACATTTTAAATTATCCTTTATAAAACTACTGTTTTAATGTTGCCTCTATTTTATCAAAATCCCAAGAACCAAAAGCATAAACATCAACCCAATATTTTTTTAACAAAAAAATTAGGAGCCTAATAAACTTAATCACATTTATAGATTATAACTTTTTTTTTATATAAAGTCTAACAAAAATTATAAAGCAAAAATTTCCCAGCACCACAACTCCAAAATTAATAACTAAAAATCCGCACTTTGGTCCGCCAAAAAGCTATAAAACCGATATCTAACATGCCAAACCTAAAAGAACTCAAATAATAAGTTTAACTATAGGAAAAACAATATAAATAATAGCACTCTTAATAACACTAACAATAGGCAACAAAATAGTTTTACTTAGAATCTCGCTAAACATAAGAATAATAAAAATAATTGTAATATAGGTTTCATACTCCATCATTCTATAATACGTACTTGAAGGTAAAATTCCCGAAAGAATTTTAGAACCATCGAGAGGCGGAATAGGCAGCATATTGAAAACTGCAAGTATGAGATTCATATTAAATCCAATATTAAGTACAGCATAGATATATCCATTTAAAGGTCTATATAAATTTGCTTGAAAGTAAAGAAGCGGGAATGCCAACAAAATTGCAAATAATAGATTTGATACCGGTCCAGCTAGACTAGTTATCATAATACCTTTCTTTCTATCTTTAAAATACATCGCATTCACCGGCGTAGGTTTTGCCCAACCAAAACTTATTAAGAATATCATCAACGTGCCTAGTGGATCAAGATGTTTTAAAGGATTTAAAGTAATCCTTCCCTGATCCTTAGCAGTAGAATCACCTAAGCGATAGGCTGAATAAGCATGAGCACATTCATGAATTGAAATTGAAAAAGCAAAAAATACAAATGTTACCACAAAATTTAATACATAACCCAAAAGTATCGCCATTGATTTTCTCCTAACTCAAAAATTTTTCCCGGATATAATTAATTTCATCGCTATAAGTAAATATTTTACCATTGATTTTCTCTTTTAGCACCCTATCTAAGATTTTTTTAATCTCAGGCCCAGGAGCTATACCCAATTCCATTATATCTCTTCCAGTTATTTCGTTTTTTATCAGGCTTAAATTATTGATATATAATAGAATTGCATCTTTTACCCTATCGTCAAATATCAGAGTCATAACATAGAGGCTTTCATAAGAAAGACCCATAAACATGCTGTAAATATCATAATTTGTAGGTTCACCCTCTAATAACAACGCAGGTGGTATTAAATCTCTCACCCTTATAAACTTTAGAATTTCCTCTCTGTATTCCCGTGTATGTCTCATTCTGTCTGCTAAAACGATAGCCTTGTCCACATTTATTTTTGAATACAGCACCAAAAGATATATAAGAATTTTATCAATATTTTTCTTATTAATCAAGCTGTTATAAAAATCCCCATAGCTTACATCTGCCTTTTCAATAAGCTTTACTAATTCGTCTGTCATTTCAATTTCCGGATAAAGCTTTTGATACAAACCTAATTCCTGGAGTCTTTGAAGCATTTTAGAAATGTTTTTTTCCTTTAGCATATAAAAGAACTCCGTATTAAGTCTCTCTATACTCAATTTTTCTAAAACACCTGAACTTACAGCATCTACCGCAAACTCTTCTGTCTTTTCATCCATTAAAAATCCAAATCGCTGTTCAAACCTAATAGCCCTGAATATTCTAGTGGGATCTTCAATAAAACTTAAATTGTATAGTATTCTTATTAACCCATCGTATAAATCTCTTCTACCACCGTAAAAATCAACAATTTTTCCGAACTCTTCACCGTTTAGTTTCATTGCAATGCAGTTAATAGTAAAGTCCCTTCTGAAAAGATCATCTTTTATCGACCCCATTTCTATACTTGGAAGGGCACCAGGAAATTCATAGTATTCCTTTCTTGCTGTCACAAGGTCAATTTGTAAGTCCTCATTGATGTAGGCAAAAGCTGTTTGAAATTTTTCATGAATTGTAATTTGTGCCTTTGTACTATCGGCAAATTTACTAGCAAATGCAATTGCATCCCCTTCAATTACAATATCTATATCAAAGTTTTCTACTCCTAGTATAAGATCTCTTACAAAACCTCCGACTACATAAGCATTCAAACCTTCTTCATCGGCAACTTTGCCTGCCAATTCAAGAACCTCCCTGACCTTTTCGGGGAGTTCTTCAAGCTTATAGCTAAGGTTATCACTAGTGTATTCTTTACCAATTTCACTTCTTTCACTTTCCTTTTTATTCTTACCTTTATACTTTCCACCGTATAAAGCTCTAATTATATCCGTTCTAGTAACTATTCCCGCCATTTCACCATCTTTTAGAACCGGCAGCCTTCCTATACCATGTTCTGCAAATAACTCGCGAATCTCTTTAACCGACTCTTCTGAATCAACGGTAACCACCTTTTTTGACATATAAGATTTTACAGGAGCATTTCCATACCCATGAGCTCTTGCCTTATCTATATCCCGTCTTGATATAATTCCCGTTATTTTGTTTTCATTGACTATAGGCATTCCTGAGTGTCCAAATTTCAACATAACTTCATAGACCTCATCTATAGTTGTACTCTCAGAAACAGTTTTAACAGGTGAACTCATTATATCCCTAACCCTCATAACCGGTCTTATATTTGCCTTTACTACTGACTTTATATCATTATATATTTTGTTAAGATCTGACTCCTCGGATTTTGCGGACCCTGCACCTTTATGTCCTCCGCCTCCTATTAATCTCATTATTACACTCAAATCAATATCACTAGTCATGCTCCTACCAATTATGTAAGTTTTCTTTCCCATCCTCATTATTGAAAAAAGTGCATCTAAATCCCTTTCCTCTAGTATCTTTCGGGTAAGATATGCAGCATCATCAATATATTTCTCTGTCTCTACCAAAGTGAACCCAACTTCATTACCACATAAAGTATCAATAATAATGTTTTGATTCATCTTTTGCGACAATTCTTGTTGTGCTAATGATAGACGGTTTAGTGTCAAATCCTCAATTACCGAAAGGTTGGCCTCCTTCTCAAGAAGATAGGCAAGAGCATAGGCATCTCTAGCAGTAGTACCAGAAAACATAAGGGAATTAGTATCAACATATATGCCTAATGCAAGAATTGTTGCCTCTACTGGGGATATTTCAATACCTCTGCTCTTAATTTCTTCTACCATGATTGTAGTGTTAGCCCCTACTTCCTCAATCCTCATTTTATTTGAAGTAATTTCGTTATCACAAAAAATGTGGTGATCATATATAATAACCTCAATCCCCGGCTTGTTTACATGGTCTTTAAATTTACCTATTCTAGAAGATGAATGAGTGTCAACAATTATTATCCTTGTAAGCTCTAAAACTTCAACCTCATTCTCCTCAACAAAATTAAATACATCCTTGTACATATTTATAAATTCTCTAACATCTCTCCCCACATTCATAGGAAGCACCAACTGTGCATCGGTATAGATATTTTTGGCCGCAAGCATGGATGCAAGACAGTCAAAATCAATATTATTGTGTCCAATAATTATCTCCACAAAAGTCACTCCTTCTTTGGCATAAAAGGTGCACTAAGTACGTACACAAAGGTGAAATTCACCAATAGACTATATAAAATTAATAAGACAGAGGCCTTTATTTGTAGAAAATCAAGTAAATAGGGTGCAATACAAATAAAAAGCGAAACAGTCTGAAACACAAACCAAACAAACAAAACAAATCCCCATACAACTCTCGAAGCAACGTTCTTGTAGCCAACCCTACCCATTACCAATATAGATGTGCCAACAAGTATTATTGCAACAAACACATTATAAAACAATGTAGTTAGTATAAACACCAAAAAATACAAACTGTTTAAAAGTATTCTTTGATACCTTGTTATCTCATGATAATTATCTCTTTTATCTCTAATCATAATGGTTCTCACTGTAATAATGGTCACAAGACCCAAAAAACTTACCCCCAACCATAGCAGTAACATAAGTGCTAAATTAAAATCCGATGCAAAATCAAACCTCAGTAATTGCCACACTAATCCACAGAATAAAGAAAGCACTAAAATTGATATAATCCAAGGAAGCTCCTTTTTTACATAATTTAGAAAAATATCTCGTTTTATAAAAACTTCGGTACAAGAAATAAGCCATAGCATTATTACCGCAAGAAGCACCAGAACACTAAAGATTATTATGCTCCATACGCCAATATACTTATTTTCCTTTACCAGATAGGTACTGCTTGCAAGCTCTAAGGGAAAGTCATTGAGTTCAATACTCTTTATATACTGCTCGGATATTTTTCCTATAAAATCTAAGGTTTCTTTGCTGACCTTCGATATGGTATCTTCGGGAGTATGATAAACTTCTTCAGGATCTACTTTCCTTTCGGAATTTGCTGCAATAAAGCCCACAGCCGGTATATTTCTGTCTACAAAGGGACCTGAATCAGTGTTGACATCGCCACTTACTTTTAAAGACACCATTTTTGACATCAAAGAAGGAAAAATCCCTATGCCATTTCCTCCAAACCCACCCTCATTATCGATGTAGTAAGTCTTTCTGCCATTGTTTGTTATGATATTGTTTGCTAAAACAGTGGTCCAAAGCGGCGAGGCACCCTTAGCACTTGCAAATTGATATAGTCCCACTGTGTCCGCATCCTTATAACCTACACAGTCAAGAATCAGTGCTAGCTTTACCTTCTTTAAAGAGTTCTTTCGAGCAAAGGCTTCCGAACCTTTTAAGCCTATTTCTTCACCATCAAAAGATATAAACATATAAGTATAATAGTGTTCTTCATTAGTCAATACTCTCGCAAGCTCAAGCATTGATGCGGTACCGGAAGCATTATCCTGTGCTCCCTCTAATGTACCTAATGTATCTCTGTGAGCCCCTATAATAATAGTCTGGTCACTTTTACCTTTACTTACTCCTATAACATTTATTCCTTCTACCTGTGAAAACAATCCATCCATCGAAATACTGTCAAAACCAAGTCCCTCATTCGTTGTTTCTCCTATTGCCGCCTTTATAAGTTTGTCTATCGACCTACAGGCAAAATTCTCTTTGTACGTTTCAAGACCCAGCTGTTCAAATTCGTGGAAAACCCAATTTGCAGAACTTTCTGCATTTTCACTTCCAACCTCCCTTTGTGGAAAGTTAATCCCAATATACTTTACATCTTCATAGGCCCTCTCGCCTGAGAATTTTAGTTCTCCTTCATAGGTTTTCATTTGTGGAAAATCTTTAAGCCAAGCATTATTAAAAATAAATGGAACAGATATGATAACTACTGCATACACTGTTAGAAAAGCAAGAAATTTTTTAAAATTCATTTTTTCCCCCAAAAATGTTTTGTTTTATAATACATCAATTATATCAGATGTATGACAAAAAGAGCACTTAAATTTAGTAAAATTTAGGTGCTCTTTACCTCCTTTTTGCTTACCCTCTTCATTCTTAAGCTACCTCGAACTCAGTTGATATTCCTATTCAAAAGGGTATATCTCATAAATCTTCTGGGATAATGTCATTTCTTATAATATCATCATAATCTTCTCTTTTTACAATCACTCTTGCTTTCCCATTTTTCACAAGTACAATTGGAGGTTTTGGTATCCTGTTATAGTTACTAGACATGGAATAATTATATGCACCGGTCGCAAGCATTGCTAATATGTCACCAACTTGCATTTCAGGCATTTTAATATCCTTTGCCAATAGATCTCCCGATTCGCAGCATTTTCCTGCAATAGTAACCTCCTTAACCCTTGGAGCATTTGCTCTGTTAGCAATTACTGCATCATACTTTGACTGGTAAAGGGCATATCTTGGATTATCTGTCATACCACCGTCAACTGAAACATAGGTTCTGACATCTTTTATATCCTTTATAGCACCTATCTTATATAGAGTAATCCCAGCTGAAGCAACTATTGATCTTCCAGGTTCCATAACAATGAAAGGAAGCTTCATACCCTTTTGCTCACATATGCTTCTTACAACTTTTGAAACCGACTCAATATAATGATCATACTCTATAGGATCATCCTCCGATGTATATTTTATGCCAAAACCACCGCCAAGGTTTAGCTCTTCAATAACAAGTCCAAGATCGTTTTTGATTTTCACAATAAACTCCAACATTACTTTTGCTGTAAGTCTGAAAGGTTCAAGGTCAAATATCTGAGAACCAATATGACAATGAACTCCAACCACTTTTACATTGTTCATCTTTGAAGCTTCAGATATTATTTCAAAGGCTTCACCATTCTCTAGAGCCACTCCAAACTTTGAATCAATTTGCCCTGTTTGCACAAAATCGTGGGTATGAGCATCAATTCCAGGCTTTATTCTAAAAGAAATATCAGCTATTTTACCATGTTTTTTTGCTATTTCATTTATTGTTTTAAGTTCTTCTCTATTATCCACAACAATTCGTTTAATATTATTTGAAATAGCAAATTCCAATTCTTCATAGGTCTTGTTATTGCCGTGGAAATAAATCTTATCCATTGAAACTCCAGCCTTCATAGTTGTATAAAGCTCTCCACCTGAAACAACGTCAAATCCAAGACCTTCCTGATCTACTATTTTACATATTGCCATTGTAGAAAGTGCCTTACTTGCATATAGCACCATGCCGTTTCCGTCATAATACTTATCCATCGCATTTTTATACAATCTGCAGTTTTCCCTGATAAGGCTTTCATCTAATACATATAAAGGAGTTCCATAATTATTTACAAGATCTACACAATCACAACCACCAATTTCAAGATGATTTTTGCTGTTAATACTTAATGCTTTCGATACAAACATTGTTTCACCTTCCATTTTAAGATAATTAAACTTAGCACCATTCTTCCTCAAAAGAAATTGTTTATTAGTAAACTTTTATTCATAAATCTTATATTATAAACTTTACAAGACGCTTTTTTGAAAAATGTAGGAACAATCAATAATATTTTTTATGGTAACATTTCTTTATGCAAGAGTCAATATTGAATCTTTTTTTGAGTTTCCCCATTTTTCAATAT
>JGI24712J26585_10001638_pt1 | contig 19027 bp, 22 predicted proteins | sample BioPla3DNA2_FD_26585 | JGI IMG/M metagenome (IMG submission 26585) | reverse complement strand
TCAGGCATTCACCTCCCAACTCCTGAATCTTCCTCCGCAGATAATATTCAATATTTTTTTCTAACATACCGAATCTCCTTTACATTTGAATGTAACATTCTCTCGCACGCGCGTATATGATATGCGCAATCAGGCGATTTAGAGAATTTAGGTATATATATATATATGCCTAATTCCCCTATTTTATATACTCTATAAGAAAACAATGTTACAATGTTACATATTTTAATAAAGCCTTATACTGTATAGGTTAATCGTGTAACATTTAATGTAACATTCGTGTAACATTCCTAAAGAATGTTACATGCTACACTAATTTAGTGATGTAACATTCTTTTCAATGTTACGCGAATGTTACATTTTTTCGCGGAATGTTACAATCAGGCAGAAATCCATATATTATATGCTTTAATGCTTGATTGTTTAAACCCTAACTATTTTTGAATGTTACATCACTAATCTGGTATACTAATCAGAAATATATACTTTTTATAAATCCTCTCTGTACTCCATATGGACCCGTGCGCAACACTTTGTTGCTACGTCTCCATCCCGGCGCATTAGATAATATAGCGTTGATTTCTCTTGCATCGTTGTATCGCATATCTCTGTAACTTCCGTTGAACAGTTCACACCACACCTCCGCTGCTGTTATCCTGTCGCGGTCAACAAGCTTGATATCCTCTCCCGCCACTGCTCCCGCCCAGAAGTCGCGGCGGCGGTCGACGTTCCACTGCGCCCAGTCTTCGGGGATTTGCTTCTCGATGAAGTCTCTTATCAGTCCTTCGCGCATTGACACCTCGCGATGTTCCTCTTGTTTCTCCCGCGCTTCCAGCTCTACGGCGCCGGTCAGGAATAACTCTTCTCCGGCTTCGTACCGCGCTTTGGCTTCCGCCCATATCTGGTCGATTTCACCGTCTAAATCTCTCCACACGTTTTTGGCATGTTCCGCCTCAACGCCCACTTCCACCGGCCAGAAGCGTCGATTACCTGTCGTGTCCTGAAGAAAGTCCATCTGATTGCAGGTGCCGAAGAACACACAGCAGCGCGGCAGCTCCTTAACGTTGCGGCCATACGCCGCCCTGTACCGGTCGGCGCGGAGTGAGAGGAACTGCTTAATGCGCGACACGTCGGAACGCCTGAAAGCGTCAAGCTCGCTTATCTCTACAAGCCAGACACCCTGAAGCAGCTCCGAGGCGTCTTTGCCCTCGAAAGTACTGATACTGTCATTGAACCATCCGCGGCTCAGCTTGTCTAACATTGTCGATTTGCCGATCCCCTGTCGCCCGCAGAGAATCAGCATATAATCATACTTACATCCGGGGTTCATGGCGCGGGCGACTGCCGCGGTGAACGCCTTGCGAGTAACGGCGCGGTTATATTCGTTGTCTTGCGCGCCTAAGTAGTCTACAAACAGCGTGTCAAGCCGCGGCGTACCATCCCACTTGAGCGGCTTGAGGTAGTCCTGCACGTCGTTAAACGCGTGGGTCGCGGCGTGGATGTCGAGCGCGGCGTCGATGTTGTTGCGGCTTGATATTTCAAAAGTCTTTTCCAGATACCAGTACAGTCCGTTTGTGTCGGTGTCGCTCCACATCCTGCGCTTGCTGCTGTCGTTCCACGGCAGCGCGGCGAGGACCTCTCCGCGTCCCGCGAATTGATTAAGCGCGAACTTACCTTTTAGCCGCGGGTCGTTTTCAAGGATAATTCGCACGTTGTCTATTGTTCCTTGTATTTTTCCCGTCTGCGCGTGGCGCTGGAGACTTAACATCCAGTCGACGTCCAGACCGGCGAACTCTTTCTGCGCTTCGTTGTACCTCTCCTGATTCAGCAGCGCGGCGACGTTATTGTCGGCGACTGCATATTTATTCATCTCGATGTATGAAGGTAAACGGTTCACCGGCGTGGTCGCCGCGGCGTCGTCGTCGAGGTCAGAAAATTTGTGCAATCTGACCAAGTCGAAAGCGTTCACAAGTCGTCCACTACATGGGTCGGTGGCGTGGTGGCTGAACAGGAACTTTCCGCCCTCGTATACCACCGCGCCGCCGGTTGTTGAGCCGCCTAAGTAGGTGTATCGGTCGCCGCCGCTCACCGGCTCGTAGATTCCCGGCAGCAGCTCCTCTATCGCTCGGTAGATGTCGTATGTCCGGCAGAACGCACCGACGACGCCGGTCTTCGCGTCCGGGTCGCCTTGCTTTGTTGCTAACTTCTGGTAGTTGGTCTGCGCGCCCGGTACTTGCGGCCAGGAGTTAATATCGCGCCAGTCTTTATAAGAGCCGAGCAGGAAGTCAACCGAGGCGAGGGCAGCGTCTGTCTTGACTTCGTAGACATACTCGCTGTCGGCGCAGCAGGACGGCCAGTACATCAGCCGGACGACTTCAAAGGTCGTCGGGTCGGCTTTCTCGATGCCGATATGCTGTGCCACACGGCGGGCGCACGGCTCGTATTCGTCGGGGGACATGGTACGGTCGGTGGGAATCAGTACACGCAGCCGCGGCTTGTTGGGTACGTGCTTTCGGGTGCTGTAAATACAGTAGCTGCATCCTAACTCGTTGACTTTGTTTATAACCGCTTCTGCGCCCCATCCTGGGATGTTGTCAAAGTCAAGCGTAATGACGTCCCTGCCGGTTACGTTTGCGGCTTTCCGCCGTCCGGCGGAGAGGGTACCTGCGACATAGCCGCCGACGTCTTTTAAGTTGTCCTGCTGCTTTTTCGACATTTTGAAATATTCGTCGAGTGTCTCGGTACCTCTCGCCGGAGTGCGCAGCCGTTCATACAGCTCTGATATTTTAAGCGTCTGTTGTTTCCAGTTTAAATCCCATCGGCTTGCGCCGACTGAGATTGTGATTTGTCTGTCGTTTATCATTCTTTACCTCCGAGGGTTGTGCCTCGCCCCCATACCTCTGAAATCCGCGTTAGCCCATTCGGTGCGCAGTTGTTTGTTTTCACTTAATCGGTCGATTATATCATAATCCATTCCCGCTCTTTTAAGTCTCGCCCGACAGTATTCTGATAGGTCCTCTCTCGGCAGGTTTACGAAATCATGTTTTAACACTTTCCACAGTCGGGCGGCAAAGCGGGTTAATTTCGGGATTGTGACGCGCTCCTGCGTGAACGCCACAAAGAGAATGATGTCAAGGTCCATCGGTGTAATCGTCCATCTCCGGCTTGTGCGTTTTCGTCCAGATTGCGCACATTAAATTCCACACAAAAGCGCGGTCGTGCGCCTCGTCGGTTTCGCCGTTCAGGTATTTAAGCAGATGCCGCACTCCGGAATCGATATAGGAACTTATTGGGATTCCTTTTTCCCAATTCCTTTCGCCGTATTTCTCGGCGCCGGATTCAAATAACTTGCCGACGTCAAGCAACATTGCTTCGCGGCTGCCGCCATACATTAAATCGGCTGCGGATCTCAAGGCATTTTCTAAATAATAAGATTCTGAGGTTATTTTAAAAATGTCGATATCGCGCAATAATTCTGTAACCTGCTTTTCTTCATTTTTACAGTCCATCACATCCGCCGCCACATCAAGCGGCATGAGGTCAAACCGTCCTTTGCCCTCTCGGCTGTCGCGGACTGCTCCGGTTTCATATTTTCGCTGTTCCATGTTTTAAGCTCCTTTCCATCTCTGCGATAGTCCACGGTATACCTAACCGCAGGCTGCGTTCATAGCCGCGGTCTAACGCCTCTTTGCGTCGCCTGTCTTCGTCGGTGTACCCGCCTTCATCTTTTCTTCTGGCGTGCGTTATTATTGTTCGCTCTCTGGCTCGCGTTCTTCCTATCTGCCCGACTCTCTTCTTGTCGTATTCCTTGTGCGTCTGGATATATTTACAGACTTTGTCGCGGCTCATAGAGTATTTTATGCTAAGGTCGTCATAGCTGTATTTGCCGGTCATGTAGTCTTTAAAGATACGTTCTTGTATGATGTTCATGGGTTAGTCCTCATACGGACTTTCCAAAGTCCAATCCCAATATACTTTCCCTCTGTACGTCTCACGGAAGTAATTATGCTTTCCGTCTCCGTGGAAGAAAAGGTATGTACCTGGCAACACCCGCCCAATGTCGTCTTCGCCGCTTTTCTCAAGCATCCACCGGTCGTATACATCGGCGGCAAGCTCTCTGAACTCGTCTTTTATCGGCGTTTTCGCCGACCAAGCGAATTGATACGGCTGCTGTATTACCTCTGTTATCGTGTCCGGGAATCCTTTTGTATCGACGCGGTTTAGTATGCACCACGCAACCGCGGCTTGTTCCGCCTTGTCGGGGATTCCTCTTGCTTCGTTGTAAATCACCTGTGCCATCTGGTTTATGGCGGTTATTTCCTCGGCTGTCCGGTCTTTGCCGAGTGCATATATAGTGGTTACCGCCTCCGGCGGCTTGCGTGCTATTGTAAACCGCCAAGGCATTGTCAGTCGCTCTGTGACGCCTACTAAAGCAAGCGCCAAGAGACAGGCTATAAGCAGATAAAGGGTGGTTTTACGGTTAAGTGTTTGGGTCATTGTTTTTCTCCTCTATTTCCTGCAATCGTTTTATTATATCCCAACTCTCACTCAAAGCGTGCAGATCGTTGATGTAGTCCTTTACTTTATTTCTTATCGCGAATTTTGAGATGTCGGAATAAGGCGGGTCGGCGGCTTCCATCCTGAGCAAATCAGCGTAAACTGCCTTGTAGTTAAGATATGCGTTAAGATAATACCGGCAGTCTCTATTCGGGCAGTCCTTTTTAAGCTCTTCGCCGAGTTCTTCAAGCTACGGCGATAATTTCAAAGGGTCATACATTGTGATTTTTCTCCTCCGTCCACATCATCTGTCGGCACTTCAATTACCACACGATATACTGAGCGTTTTTCTATCCATTCGCGGGTTTTCCAAAAGGCGAGCATATCAAAATACAAACGCGGCAATAGCGCCTTTATGCCCCCTTCCTCTGGTTCATACCACACAAAGGACATGGAAGACATATTAAGTAGCTCTGTCGCCGTCTCAAAAGGCTCACCTTTTGAAATCTTGAAATAATCTCTTTTAGTTTCCTTGGGTTCCATCTTCGTTCCTTTCTTCATTCAGCTTGTCTCGGATATGCGGTTCTTTTTATCGAAGGAGCAAGAGAATATTCTTACAGCCGTCCTGTTTTTTTATCTCTGAGCTCTATCAATACGGCGATAAGCGTGGTTTCATTTAACGCTCCTTTTCGAGATACCTCAACGTCGGCGTGACTTTTTTCGCAATCGAGCTGCGCGCCTTTGACTTTAAATTGGGCGCCACATATATTACAATATAGTTTCACATGTAACATCTCTTTTCGATAGGGACTTACGCTTAATAACCCTGCCGTTGCGCGTCAGCGCTATCAAGGGCCAGTTTTCGATGCATACATAACGGTTAAAAGCTTCAATAGCTTCTTGTTTCGGTAAGATACTGCTGTATCCTTTATAGAGCTTTCCGTCCCAACTTCTGGCGTATATTATAATTCCGTATTCTTCCATGAGATTTATCCTTTTGGTGTATATTCAAGTTCCACGAGCAGCTTCTTAACACTCTCTTTGAAAAGCCGCTCTATTTCATCTAATGCGTCGGTTGTGTTATAGCAGCGGCTGACGAATTCGCTGTCTTTTTCGATTACATAAGTGCCGTCGAGGTCGCGATATAGGAGATATACATTGTGATCGGTGTAGTCTAAGTAGCCTATCNGGTATTTAAACGGTATAGGTATTTTCATTTTCTTCGCTCTCCAATCTCGCAAAATTTATTTTTTCCGGTTCTCGTTTTTCCAATAAAGCACCTGTACCGTCCGTGCTGTATCTGACAATAAACGCACTCTGTGCAGTTAAGCCCTTTGTATTCAACCGCTCGGAAAACACAGCCGGAATTTACAAGGTCTTCCATCAGTTCCGGAGTTTCCCTCATCTGGTACGTTGCGTCAATCAGGCAGTTTTTACCCTCATAGTTTGCTACTGCCAACTCCAGCCCTTCAAGCTCCACTAAACTCTTGATTTGTTCGCCTTTGATATATTTAACACCTGTCGCGGTTTCTTTAAGATCGCTCATTCTCTTTACCTCTCTTGTTCACCTCAGCGACAATATATATCGCCGCCGCCAGATATGCGGTGTAAATCAGCATATAATACCACGAGTACACAACGGAAAGGATAATCGGAAGCGCCAACACCGCGATAATCGTAAATATCACCGCTATCATCACTACGATTATTACGGCGTTTCGCGCGAAGTTGTATAATTTGTCGTTCATAAGTCTACTCCTTTTTATAGAAATCACCCACCCAGCCGTCAGCTCCGAGAGGGAGACCGGCAGCCCACGAGACAGGCTCTGACATGATATCTATTATCTCTTGCAGCATACCCTCTTTTGGCGGGATATCAATTATTACTTCATCATGTACATGGAATATCACCGGATATCCGCGGGCTTCGAGCCGGTCGATTGTGTCAGCTAATAGGTCTCTTGCGATTGCCTGAACGCAGTTCTCGACTAACTTTCCGCCATAGGTTTCAATTCTACCCCATTTGTTTTTTTCATTTACGCCGTAATATGCGATTGACGGATTTCCCCAGCGGTTTTCTGTGATTGTCGGCGATATATAGTATAATTTTCTACCGGACGGAAGACGAATTGACATACAATGGGCGTCATGCGCGTAGTCATATTCTCGCGTTAGCACAAGTCCGTTTACCGTCTCCGTGCCGCCGGTACTGACAACCGATTTTGCCGCGTCGTCCATACTGTACCAGAGGTCGCGGATTTTGCTGTTAGTTCTCCGCCATAGGTTGACAAGCTCCTGTACTTCCTCATCGCTCTGATCCGCCAGCTTGTTTCCAACGTCCATCTGCCGTATCGCGCCGACGCCGCCTTGATAGCCGAGCGCCAGCTCCGCTACTTTGCCGCGCGCTCGCAGCTCGTATTCCGGATTGCCTTTAACTATTTTTTCAATCGGCACTCCGAACATCTGAGCGGCTGACGCTTCGTAGATTTTGCCATGCGAGCGGAAGACCTCAAGTCGCCACTCTTCCTGCGCCAACCATGATATCACCCGCGCCTCGATAGCCGAGAAGTCGACGGATATCATTTTACACCCCTGTGAAGCGACGAGAGCGGTGCGTATAAGCTGTGACAGAGTGTCGAATACGTCACCGTATACCAGCCGCAGGCTGTCGGTCTTTCCCTCTCTCACAAGCACTCTTGCAAGCTCCAGCGGCTCTGTGTAGGTGCGCGGTAAGTTCTGCACTTGTACAAGCCGCCCCGCCCATCTGCCGGTACGATTAGCGCCGTAGAATTGCAGCAACCCTCTTATCTTGCCGTCCGCGCAGACACAGTTCTCAATCGCGTGATATTTTTTCGTTGAGGTTTTGCTTAGTTCCTGCCGGATTTCGAGCATTCGCTGTACATGGTCGGCGTTGTCGTCTCGTTCAAGTAGTTGAGAAACGGTTGCTTTGCGCATGTCGGATATTTCTTTGTCCGGCATTTCTTCATTGAGCCATCCGGTTAATTGCGTGACGCTGTTCGGGTTCTCAAGTCCGGAAATCTCAGATGCTTCTTTCATCAATTCAGCTCTGACCGCTTCGCTCATTTGGATTGCGCCGCTGACAAACCCCATATCGACGGATACGCCGCGGCGGTTGATTATTAAATCCGTCTCCCATTGTTTCTGAAGCCAATCAGGCACCGGAAACGCTGACAGCCGCTTTTCTATCTCCATCTCAGTTATGACGTCCTGCGCGCAGTATTCTTTAAACTGTCGCCATTTTTCGTCGTCGTGATAGTAGTAGTTGCGCCGCCGCCCTCCGTTAGCCTTTGTGGGCTTACAGGGAACGCAGAAGTAGCGAATAAGGGCTTTACCTGTGCTAAGCTTCAAAAGCTCGTCAGGCAGCCCCAGGGCGGCGCCTGTGGCTTCAAGACCGGCGGTGTAACCGCAGTATAAGCCGTGGAACATGGTACAACGCCATTGCGACGGTACCATGCCGCCGTAAACCCGCTCGAAACATCCGAATTCAAACGCTGCGTTGTAGGCGTGTTTGATGTATTCCGGCGAGGACAGGGCTTTGATAAGCCACGGGGGAACGATTTCCCCCGCAGCTATATCAATAATCTCAACCGGCGCGCCATCGAGACTGTAAGCGAGCAGCAGTATTTCAAAGTCGGGGCTTTCGGTGTATTTGTACGCCCCCGCGTCTCTGATTGGAACGCTGCTGTATGTCTCGATGTCGATTGACAGGTGGCGCATTAATACATCGGCTGTCCGGTGATTGGGTTGATTGCCGGAGTTACTTCCGGAACATCGCCGATTCCGGCGAAGTCAACGGCAGCAGACGCGCCTCCGGCAAGCGGCTCGCCGTCGCGGGTTTTCATTACGTTACCGAGACCACAGCCGACGCCCTTGTTGCCGCTGTTGGAGTAACCGAAGAAACGGACGGTAACCGCGCCGTACATACCGCTGTAAATGTCGGTCGGTTGGAGCTCAACGGTGAGGTTGTCTCTTCCGACAACTTGAGGCTTTACTTTGGTGCTTGCTGTAAGCACCCAATGCCCTTTGCATTCTTCGCCGAAAGGTTCACCGGACGGTCTTACGCCGTCCCCATCGTGTACAACAGACCGCAGTTCGGGCGGGCGTTTGCCGCCCCAGATACGATTAACCGCGTCTTTCGCGGCGGCTTCTATCGACTGGTCGATGTCCGCCTTAACTGTGGTCGCGGACTTCGGAATAAGCAGCGTAGCGCTGTATTTTTCATCCCCGCCCTGTATGGATGCGCGGGGGGTTACGAGATTTACGTATGAAAGTCTGCACTCCGGAATGAGTACTTTTTGGGGATCGTTCTGGTATGCCATAATTATTCTCCTTCATATTTCGCGACCGGTAGAACCAGCGCGGTTTTGTTTTCTGAGTAAATTACAATTCCGGTTTTTTGCCCGTAGTATTCAATCTTTACGGCGCCGGAAAATGCTTTAAGCGCGGTTACGAGTAAATCTGCGCTGAAATAGCAGGTTTCTTTAAGGTCGGTTTTCTTCGGCAGGTATCTTTCATATTCAATGAGCTGTCCTGCGTCGCTTCTCGGAATACTCTGTTTGCCGCTCGGTGTTTCAAATACCGTATCGGTGTCTGTTTGAGTGATTCGGCAAAACTCGTCCGGCTTGCCCTTGAAAAGCGGCAGCAGCGGGATTGCCATTTTGCAGTCATCGATTTTCACTTTATAGAATTTGATAACACCTAAACTCATACCGTTAATCGCGGATGCCGTGAGCGTGTCGTCTTCGACAACAAGCGTTATGTTTTGAGTTATGGGGCGGATATCTTTTTTGCCTATAAACTGTTTCGCCATTCTGAAGATGGCGTTGATTGTGCCAACATTAGTTACTATCTCCATCGATTACCTCCTTGAAGTCTGATTCTGCCGAGTTGTACGCGGGGCGCTTGTCGTCTTCCGGCGCGAGCGTCGGCTTCCCCGGCGGTTTATACACCATGTCGCCCATGAGTTCAGCGAAGTCTTTTTTGCCGACTACTTTTTCAAGTTCTGCTAAAGTCTTCGGCTGATAGAGTTTTTCCTTATCGTAGCCCGCGTCAAGAATCATCTGGAACGCTGCCGCTTCGTCGCGGAAAGCTCTGTTGCTCCGTCCGGCTACCAGCTTCCATCCGGGGATCAAGTCACCTTTGAGCAGCGCTTCCGCGGCGTAGTTCTCAAGGTCGGAGAGCCATGTCTTGAGCGCAGCGCCGCGCGTCAGCAGTTCTCCGATTTCTTCATCTGAGAGGGTGTCGCGCTGCATTACTTCTTCAAGCGCCGTGTAGTAGTCGGCGCGCGCTCTGCATTGCGCCCGTCCGCGGCAGAACCGGCAATGCTCACCGGCGACGAACTCGCCTTTGCCGTCGAACGCGGCTTCTGCAATGGGTTTGATTGCTTTCCCCCATTTGATGAGGTCTTCAACCGGCAGGATGTCTTCTTCGACTTCGGAGTATAGCCTCGGTTGACATATTCCCATCGACACCTTTTTAATGCTGTCGCCGAAGACCGGCATGTACTGCAGTAACGCGCCGAGCGCGTATAGCTTCATTTGCGGATTGTCTATCGCCGACACCGGAACGCCTTTACCGTGCTTGTAGTCGGTGATATGAAGCGTGTCACCGCCTATCATGACGCAGTCACAAGTTCCGAAACCCTCTTTGACATACGCCGAGAAATCAACGCGGACTTCAAACGCGGCATGCGGTGTGCGTTCATATGACAGCGCTTTTTCGGTGAGATAGTCAACGTAGGTCTCTGCGGTTTTCAACATTTCGTCATCGTACAGCGGATCGGTTTTCAACTTTTTAAGCTCCGCGTTGAACTTCCGTGTCGTCATCGGATAGAAACGATTTCGGGCGTATAGCTCTGCGACGCTGTGAGCCAGAGTCCCCTCAGCGGCGTATTCGCTTGAGGTGTCGGGGAAATTCTCCTCGAACCTCGGCGCCGCTGTGCAAACGAGCCATCTGGCGGCGCTTGACGCCGACAGCAGCGCGTGTTTGCGGTCGGTCATATCTTAGCTCCTAAATCCTTTAAACCTCCCGCAAACGCGTCGTAAGCGTCTTCTTTGAGCTGTGTGATTGCCTGGACGTTGAAGCCCGCTAATAATTTTTGAAGCTCCTGCATTTTACCTGTGTCGATTAACTCAACACCCGCCTTTGATATCGCGTCGAGAGTATATGCGGGAGTGTTTGCCGTCGCGGTTGTGTTGGTTACCTGAGGCGGGGTTATTGGAGTATNTGACGGACCGTCTTTGGGAATTGGTATGGNTGCGGGCGTGATTGGGGGCGCTACAAAAGGACGTTCAGTTTTTGTAAGCGCTTTTGCGAGATTGTTCAGCGCTTCCGGCAGACCTAATAAGTCTACCGTGATTTTAACTTCTAACATGTTTTCCTCCTCTTGAAATTACTGATGCTTTGTGGTATAATAAAGGCAGTTATATTTCCCTCCGCCGCTTTACGGTGTTGCAGCATCGTTGGCGGCTTTTTTATTACCTCCTTTCCATTGGTATTCTGTTCCGTATTTAGATAGGTGCCATTTTTCAAATTCTCGGCGATGCTCTAAATTCTCAAAATATTGTGTGACTGTCTTTTTGAGAACTCTGCCGAGTTTATTTTTAGTTCCGTCACTCATACGCGCATTCTTGATTCATAAACTTCAAGGATTTCAAGGGACTTATCCATAATTAATTCGGCTTTTGGGCCCTTGCGCGTACCTCGAAGAATCGAACTCATTTCAGTTTTATCTGTATCAACCCCCTGTCCTTCAAGCTGATTTATCAGCCACACTTGAGTTAAGGCGTTCCGGTCGAGCATTAACCGGATTTGTTCTCGGTTTTCTCTCAAATAGTTTACCTCCTTTTTTAAAAAATATTTACAACAACTCTTGACAACTTTAGTTTACAATGGTATAATCAGATTACTACATTGATACGACCATTGGGGAAAGCCTATATATACGGAGTTTCGTTGTTGTTTAGTACATTATACTCCCTATATAGGAATTTGTCAAGGGGTTTTAGTAAACTTTAATTGTAAACAATCTGTATATAGGAGTATTTTGTTATGAACAAGGAAATATTAATAGAGCGCATAATTACGCTTTGCGAGGAAAGAGATATTAATCTCACAACTGCTTTTGTTGAAAGCGGTGTCGGAAAAAATTTTCGCAGTAATCTTAAAAACTCTAATCCGAGCGATAAAAATTTAAACTTGTTAGCTAAATACTTCAATGTAAGTGTCGAATATCTGTTAGGTGAAGAATCTGAGGATGATTTAGCCATGACCGCTTTTTATCAGGTTCGGGCGTGGTTAGAAGATAACGGCTATGATATTCGCGTGAGCGAATACGATTTATATACTATCGATAAGGACGGACAGCAGACCAATTTATTTTTTGAAGATTTACTCGCAATGAGCGGTGATATCAAAAAGCGATCTGAACAGGGATTTGAGCTTGCTATGCTTGAATGGGAGAGAAAAACTTTCGCCGAGAAGACTAATGTCGCCCTCTCAGACGAGGAGGCGTACATACTTAAGAAATTCAGAGACGCCACGAGGGATGAGAAGGCTAAAATCTATCAAGCGATTTTGAATATATGTGACGGTTTTAATTGAAAGGAAAAATACCATGTTGTGTCAAAAATGCGGGAAACAAAACCCTAACGACGCGAGGATTTGCGCTTATTGCGGAAATCCGCTCGGACAATACTCTGTTCAACAGCCGCCGAAAAAGAAAAAGCGCGGCTGCCTAATCGCCGTTATTGCGGCAGTAAGCGTTTTGCTGCTTATAATCATCATAGCTGTTGCTACATCAGGGGATAAGGATTCGTCGGACGAGACGACTGCAATAAACGCACAGGCTGTCGTGCAGGAAACCGGAAAGATAGGTAAATATAATGTAACAGTCAAGGATTCAGTTGTCGTCGAAAACGACGGGAAGAAAATACTTATTGTGACATACACCTTTACTAATAATTCTGACGAATCAAAAGCCTTTGATATTGTAATAACCGACAAATTGTTTCAAAACGGCGTTGAACTGGGGCCGGTTTATACTTCATGGGGGCTTGAAGAACATTATAATCCGGACAATAAATCGAAAGAAATAAGACCCGGGGTTTCTTTAGATTTGCAGAAAGCGTATGAACTGAACGACCCTACCACTGATGTCGAAGTTGAACTGTCCGAATGGTTAAGCTTCCATGATGAAAAAGCCGTTTATGTGATAAAAATCAATTAAAGGAACTAAAATGCGGGTTGTTTTATATTTGCGATACAGTTCTGATAAACAGACAGAACAGTCAATAGAGGGGCAGTCTCGTATTTGTACGGCTTTTTGCAAACAACAGGGATATGAAATTGTCGGCAGGTATGTAGACCGCGCCACTTCCGCGTTTAAAGATACAGACAAAAGAACTGAATTTCTGCGAATGGTTCGCGACAGTGAAAAGCGTTTGTGGGACGGGGTTATTGTTTACAGGTTAGACCGTTTCGCCCGAAATCAATATGATTTTGCCGTATATGAACGAAAACTAAATAAAAACGGCGTATCTATTATATCAGCGACTGAGAATATATCAGAGACAGCAGACGGAGTTATTCTCAAAGCGGTATTGCGGGGCATGGCGGAGTACTATTCACTTGAGCTGTCTCAAAAAATTACCAGAGGAATGGAGGATACGGCAAAGAAAGCACACAGCGTAGGCGGTTCTATTCCTCTCGGTTATAGGATTGAAAACAAGAAATATGTCATTGATGAACCGGCGGCGCAGATAGTCCGAGAGGCGTTTGAGATGTACGCCGCCGGAACCTCTCTTACTGATATATGCGAGGAATTTAACGGAAAAGGATATAGAACTTCAAAAGGAGCGGAGTTTAACAAAAACAGTTTTCATTCGGTACTGAAAAATGAAAAATATATCGGGACTTACAAATACAAAGATATCCGTATAGAAAACGCAATACCGGCTATTATTGACAAAGAAACTTTTGATGCGGTGCAGAAACGCATGACAAAAAACAAAAAAACCCCCGCAAGAACGAGGGCTAATGTGAATTATTTATTATCCGGCAAGCTTTTTTGCGGGCATTGCGGCTCACCCATGCTCGGCGACAGCGGAACGAGCAAGACCGGCACTATTTATAACTATTACACTTGTGGTAAAAGAAAAAAAGAGCGCCTCTGTAAAAAGCGCTCGATTAAGAAAGAGTATATTGAACGGATAGTTGTGCAAGACGCGCTGACGCTTCTCACTCCTGAACTTATAAATGAACTTGCCGATATTGCTGTTAAAGAATCTGTCAGAGAGGTTGAAGAAAATTCAGTTATACCGAGCCTGAGAAACAATGTTAATGAGATACAAAAATCTATTGATAATTTACTAAAAATGGTGGAGCGCGGCGCTAATTCGGACAGCCTTGTCGATAGATTAAATACTCTTGAAAAACAAAAAAGAGCCGCTGAACAGCGACTCATAACGGCGCAAGACGACTATGTTGTTTTGGATAAAGACCAGGTTGTCTGGTGGTTATCGAAGTTTGTTGAGGGTGATATTAAAGATGAGAATTTCTGTCAAGGGTTAATTGATTTACTCATCAATTCGGTTACCGTCTGGGATGAACCTGACGGATATTACAAAATAACATCAGTGTACAATCTAACGCAAAACAACATAAAGACTTTTACGAGTTCGGACATTGACGGCGGTGGGTCACCAGCGCGGCGGGGCGCCTATCCCCGTCTTTTTTTGTTTTTGGGGGCTTGCCTCTCTGAAAAACATTTAGGAAAGAAACCAAAATCCCCCGCCATACCGCCGCGAATCATACGCACGGCAAACAGCGGGGGATTATTTCATTTCTCTATCGGCATATTCACAAGTTCCGCCGCAGCGCAGCGCTTTGTCTCGGTATCTACCGTAAACACGGCGCCGCTTAAGCGGATATTGCCCTCGGCGACTTCGTATTTTTCCGGCAGCTTTGTCGTCATTCTTTTCAGGATAACCGGTATCTTCATGCCTAAAATCGATTCTTGCGGGCCGGTGAAGCCGATGTCGGTTACCGCTCCCGCGCCGCCGGGGAGGATGCGGGCGTCGTTGGTCTGGCAATGGGTGTGCGTGCCGAAGACGGCTTGTATGCGGCCGTCGAAGAGATGCGCCATCGCCGCTTTTTCCGACGTCGCTTCGGCGTGAAAGTCGAGGACGGCGATATCATACCTTCCCTTTTCCCGCTCAAGGACGCCCTCTACGGCGGCGAAGGGATCGCTTATCGCTTCCATATAAAGGCTGCCGACCGCGTTTATCACAAGCAGGCGGTAGGAGAAGACATCGATCACGACGGAGCCGGAGCCGGGGGTTCCGGGCGGGTAGTTCGCCGGGCGGAGAAGGCGCTCTTCCCTTTCGAGATAGGCGCGGATTTCCCGCTTCCGCCAGATGTGGTTGCCGGTGGTGATAACGTCGGCGCCGCCCGCGAGCAGGTCTTCGGCGGTTTTTACGTCAATCCCTACGCCGTCCGCCGCTGCGTTTTCGCCGTTGACGATACAGACGTCGGCGTCAAGCGCGCCGCGCACCGCCCAGAGCTTCCGGGCGACAAGCCCCGCCGCCTCGGCTCCGACTATATCGCCGACGCATAGAATTTTGATGAGCATTATATACCTTTAAACTATGTGGCTAATCTTGACTTGCGCCTGTCGGCGCAAGTCGCGAGTTTTTCCGAAGGAAAAACGTCGCCGTTCCAATGGAAAGTTATTATCTGTGTTTTTACAAAGCAGGTTTTGCCGTCGGCAAAACCATTATTGCTTTATATTGATAAACCGAATTAATGCCGCCACAGGCGGCATTAACTATCTATTTTGCGTATTCAACTACCCGGTTCTCCCGGATGACGTTTATCTTTATCTGTCCGGGGTATTCGAGTTCTTCTTCTATCTTTTTGACGATGTCGCGGGCGGTGAGTACCATCTGGGCGTCGGAGATTTCTTCCGGCTTTACCATGATGCGGATTTCGCGGCCGGCCTGGATGGCGAATGTCTTCTCGACGCCGGGGAAGCCGCCGGAGATTTCCTCTAACTTCTCAAGGCGCTTGATGTACGCCTCAAGGTCTTCGCGGCGGGCGCCGGGACGGGCGGCGGAGACTGCGTCGGCCGCCTGAACGAGTATCGCGGTGATTGTGTGCGGCTCTACGTCGTTGTGATGCGCCTCGATCGCGTGGATGACTTCCGGATTTTCCTTAAACTTGCGGGCGGTGTCGACGCCTAACTGAACGTGGCTGCCCTCGATCTCCTGCGTCAGCGCCTTGCCGATGTCGTGCAAAAGACCGGCGCGCTTGGCGAGGGTCGAGTCGATTCCGAGTTCGTCCGCCATAATTCCGGCGAGATAAGCGACTTCAACGCTGTGCTGAAGGACGTTCTGACCGTATGAGGTGCGGTATTGCAGCCGTCCGAGCAGCCGGACAAGCTCCGGCGGAACGCCTCTGACTCCGGTTTCGAACACCGCTTTTTCACCCGCCTGGCGGATGAGCGTTTCGACTTCTTTTGTCGCCTTTTCGACCATTTCCTCAATCCTTGCCGGATGGATGCGGCCGTCGGCTATCAGCTTTTCGAGGGCGAGACGGGCGATTTCGCGGCGGACGGGATCGAAGCTGGATATCGTTATCGCTTCGGGGGTGTCGTCGATTATCAGGTCGACGCCGGTAGCCGTCTCGATTGAGCGGATGTTCCGCCCCTCGCGGCCGATGATGCGGCCTTTCATATCGTCGGACGGCAGGGCGACTACCGAAACCGTCGACTCGGTGCTGTGCTCGGCGGCGCAGCGCTGGATTGCGAGGGAAATTATGTTGCGAGCGCGGTCGTCGGCTTCCTCCTTGAGTTGGCTTTCGATTTCGATTATGCGCTGGGCGGCTTCGTGGCGCACTTCGGTTTCCACCGATAAAAGTATCTCCTGCTTTGCCCGCTCGGTCGTGTAACCGGAGATTTCCTCCAGCTTCGCAAGCTGTTCTTCTTTGATGCGGTCTAAATCCGCGGTCTTTTCGTCGATTGTTTTCAGACGCTTGTCGGCGTCGGCGTGTTTGCGTTCGAGCGCTTCTTCCTTGCGGTCGTGCGCTTCGATTTTGCGGTCGAGAGCTTCCTCTTTTGCGATGGCGCGGCGCTCAAGGCGGGTGACCTCGGCGCGGCTCTCCTTGATTTCTCTCTCTGCTTCGGTTTTTAGGTTATAAACCTCCTCTTTGGCGGCAAGTATCGCCTCTTTTCTCTTTTCGTCGGCGATTTTTTCGGCTTCTGCGACGGTTCTTTTGGCGTCTTCTACCAATATTGCCGCTTCGCGGCTCTGTTTTTCGGCTGATTCGGTTATCTTTTTGGCTTCCTCCTCAGCCGCGCCGATGGTTTTTGCGGTGGTTCTTTTGCGGAAACGATCGCCGAGCAAAAACGCTATCGGGATCGAAACCGCAGCTGTTGCGATTATGCTTAATATGATTTCTGAAAGCATCAGTGCCTCCTCATGAAGGCAACCCGCCGTAAATTGTCTATATCCCAATACTCGGATCAGCAAGAAGGGGACGTTTCATATATTTTTTCTCATTCATAAAAACAACAAAAGCATATATTATCCGTCTTGGCGAATGGATCATCTGAATATTCGATATCACTGTATCTATACGGCAGCCGGCTGCCAGTCTATAATAATAAGTTGATTTTTTATCTATGAGACGCCTTTTGTTAAAAAAATCCGGACGGAATTTTCGGCGCGGGGGACGCCGGTGGCGGACTTGCCCGCAAAGGCGCTATTATCTCATGATATACTATATATTGTAAACTATTTTTCATCTCCTGTCAAGGGGTTTTGTAAATTACGAGTAAAATTTTAATAAATGACCGCATGAAAGTTGTCACAGTATATAAAATATTAACTAAAATCCTATATACAAATACGGTATTTTGTGTTATAATGTATATGAAAAGGCGGCCGGAAGCTTATCCTGCCTGCTTTTACAACACTTAGAAAGGTGGAAATCTTATGAAACTGACAGTTAACGGACGCGGAGTCACGGTTACCGACGACCTTGTGCAGCTTTTTGAGAAAAAACTTACAAAGCTCGATAAATATTTCAGGGAGGATGCCACCGCCAAAATTGTGTTATCTCACAGCAGCCGGGGACAACAGCGCCTCGAGCTGACTATTTCCTCGGGCGGGACGCTTTTCCGCTCGGAGGTGGAAGCCGAGACCTTCCAGACCGCCTACGACGAGGCGGAGGAGAACATCGGGCGGCAGATCCGCAAGAACAAAACCCGTCTGCAGAAGCGGTTCCGCGACAAGGCGATGGACAAGCAGGCTTATAACCGCATGACTTCGGATCAGCAGTTCAACGACGAGCCGGAAGATAAGGAAGAGATTGTCCGTGTGAAAAGGTTTGTCTACAAGCCGATGTCGAGTGACGAGGCCATTCTTGAGATGAATCTTTTAGGACACAACTTCTTCGTTTACAGCGACATCGACACCGGAACGATAAATGTAATCTACAAGCGCGAAGAGGGCGGCTATGGTTTAATCATGCCAGAATAAACGCGGAGCGTTTATTCAGAGCATGATTAAACCGAGAGTTTCGGCGAAGCCGAAACTCTCGGTCCCAAAGCAAAGTCTTTAATTGTGTTTTTTCTATGGAAAATTTTGCCTTTGGCAAAATCAAATTATCTAAAAATGTTTTCGGACATTCCGAAGTTTAGTTATTATATTCATTTCCCCAAAGTTTTAAAGGAGTCCAGAGGTGTCTTTTTCAAAAGACACCTCTGGTAGGGGGGCAGGGGGACGAAGTCCCCCTTAATATTGTATATGGGTGTTTTATAATGTCAGAATTGAGATGGGCAGCGCCGAGGACTTCGCGGGTTTATTTGCAGGGGCCTTTTGCCCGCAGGCTTTGTCTTTTATTTCCGGATTTCAAGGTCTGTTCGCTTGAATTGAATTACAGCCGGCACGTTGATCTGCCGGGGTACGCGCTGACTTTGCTTGACGGGGCGCCGGGGGAGGAAAGTCAGCTTTGCTATGATAAGAGCGTGTTTGACGAAGTGCGCGGCGGGGAGCCGGTTTATACCCTTCGGAACAAGCTGAAAAGCGGTATTGATGTTTCGATGACGGCGTTTGCCGATGCGGCGGAAAATCCGGCGATGTATTCGGGATATCGCCTTTACAATCCGGAGAATTACGAGATTTCCGGCAGTCTGACGCTGTTTTTGAGGACGGCGGACTTAGATCACTATATAACCAACCTGCGGGACACCGGGTATGATCCGTATATCCCGAACGTAAAGACGCAGTATATGCTGCCGTCTTTGTGGAAGCCGGTTTCTTGTGATACCGCGTCGGACGGATACGCCTCATGCAAGGTTGAGCCGGGGAAGTTGAAAATTACATGGATCGACAGCGTCGCGCAGCCGAAACATTTCGCCGCGTCCGACTGCTGGCGGCTGGATTATACCCTTGCGCCGGGAGAAGCCGCCGAATTTACCGCGGTCAGCCGATACGGCGGCATTGACGGG
>JGI24712J26585_10001635_pt1 | contig 19056 bp, 18 predicted proteins | sample BioPla3DNA2_FD_26585 | JGI IMG/M metagenome (IMG submission 26585) | reverse complement strand
TAATTATTAAATGATATTAAAAATATGCTAAAAACAATAGAAGACCAATACAACGGCATAATAATCGATAACACAACACTTCCGGACAGTAAAGAAGATTTTCACAAAAGCATCAAACAGCTTATAGCGTCTTTAAACGATAAAAATTTAATATGGATTAAAATCCCTATCGAAAAAGCCGACTTTATTTCACTACTTGCACCGCTTGATTTCGAATTTCATCACTGCGACGAAAAGAATATAATGTTAATCAAGAAGATGAAAGACAATGCTATTGTTCCAACAACTAAAAATTATATCGTAGGCGTTGGTGCTATTGTTATCAATAAATCGCAACTTTTAGTCATTAAAGATAGAATTTCCCCTTATTATAAACTTCCCGGCGGACATATTGACAAAAACGAATCATTAAAAGACGCCATTAAAAGAGAAGTGTACGAAGAAACAGGAATAGCTATTGAGTTCGAATCCATTGTAGGCATCGGTCATTTCCGACGCGGACAATTCGGCGAGTCCAATCTTCATCTCGTATGTACCGCGAAAGCATTATCTTATGCTATTAATATCAACGACACAGCGGAAATAATGGAAGCAAAATGGATGGAAATTTCCGATTTTCTCAACTCTGAGGAAGTAACTCATTACTATAAAAGTATTGTTCGTTCGGCTATCAACAATAAAGATTTAAAACTTCAAGAACAAGAAGTTCAATTAAGATTTACAGGCGGCGAAGTCTTTTTTTAATATTTTTATGTATTTTTGCAAAAAAAATATAAACGTATGAAAATAGCAGTAGTTGGTGTTACAGGCTTAGTAGGAAGTGTCATTTTAAAAGTATTGGAAGAATACAATATGACCGATTGCACTTTACTTCCGGTGGCTTCAGAGCGATCAATAGGGAAAAATATTGTTTTTAACAATCGTTCTTATAGTGTTTTATCTATAAAAGAAGCCTTAGAAGCCAAGCCTTCCATTGCGATTTTTTCTGCCGGCAGCAACGTATCGTTAAGCTACGCCCCTTTGTTTGCCGAAAAAGGAACGTTTGTCATTGATAATTCGTCGGCATGGCGTATGGAAGCGGATATCCCATTGATAGTTCCCGAAATCAATGCTTCACTATTAAAATCTTCCAATAAAATTATAGCCAATCCCAATTGTTCAACCATTCAATTAGTGATGGTTTTACATCCTTTACATCAATTATTTACTATCAAACGTGTCGTTGTTTCCACCTATCAATCGGTAACCGGAACAGGCGTATTGGCTGTAGAACAATTAATGTGTGAACGCCGACAAATGAAATGCCAACAAGTGTACCCCCACCCCATTGATTTGAACGTTCTACCTCATGGCGGTAACTTTGAAGAAAACGGCTATACATCGGAAGAAATGAAATTGGTTAACGAAACACGTAAAATATTATCCGACAACTCTATCGAGTTAACCTCTACCGTTGTACGAGTTCCTGTCAAAGGCGGACATAGCGAATCGGTGAATATTGAATTTGAAGAATATTTTAATTTAACCGACATTTACAGTGCTTTGGAAAAAACACCGGGTATTTGTATTATTGATAATCCATACGAAAACCAATATCCTATGCCTTTGTATGCCGAAGGAAAAAACGAGGTATTCGTCGGTCGTGTTCGTCGCGATTTTTCAAGAGAAAACAGCTTAAATCTCTGGATAGTAGCCGATAATTTACGCAAAGGTGCAGCTACCAATGCCGTGCAAATCGCACGTTATTTGATAGAAAAAAAATGGATTAAATAAGTTGTTATTTTCTCATCCGAGCAACGGGAATCCCCAACTGTTCGCGGTATTTGGTTACGGTTCGTCGGGCTATGTTATAACCTTTCTTATTTAATATTTTACATAACATATCGTCGGTATAAGGTTTTTGTTTGTCTTCATTATCAATAGCGTCGCTCAATATTTTTTTAACTTCACGCGATGAAACCTCACCCCCATCATTGGTTTGCATTGATTCGGAAAAGAAAAATTTCAAAGGATATAAGCCGTAAGGCGTTAAAACATACTTGCTGCTCACTACCCGCGATATTGTCGAAATATCCATTTCTACTCTATCGGCTATGTCTTTCAATACCATCGGCTTAATATAAGTTTCATCGCCTGTCTGAAAAAATTCTATTTGATAATCAATGATGCTTTGCATAGTGCGGTACAAAGTAGCTTCGCGTTGAGTAATAGAGTCAATAAACCATTCGGCAGAAACAACTTTTTGTTTTACAAAATCTAAAGCCGCTTTCTTTTCTTCTTGACTCATTGTTTTTTTATCTTTTATTTCATTGTACAGTCCTGCATAAGCTTTTTTCACTCTCAACTCAGGGATATTGTAATTGGGAAGTGTTAAATTTAACGAACCGTCTTTTTCATTGATATAAACAATAAAATCAGGCGATATATAAGCAGCTTCGCGTTGAATATCATTAGAGGATACGCCGGGTTTAGGGTCTAATTTCAATAAAAGCGATAGTGCTGCATCTAATTCTTCTTGCGTTACTTTCAAACGTTGTATGATTTTCTCATAATGTTTTTTCTTAAATTCGTTAAAATAATTTTTAATTATTTTTTTCGCAAGTACGACTTCCTTTGTCTCTTTCATCCGTTTTAATTGTAACAGAAGACACTCTTGCAAATTCAATGCACCTACCCCAGCCGGGTCTAAAGAGTGAATGACATTATTAATAATGCTTTGTACTTTTTCTTGCGTCGTTACTATTTGCAGATTGAAAAGCAAGTCGTTAACCATCTCTTTAGCCGTACGTTGCAAATAGCCCGATTCGTCAATGTTTCCTAAAATGTATTCTGCAATTTTCAAATCTTCGGCAGGCAAATGATACATCCCTAATTGATACCGCAAATTTTCTTGAAAACTTTCCCCAAAAGCATAGGGTATTTCTTTCATGTTATCGTCATCATCGCTTTTCCCTACATTTCCCCTATAAGGCTGTATGTCATCGTCTTCATAAAAATATTCATCTAAATCACGTACTGCATCATAGAGTGCATCTTCTTCGCCTGTTAAACTATCATCGGCATATTCATCACTGTTATCACTTTCTTCTTGGAAAGACGTATCCTCCATTTCCTCAATTTCCAATGCCGGGTTGTCTTCCAATTCTTGTTTTATTCGCTGCTCCAACGAAACCGTCGGTATCTGCAACAGTTTCATTAACAAAATCTGCCTTGGCGACAGCTTTTGGGTTAATTTTAACTCTTGTTTTTGCGATAACATATTATCATAGTTTTATTAAAAAACTTTTATCTATCAATCATATTTTTTACGTCCAAACCGAAGCTTTCTTCCATTTTGATACCTAACGCACACAAATTGTCTAATATTGTATTATAGATTTCAGGAAGAGTTGGACGATACACTCCTTTTAGTTTCAATTGATTATTTGCCAACATCTCTACTCCGATTGCCAAAGGATAGGATACCGTTCTGGCTATTGAAGTGTCGCCATTAGGAATACCGTAATCCAATAAACGAGATTCTATCATTTCCGATTTTTCATCGGGATATGTTGCTATAAAATTATGTTGCATTACCGTAATATCTCTTTCGTGCGGTGCTTGCATCATACGTTCTATCATAGCATCGGATGTGATTTCATAAGCCGAATCGAATGTGCGATTCATCGGTTTGTCGGATAAAAACCCTAAAAATTCTATCGCTTTTACAGCCACCGAATCAGGACTTAAACGAAGATAATGAGCTAATTTTTGTTTTATATCTTCCGTTTCCGAAGCTTTTATTTTAGAGGCAAGGTATTGACGATACGTTAATCCCGTCATGTCTTCTTTGGTGGGAAGCGTTAAGTTTAATTGCTTCAAAGCGTCAAGACTTTCACACCATCCTTTGTACCTTAATGTTCCTCTATATATGGTTTTCGCTTCAGGAATACCATAAATATCAATGTATGACAATGAATCACGGTTAGGATACACATCTAAAGTTTCCAATCCCGGAAAATCAACGGTAAAAATATCTTTAAAAAGATTTTCGGTAGGTGTAGTTATTATTTTGCCTTGTTTTTTATAAACGGCACTATTATTCGATGCCAACACTACTCCCTTTGGACTCCACGAAAATTTGTATCTCAATGGATTATCATGTGAACTTTCGGGGGCTATTAATGCTCCGCATAATGAATAAAACTCTTCTACTTTACCGCCTTTTGCATGAATATGGTCAATGATTCGCATTGCCGACATGTGGTCGATACCGGGGTCTAAACCTAATTCATTTAAAATTAATATTCCACTTTCTTTTGCTTCTTTGTCCAAAGCCTGCATGTCGGGGCTAATATAAGAAGCTGTCAGCATATTCTTTTTATAAGCAATGCACTTTTTGGCTACAATAGGATGAAATGCATAAGGTAACAAACTGACAACGATGTCATTTTCTTTGACTAATTTTGTCAGATGTTCATCATCATTGATATCGAACATTATTAAATGTGCATTGGGATAGTTACGAGCTTCTTTTTCTACTCTCGACAAATCGTTGCTGGCAATAGAAAGTTCGTATTTTTTCTCTACTAAAAATCGAATAATCGGCATGGATACCATTCCGGCTCCTAAAATACATACTTTTTTCATTTCATTTCTTTTTATATCATCAAACAAATTATCAAAATATTACTACAAGTAATCCACTTTTTGATTTAAAATTAAATCAAAAGCAAAGATATTAAATTTTTCTATATAAAGCTATAAATATCAATTGATTTTATTTTTTTATAAGCGCATACTCTTTCACTATATTGACTATCACTTCTGTAGCTTTAACCATTGATTCTAAAACAACATATTCGTGTTTTCCGTGAAAATTATGTCCTCCTGCAAAAATATTAGGACAAGGTAAGCCCATATAAGACAGTCTTGCTCCGTCGGTTCCGCCACGAATGGGAACGATTAAAGGTTCGACGCCGGAAGCCAACATCGCTTTTTTAGCTATATCGACAATAAACATGACATCTTCAACTTTTTCTCTCATGTTATAATATTGGTCTTTAAGCGTACACACGACCGTATTTTCTCCATATTTTTCGTTTAAAAACCGACAAATACCATTGATGAGTTGTTTTTTCTCTTCAAATTTTCCTCTGTCATGGTCTCTAATAATGTATATCATATCGGTTTCTTCAATTGTTCCCGTGGATTTCATCAATAAGAAAAAACCTTCGTAACCTTCCGTTAACTCAGGTCTTTGTCCGCAAGGAAGCAAAGAATGAAGTTCCATAGCTATCAATTGCGAATTAATCATTTTATTTTTAGAATATCCCGGATGTAAATTTCTTCCATGTATGCTTATTTTAGCTTCGGCACCATTAAAATTTTCGTATTCCAACTCTCCTATCCTTCCGCCATCAATGGTATAGGCATAATCGGCACCGAATTTTTCAACATTAAAATAATTGACTCCGCACCCTATTTCTTCGTCGGGTGTAAATCCTATCGCTATTTTTCCATGCTCTATTTCAGGATGTTGCATAATATACTGCATCGCTGTCATTATCTCGGCTATGCCTGCTTTATCGTCAGCTCCCAACAAAGTTGAGCCATCGGTACAAATAATTGTTTTGCCTTTATAATCCAATAATTCAGGAAAATCGCCGGGACGTAACCAGATATTTTTTGAAGCATCTAAAGCGATGTCTTTCCCGTCATAATTTTCAATGATTTGCGGGTTCAAACAAGCTCCGTCCGCATCCGGTGCCGTATCAACATGGGCAATGAAACCAACCGTAGGAATCGGTTTGGTTGTATTAGCCGGTATGCTTGCCATTACATAACCGTATTCGTCCATTACTGCATTGCTTATTCCCATTGCTTTTAACTCTTCTACCAACTTCAAAGCAAAATGTTTTTGTTTTTCGGTACTTGGGTAAGTACTTGAATCGGGATTTGATTGCGTATCTATCGCTATGTATTTCAGAAACAAATCCTTTAACTTAGTTTTATCTATCATCATATTGTTATTTTGTTATTTTTTTATTTTTCATTATTATCTTCAAATCCTAAAATAAATCGTCGGTCGTAATCACGACTGTTATTCAAAAAGACACCGGAAAGTTTAGAATAATTGGCAACTATTTCCAAATATCCCGATGTATTAAAAAGAGCAAAAACACGTGAATAGGTATACACATTGTTATAGGTATCTACCAATTGAATTTTCATATTATTTCCCATACCTCTATAATAAATCCACATTTTCTTTCTTCCTTGCGCTATTTTATCGAATGTGTCTTTATGTAAATCGGTAACTATATTACCATAATTATCAATATATTTTACGCCAAATTCAATCGTATCGCCTCTTTCTTCCGATTTTTTAATCAACGGCTTTTGGGGTTTCACTATTTCTATTTTTTCCACATCATACAATTCACCGATTTTCTTTAATGAAATCCCCTTTGATAAAGCAACGGCAGGTTTCAGTAAAAAAGGAATAAGATCGAATGTTTTGATATCCGACAGATTTTCATCTTTTTTCAACTGTACCATTTCTTCTATTTCCGATAAGTCTTCGCACAAAAGCGAGAAAAAACCATTGTTACGAGCAAGAAAATAATGTCCTTTGTATTTAACAGCAAGATAATGATTAAGAGGAATATGTTCTCTTTCAAGACTTGGCGAAGAACGTACCGACGCTAATTGATTGTCAGATAAAAAATCAACACCAAAAATATGTACTGTTTCTTTAGCAAAGAACGGATAAGTAGCCGCTAACAAATAAACGCCCATCTCAATATTAAAAGCCTCTACTTCATGAGAAATATCAACGATAGTTGCAGAAGGTGCTTCTTTTAATAAATGAGCCTTGAAAATAGCAGCATAATTGGCTGTTATTCCCCAATCGGTCGTAAGTGTTATGATGTTACTCATCTTTTGCAAAACATTTTATTTCTTTAATATCCACCCATTTACATTGTTTTCTTTCAAAAATTGCTGTGCTTCACCCATCTTCTCATAAGGTCCTAATCCTACCAACCACAAATTAGATGTTTTCCCTTGACCTAATGACACGACATTACTATACGTTTCTTTCTTTTGTTGTAAAAATACGTTTGCATTTTTTTCTTCCTTAAAACTGCCTATAACAATATAAATATTCCCTTGTTTTACAACTTCTTCCGTTATTTCAGGTTCGCTATCTATCGGTGAAATGCTTTCCGTATAAACCATTGTATCGGAAATAACAGCAGTAGTAGCTTCCGTCGTTATCGTTGTTTCTTCCGTAATCGTATCCTCTTCGCTTATTGTCGCAATTTGCTCTTTGTCGGAAGTCGAAAACCATAGGCTTATTTTGGCTATCATTTTATCTTTTACTTCTACAAAATCATTAGGATATAAAACTATATACACCCCAAGTGCCACAACCAACAATAGTAAAACAATTATAAAAGAATAAAAAACACTATTTCTCTTCCTTTTATAAGGAACGGTTTGTTGCGTATTTACAGCTGCGGCATCTTCTTTTGCTTTTTCATTAACGGAATCAGGGGTAAATGTGAAATTTTCCAATCCGTAAGAAGACGGCGATAAGTCGTAATCTAAATTAGGGTTGAAAATTAAATTCCCGACGGCATCGAAAGCAAAACTTCCCAAACTTCCTAATTGATAGGTTTTTTCATTTTTCAACGACTCTTTTAACTGGGCTACCCATTTATTAATTTTATCTTTTGCCTCTTCTTTTGTTATCTTGCTCATATCGGCTACAAAATCAATAAAATCGTCAGAAGATACTTTTTCGTCTTTTTTAAAAACAACATACTCGCCCGGAGCCGTAAACGTATGCAATATAGGATGTATTTCCGCAGATTTATACGTAACTTCAAAAACACCCAATCCTTCTATTGTCAGTTTTTTGTTTTTAATTAAATAAGTTTTGATTATCGAATTCATTGTTGTTTATGATTTAATTGTTTAAGATATTCTTTTGCTTTTTCTGCGTCTTCAATGGTATCGATAGCTATTGTAGATGCATAAGCGCTAATGCAGGCTTTGATAGAATAATCGTTTTCCAACCATCGCAATTGCTCTAAATTTTCCGTTATTTCCAATGAAGAAGGCGGTAATTTTACAATTGATAAAAGTACATTCCCTTTATAAGCATATAATCCTATATGTTGGTAAAAACCATGCTGCGATTCCACCAAATTCGAAGAATAAGGAATAGGCAAACGACTGAAATACATAGCTTTTCCCGTTACCGACAATACTACTTTCACTACATTCGGATTCGACAACAAATTGACATCTTGTATTGTATGCACAAGTGTTGCTATTTCTACCGTCGAATCGTTGAAAACGGACAACAGCTCTTCTATTTGTTGAGGTTGAATAAAAGGTTCATCGCCTTGAATATTCACGACAACCGTTTCGTTTATCGGATATTTATCGAGAAAACAGGCATAAGCTTCGGCACACCTATCCGTCCCTGAACGATGAGAATGCGAAGTCATAACAGCTTTTCCGCCAAATCCGTCAACACAACGATAAATACGCTCATCATCGGTAGCCACTAATATGTCGGAAAATACACTTACTTTCGCAACTTGCTCATACACACGTTGTATTACCGGTTTTCCTCCGATAAGATGAAGCGGTTTGCCCGGAAAACGAGTAGACTGATAGCGTGCCGGAATGATAGCCAAGTATTTCATTATTTTCGTTTTTGTTTAACAGCTGTTTTTTCTTCTTCATTATTATTAAATAAGCCAAATAATTTAGCATTGACTTTATCTATTATAACACCCAAATCATCTTTGTTTTCAGAGAAATTAAGTTTATCTACATCTATTATCAATATATTTCCTTTATAATTTTCCGCCCATTGGTTGTAGCGGTCGTTAAGATTTTTAAGATAATCCAAACGTATCATATCTTCGTAAGGACGTCCTCTTTTTTGTATTTGAGCAACCAAAGTAGGGACACTTGCTTTTAAATAAATTAAAAGGTCGGGGGCTTGTATTAAAGAGTTAATAAGTTTGAACAGAGAAATATAATTCTCGTAATCACGATTCGACATCAAACCCATATCGTGAAGATTGGGGGCAAAAATATAAGCATCTTCGTATATGCTGCGATCTTGAATAACTGTTTTTCCCTTTCTTTTCCTTATTTTTATAATATGCCGAAAACGAGTATTAAGAAAAAACACTTGCAAATTGAAAGACCAACGTTGCATGTCCTCATAAAAACTTGCCAAATACGGATTGGTAGCCACATCTTCGTATTGTGCTATCCAATTGAAATGTTTTGCTAATAATTTTGTTAATGTCGTTTTTCCCGAACCTATATTTCCTGCTACTGTTATATGCATTACAATTGATTTTTTATTATTTTTCGATGATACAAAAATACAAATTTTACTATCATATTTAACAAAAAAATACTATTACTTAACAAAATTTTTTTTAATAACCTCCGCTCCACTTTCTAAAAAACCACTCTACTCCGAGTAGCAACAACAAAGTTGTAAGCAATAAAACGCTATTTAACAAAGAATTGTGTTTTTTTGCATAACGCACAATGCTCACTATTTCTTTGTTGTTTTTGATGTCTTTTTCTATTTCTTCCAATTGATAAGGCGTATACATTTTCCCATGATTGATGTTGGCAATATTTTTCAACAACTGATGGTCGGCAACAAGATTAGCCGTTTCAACATTGATTTTTTTCACACTGAAGTATCCTGACTTACTGTGTTTTTGTCCGCCATACTCAACGGTTGCCAACCATTGATAATTTCCTATGGGAAGTCGTCCGGCATCTAAATGATAAGCCGAAAACGTCCGCGAAAATGAATATACAAATGAATTTTCTTTATTTTTAATTTGCAAATTAACGGTTGGCTCGTTTACCAATTCATAGTTTTGATTATACAATTCGGCATTAAAAATAACAGCTTCGTTTTCGTTAAAAAAAGCATTGGTTGTTACGCGGAAAAGACTTTTATCTTCTTTTATGGATAAAAACTGTATCGTTTTCGTTATTATTTCATTAAAAACTTCGTGGTTCTGCTCCAACATATAATTATAATTTCTCCATCGCCACAAACCTTCGCCTAAAAACACAGCCGTTTTTTGATTTTCCGTTTGATTATAAAACATAAGCGGATAAGTCGTTTGTACACTTCCTATGATTTGATAAAACAACACATTGACCGAAGGCGATAATTTATAGTTGGCAAAAGGAACGGGTACGGGCGGCATTTCTCTTATAAAATCGTGCATAGTATTAGAAGTCGTAAATGTAGTGAAATTCTGATTGTACAAGGGATAGGCTTCATTGAACAATTCTCTTGACAATTGCAGCTGCATTCCCAAATTTAAACCATTAACATAGGCGTAATTGGTTTGTTTGCCAAATATATAAAATGTTGACACGCCGACTTTTTTTACGGATTCCAACAATTGTTTTGCCGGATGAATACGCGAGGGCAATTGATGTAAAATAAGCACATCGTAATTGTTGACCGCTTGATTAAATTTATCTATCGCAAATGTTTCTACTTGGTAATTATTATTGTATTTCAACGATTGTACGACAGCACTCACATCGGGATGAGGAACACTATAAATAATCGCTATTTTCTTGCGTTCATCTATTGTTTCTATGAATACTTCCGTCGTATTGTTTTCTATAGTAACCTCTTCCTCTATAGGCAATAATTCGATTTTATAAGAATGAACGCCCGATTCTTTTGCTTCTAAATTCAATCGTACCCACTCCGAAAAAGCATTGGTCGGTATTGTTATGTTTTTCTCAAAAACCACATTTTCCTTCTGCGAAACAATGAGTTTTGTCTTTTTATTAATCAATTTATTGGCTTGAACCAATATTTCTAAAGGGAAAAAATTATTTTTAAAAACCGTTTTATTATAATTGACTTTTGCTATCAACGCATCTTTCCGCACCGTCGTATCGCCCATAGCAATGGTATAAATAGGACAAGACAGTTCGTTAGCAACATAAAAAGGATTTTTTCCCGTATTAAATATTCCATCTGAAGCAAGAACAATCGCCCCTAAGTTTTGATTAATATAGTTCGATTGTATAAATTGAAAAACATCGGACAGATTGCTTTCCTTATCTTTAAAATCCAACTGATTTCCATATCTTAAGGTATCGCCCATGAGCATGGTTTCTACTCGGTATGTTTTGCTAAGTCTGTCAATACTTTCTTGCAATTGTTGTTGAAAGGTGTTTTTATAGTAAACGGAATCTTTTACATAAAGAATTGATTCCGAATTGTCGACAGCAAAAACGATAAGAGGTTTTTCTTTTTCTTTTCGCATTGACATTATCAAAGGATTTAAAAGTAAAAAACTTAAAACCGCTACTACTATTGCTCTTGTTACCAATGAAATCCGTTTTACCCACAAAGGCAATTCCGGTTTGTTGTTTTTATAATATAAAATAAAAGCATAAGCAATGCCGATTAGCACGCACAAAGGGACAAACCATAACGAATATTCGGTTGTAATCATATCAATTATTTATAATTCCTTTGTTAAACAAACGCATCTTATCCTATTTATCGTGTATTGAAATTAAAAGTATTTCGGTTGAAATCCTTCATGTTATTATTTTTTTTATTTTTTCGGCAATAGACTCCATCAACCACATGGGCGTAGAAGTTGCTCCGCAAATACCGATATTATCGTCTTTTTTAAACGGAATTTCTTCCAATTGTTCCGAACGATAAACAAAATAAGATTGCGGATTTTCCTTTTTGCACACATCGAACAAATACAATCCGTTGGAACTTTTTTCTCCCGACACAAAAATAATCTTATCGTATTGAGCAGCAAATTTTTGTACTTGCTTCGCACGATTAGCAACTCGACGACATATCGTATCGTAAGACTGAAACAAATGTCCGTTTCCTTTTTCATCGTATCTTCTACGAACGGTTTCAATAATCGTTTGATATTCTTCCAAGCTCTGTGTTGTTTGCGAATACAGTTTAGCAGGTTTAGTATAGTCTATGACATCAATATCATTAACAGACGATATCACAATTCCTTTGCCATTGGTTTGTCCTAATAATCCGATTACTTCGGCATGTCCTGCTTTACCAAAAATAAGAATTTGTCCTTCCCTAAAATTGCCGTCTTCATTGTTTTTCTTTATATCTTCTTGCAGTTTAAGCACTACGATACATGTTGCATCTATCAGTTCGATATTATTTTCTTTTGCAATACGATAGGTTTCGGGCGGTTCTCCATGCGCACGTATCAATACTTTCACATTATGCAATTGAGCAAACTCTCGGTGCGATACAATTTTCAAACCCATATTGTGTAAGCGACTTACTTCTTCATTGTTATGGACAATATCGCCCAAACAATACAATTGATTGTCTTTCTGTAAATTTTGTTCCGCCACTTCAATGGCTCTTACAACTCCAAAACAAAAACCTGAGTTTTTATCTATCGTTATTTTCATATTGACGCTATTCTCCAAAAATAGAATTAATAAAAGCCACTTTATCAAAGGCTTGTATGTCGTTAGGTTTTTCGCCTATGCCTATGTATTTTACAGGAATTTTAAATTGATCGGATATTCCTAAAATTACTCCTCCTTTTGCCGTTCCGTCTAATTTTGTCAATGCCAAACTATTCACTTCCGTTGCAGCCACAAATTGTTTGGCTTGCTCAATAGCATTTTGACCCGTTGATGCATCTAAAACAAGCAATATTTCATGAGGTGCTTCGGGCAATAGTTTTTTCATTACATTTTTTATTTTTGTCAATTCATTCATTAAATTGACACGATTATGCAAACGTCCGGCTGTGTCAATAATAACCACATCGGCTTCTTTAGCAATTGCCGACTTCAAGGTATCGTAAGCTACAGAAGCGGGGTCGGAACCCATCGCTTGTTTAACAATGCCGACTCCCACTCGTTCAGCCCAAATACTCAACTGGTCGACAGCGGCTGCACGAAAAGTATCGGCAGCACCTAAAACCACATTATAAGACTGCTGCTTAAACTGATAAGCTAATTTTCCTATCGTTGTCGTTTTTCCAACGCCATTCACTCCTACTACCATGATAACATAAGGTCGTCGAATGCTATCGCTCAATACGAACGGATTGCTTAAATCAACATCCGANTCGGTCAATAACGACATGATTTCTTCTTTTAAAATACGATTTAACTCTTTAGTGCCAAGATATTTATCTTTTTTCACTCTGTTTTCTATCCGTTCTATGATACGTAAAGTCGTATCTACTCCGACATCGGAAGAAACGAGCATCTCTTCCAATGAATCAAGCACTTCGTCGTTAACAACCGTTTTTCCTGCAATGACTCTTGATAAACGTAAAAAAAACGCCTCTTTTGTTTTTTCAACTCCTTTATCTAACTCTTGCTTTTTTTCTTTATTAAAAAATGAAAATACACCCATGATACACAAACATTAAATTGTACCCCCACCAAGAATCGAACTTGGATTTAAAGTTTAGGAAACTTTCGTTCTATCCGTTGAACTATAGGGGCAAAACATTGCTAATTGCTCTATTTATATTTTTGCAAAAATACATTATTTATTAATACTATTCCCTGCTATTAAAAACGAATTTCGTTTTATTTCAATAAGCTAAACATAATTTCCCAAATTTATAATTGTCATATCCTTTATTAAGCACTAAAAATCTTGGCTTTTTGTTGTTTTTTTGGAAAGGAAAAGAAAAAAATTAAGAAAAATAAGAAAGATAATAAATAAATGTATACTTTTGTAAAAAAAACATAAAACATATAACAAAATCACACGTTGTTATTATACATATTAGTTATGCGGCAACTTTAAACATAAGACAACTAATTAAGAATCAGATGAAAATATTGAAAATAACACTTTCCTATTTACCATTATTGGGTTCTGTTGTGTTAGCAAATTATTCACTTTCAAAGCGTTTAATTAATTTAAATGCATTGTGGTTATTACTTTTATTTATTGTCATTTCAATTTTATTAATGTTTTCAATTTCATTATTTTATGATGGTAAATTCAAAAATAATTTTAAAAAGTGTGTCAGACCTGCTTTCTTTTTGACAGGAGTTGTTTATATCATAGGATACTTTTATCAAACTTTATCGCTATTATGAAAAGAACATTTTTAAAAATATTATCAGTGTTATTGGTTTCAATTCTATTGATATTAACATTTTTAATAGGTAAAATCACTTTAAGTGAAGGAAAACATTTACTTGATCCTTATATAGATACTTATTTCGCAGAGGATTACACTCCTGAAAAATTTAATCTCATAAAATCCGGGATGACATTTGATGAAGTAAAAATGATAATTGGTGCACCACTNTATAAATCACCGGAATCCAATAATACAACTCATATGAACTATTACTACACTGCTGATGGGAAACTACTCGGTAAAGCAAAAGAACACGAACGACAAGATTATGATGACTGTGCTTGGTATCGTTCAACTGTAACTTTTAACACTAATAACGTAGTGGTTGAAATTGACAAAGGATGGAGCTTTGACTAAAAAAGCCACCGCATAACAAACGCTAAAACTAAGTGAGCTATTCCACGTAAACAACAAATAAATAACAATTTAATTCAAAATAATATGAAAACAAATATTAGATGTAAACATCAAAAAATACTATTCTTGCTACTATTGGTAGTAGTTCTTGGAATGATAGGAGTCTCTTGCCGTAAAATTGCAATGAAGAAGTGGGAAGGAGTTTATGAATGTGAAAAGAGTTATAATACATCTTGCTGGAACCCCACGACGGGTGAAACTTATTCCTATGATACATCCCATAAAGCTATAGTTGATGTGGTAGCAATAGATGATTCCATACTTCATATTGAAGAAAGAGATTTGGGTCGTTACTCTCATGGTGTACGACACAATGTAATAGTAAATACTAATGGAAATTTTACAAGACTTATTGAAGGTAACAGTGGCAGTACTCCCTATATTAATGGTTATTTTAATAAAAACGGGATTAATATAGAATATGAAACAAGATCACAAATTGCTACCATACATATTAGTTATAATGGTAAAAAACTTTAAAATTAACAAAGATGAAACAAAGATTTATAATAATTATTTTAATAGGATTGTTTTTCCCTACACGGGGACAAAATCCACCACAGGATAAAAATTGGGAAGTCGTTTTTATTGATAGCTGTGATAGTTTTAATACAAGCCTATGGTATAAACTATACGGTGCTCATGAAGCAGGAACATCAAGTGAAGGCGCAGCTTTTAAAACTTATGATAATATATATTATGAGAATGGAAAACTTGTAGTACGAACACAAAAACAGCAATCTCCTCCATGTGTTCCTCAATGTAAATATGGCGGTTATCATGCTTATACTACGGGTGGTATAGCGTCTAATAATAGATACGGCTATGGTTATTTTGAAATTTACGCCCAATTGCCTGCAAGTTCCGGACACTTTCCTGCTTTTTGGCTATGGTTTGGCGAAGAAGATTGGGCAACTAATAATTGTTGGGACAATGAAATAGATATTTTTGAAGCTATGGGGTCCAGACCCAACTATGTTGAAAGCAATGCATGGTGTAGCTATAGATGTAGAACAGATTACGCAGAAGAATTGGGAAGGATGATGCATCCTTGCAATTATTCCACTGGCTATCACTGGTATGCCGTAGAATGGAATAGTGATAAAATCACATGGTACGTAGACAGAAAAGCGGTTAGACAAATAACTAATAACATGGATACTATTGGCATCCAAAATCCGATGCAAATTTTTATTAACAGTGACATAGCAATTGGAGGAGATAATTCTGTAAATTCCACCACTATCTTTCCAAATTTCATGTATGTTGACAAAATCGGTGTTTACCAATTAAAATACGATTGCCAAACTGTTATTAATGAAATAACTAATTATAATGAACCTCATTATAATTATGCCGTAAAAAAGTCAATTACGTTAAGTGGTATATCTTCATTAGATTCATTAGAAAATGTTTCTTTACGTGCAACAGATTTTATAGAATTAAAATCTGGTTTTGAAGTGCCTGAAGGAGCAGAATTATATTTGGATATTAATCCATGTGACCAATAGAAAACTTCGCAAAAATTCTAATTACAAAAGGAAAATTGAGTAGTTAGCAAGTTATACATTTTCATTACAATACTCTAAGGAAAAGACTTCGGTCAATTCCCTTTTATCTTTTTATCTTTTTTTTGTCAATCGGGAATAAATAACATTTATTAAAAAAGAACGTTATACATAGACATTATTTGCATGCTATAGAATGAAAAAAGTAATAACATGAATGATATAAAAAATCAGATTAAAATAATTATTTTATTTACTATTTTTAGTAGTTGTTTTGTTGTAAAATCTCAAAACGAACAATTTACAGATTTTATTGATGACTTTGCAACCGACTCTCTCTTTCAAATAAGCAGGGTCGTTTTCCCTTTACCATACATTACTTGGAGTTTTAACGAAAGTTTTGATGAAGAAAAAGAAGATACACTATACATCACTATAGATAAATATAGATTTAACAACCTGCATTATGGTTTTATTAGATGTGGAGAAGCGTATCCTATGCTATATGACAATTTTGATTGTAAGTTCAGAGATACGGGAGAAATGGTGTTTAGGTGGGTAGGATTTACAGATATGGATCTTAGATATTATTTTAAACGTATCAAAGGAAAATGGTATTTAATTATGATATATAGCAATGATCCTTTAGAATAATTTTTTTTAATAAATAATGGAAATAGAAAGTAATATCAAACAACTTCTTTTTATCTTTTTTTGTCAATCGGTAGTAAATAACATTTATTAAAAAAGAACGTTATACATAGACATTATTTGCATGCTATAGAATGAAAAAAAGTTTTCTTTTCTTTTTACTATCACTGTATTCCATTTCTTGTTTTTCACAATATAAACTATTGCTACACTATGAGCAAGCCTCTGTTGAGACAAAGGAATTATTACAAAAAGTAAAAATCAAAAAAAGCTATCCTTCTACCAATGCTATTGAAAAAGAATTAAATAAAATATACCGTCTTTTTCAGCGAAATTATTATTCCGCCTTTTCTATTGACACTATCGTTCAAGATTCATTCACGCTAACTGCTCATTTGTTTTTTGGCGAGCCTTTGATTATTAACGATATAAAAGTAGAAGGTTTGGAAGAAAACATCGTTAAAACCATCAAAAAACCCGCATCGCCATTCGGTTTGGAAGATGTGGTAAACTATGCCGAAAAAATTGTGAAGCATTTAGAAAACAATGGATTCCCATTTGCCACCGCCGGTATTTCTCATTTTGAGAAAGACTCTTCTCGCACCAATGCCGTTCTAATAATAGAAAAAAACAATCGTATCTTATGGGATAGTATTATTGTAAAAGGCAATGCTAAAATTTCCAAAAGTTTTCTCTACGGTTATTTCAATATAAAACCCGGTAAAATATACAAAGAATCTACCGTCAAGCAATTACCCGATAAAATACAATCTCTTACTTTTGTCGAAGAGCTACAACCTGCAAGTGTTTCGTTTGGAGAAAAAGAAGCCGTATTGTATCTCTATTTAAATAAACGTAAAATCAATCAATTTGACGGATATATAGGAATCGTTCCGGAAAACAATCAATCGGGTAAAACATTGATTACAGGGAATATCAACTTGCTGTTAAACAACATTATGACGCTTGGCGAACGCATTGCCTTGCAATGGAAAAATCCCAATAAATTATCTCAAAATCTTGATATGGAATTTTCTTTTCCTTTTCTTTTCGGCTCGCCTTTCGGTTTAGATGTTGATTTTCATTTATTAAAAAAAGACACTTCCTATCTCAATATCAACTTTCTGCCGGGAATACAGTATTTTTTTAAAGGAAATAATTATTTAAAGTTTTATTATCACTACAATAGTTCTCGATTAATAGCTGCCAAGCATTTAGCCGACAACTTAACATTGCCCGAAAACATTGATTATAAATCACATTTATATGGAGTAAAAATACATTATCAACGATTGGATTATGTATTCAATCCTCGTAAAGGATTTTCTTTTTCAACAGCCGCAGCTATAGGCAAACGCACTATTATTAAGAATAATTTTATCCCGACTGCCCTTTATGACAGTATTGATTTAAGTAGCTTACGCTTAGCAAGTCAAATTGATTTTAGCTGTTATATTCCTATCAAAAAGAAATGGACATGGCTTATTCGTTTACAAGGAGCAGGTATGTACAGCAAGAATTTGTTTGAAAACGAATTGTATCGTTTAGGCGGAATGAAAACACTGCGTGGATTTATAGAACAATCCATGTACGCCTCTTCTTATGCGATTGTCAACACCGAAATTCGCTTCCTTTTTTCTAAAAATTCTTTCTTAAATGCTTTTTTTGATGCAGGATGGTATGAACAAAAGTTAGAACAATCTTATTTACACGATTTTCCTTTTGGATTCGGAGCGGGAATTAATTTTGACACCAAAGCCGGAATCTTCAGTTTAAGTTATGCTTTAGGAAAACAAATGGACAATCCTATACAACTGAAAACCGGCACAATCAGTTTTGGGTATATTGCAATGTTCTAACAAAAAAAACTCCCCTTTAACAGAGGAGCTTTTCTTAAACGTAATTATCCTAATTAAACTAAAAATTTAATTATCTCATTTTTGTCAGTGCTAAATTCACTTCTTTTTCTTCACCCATTGATACTGTTACTCTTTCAAACGCTTGATAACTATCACTATCGTAGTAAGCAATAACATCATAGGTCATATCTGCTTCTAAACCTGAAAATTCGTAATAGCCGTCCGCACCGGTAACTTCCGTTTGTAAAATAGATGTTCCTTCTTCATAATAAAGTTTAACCGTTGCGCCTTCAACCGCTTCATTATCCAATGTTACATTACCGTAAATACTACCGCTTTCGAATCCGCAAGATGCGAATGCAAACAATAAACCAATAAATCCTGCAAATAAAAATTTCTTCATACTATAAAAATTTT
>JGI24712J26585_10001631_pt1 | contig 19065 bp, 21 predicted proteins | sample BioPla3DNA2_FD_26585 | JGI IMG/M metagenome (IMG submission 26585) | reverse complement strand
AGTCCCGACAGGCTGAATGCAAAAAAGAGCCGGAATGGCGGGGCAAACGCTTGAAAGACACAACTGAATAGCGGATGCACAGCCTTTATGTTCAAGGCAAAGCACAGCTTTAGAGAACATCCGCGAAAAACTGTAAACACATAACAATGTCGTTGCGTTTTCGCAAAATATATAAGTATTTAAACCTCGCATTTAAGTCGTTTATAGTTACAACAAAAAAGACGCCACCCCGCAAAAGGAGCGGGGTGGTTTTTATATGGTAAGCTGACAAATAGCAAGCAAACTCCCTGTCTTATCCCTTGTTATTATTTTCTAACTGCCCTTCGGTTCGCAGCATGGCGAGGACAGGCGCATCGGCAGGACAGAAGTTGGCATCGCTCGCTTCTTGGGGATGGACCCACAAAAAACCCGTATGCTCCTGCATCCTTGGCGCGGACAAAAACTCACACCGATACAAAACAAGGGTAACAAGAGCATCCGGATAACGATGGGTTAATTCGCAGTAACATTCCCCCACCGTGACCTTGCAGCCCATTTCTTCAAAACACTCCCGCCGGAGCGCTTCTTCATCGCTCTCGCCCGGATCCACCTTGCCGCCGACAAACTCCCATAAACCGCCCTGCCTTTTGTCTTCGGGGCGGCGGGCAGCAAAAAAACGACCGTATTCATCGAAAAATAGGGCGGCAACTACTCTTTTGGGCTTGGTCATTTCACACCTCATAGAAAAGCAAGTAGAGTCGTGTTTTTGCCTTATGGCAACAGGCTTTTCATCCCCTATCGCTTACTCTTTTACTTATTCTTTACAGTATAGCACAAACAGGGGCTTTTTTGATATTTTATAACAAATTTTCCTCACTTGCGCCGTTCCCCTTAAATCGCTACAATAGGAATGAAGTTTAAGGAGGGCAAGCATGAAAACGGCTATTATAACCGGCGGCTCCAGAGGAATTGGAGCCGCCATTGTTGAAAAGTTATGCCAGGAAGGATATCGGGTAGTATTTAACTACCAAAAAAGAGAAAATGCCGCCACGGAGCTTTCCAAAAAAACGGGCGCCATTGCTGTGAGGGCAGATTTTCTCTCCTGCGAAGAAACGCAAAACTTTTGCGCCTTCGCTATTGAACAACTCGGTCACCTTGACGCCTTGGTCTTAAATGCAGGGCTTTCTCAAACAGGACTGTTTTGTTTTTTAGATGAAAAGGCGCATGAAAACCTCTTTCGTATCAACTACCATGCGCCCGCCCAAATCCTGCGATACTTTTTACCCTACCTTCGCCAAAGGGAGGGTAAGGTGGTAGCCATCTCTTCCATTTGGGGGCTATCCCCCGCCTGCTGTGAAGCGGCATATTCGGCATCCAAAGCGGCGCTGCAAGCCCTGATTGCCGCCGTATCTAAAGAGGAGGGTCAACTGAACCTTAACTGCATCTGCCCCGGCGTTATCCGCACCGATATGTTAAAGGAATATAATGAAGAAGAATTAAACGACCTCATTGCCCGCACGCCCAAGGGCCGCCTTGGGACACCCCGGGATATCGCCGAAGTGGTGTCCTTTCTTTTGTCTGACAGCGCCGACTTTATCACCGGGCAAAGCATCGTGGTGGACGGCGGGTTTTTGGGAAATTAAGGGAAAACACCATGTCAAAACCAGTGTTATCTTGTACGTCTTTTCCTCTTTGGCCGCGCCTTAGAAAGTGTGCGCAGGATCCGGCTCCTTCGCAAGGCTTTGCCAAACCCAAAAATCCGTTGCGCATTAAGCCAGTCTAACCTGAGATGAGTATCAAAAAGTAACATAGACAATATGTTTTGGACAACACAGCCCCCAACTTTCGTCGGGGGCTGTTGTCAGCTATTGAGTTTATTGCTTCTTACTTCGCCTGTTTTTCCTTGATGGCTGCATGGGCTGCTGCCAGGCGGGCAATAGGCACACGGAAGGGTGAGCAGGATACGTAGTCAAGACCCATTTTATGGCAGAACTCGATGGAACTGGGGTCGCCGCCGTGCTCGCCGCAGATACCCAGCTTAATGCCGGGGCGGCCCTTGCGGCCAAGCTCGCAAGCCGTTTCAACCAATTTGCCAATGCCATCCACGTCCAGGCGGGCAAAGGGGTCAGACTCAAGAATGGAATTGTCGTAGTAGCTTTCCAAGAACTTGCCGGCATCGTCACGGCTAAATCCGAAGCCCATCTGGGTTAGGTCGTTGGTGCCAAAGGAGAAGAATTCGGCTTCCTCGGCAATCTCATCGGCAGTCACGCAGGCACGGGGAATTTCGATCATGGTGCCCACCTGATAGGGGACACTTTCGCCTTGCTCTTCAAAAATCTTGTTGGCGGTTTCAACCACGATATCCTTGACGAACTTCAGTTCCTTCTTGGAGCCAACCAAGGGAATCATGATTTCGGGAACAATGTCGAAGCCCTTTTCACGGCGCACCTTGATGGCAGCCTGCAAAATCGCGCGGGTCTGCATCTCGGCAATTTCCGGATAGGTGACGGCAAGGCGGCAGCCACGGTGACCCATCATGGGGTTGAATTCGTGGAGCTCGTCAATCTTCTTGACGATTTCGTCGGAAGTAGTACCCAATTCCTTGGCAATCTCCGCAATTTCGTCCACCATGCTCTTTTGCGGGAGGAACTCATGCAGCGGCGGATCAAGGAAACGCACGGTCATCGGGCGGTCTTCAAGGGCGGTGAACATTTCTTCAAAGTCTTTCTGCTGATAGGGCAGAATCTTGTCAAGGGCAACGCGGCGCTGCTCTTGGGTATCGGACAGGATCATTTCGCGCATCGCTTTGATGCGGGTAGACTCAAAGAACATATGCTCGGTGCGGCAAAGGCCAATGCCTTCCGCGCCGAATTCCAGCGCCTGTTTGGTATCACGGGGATTATCGGCATTGGTGCGCACTTTCAGGGTGCGGGCAGCGTCGGCCCAGCCCATCAAACGGCCAAAGTCACCGGAAACGCTGGCTTCAACCTGCGGGATAATGCCTTCATACACCTTGCCGGTAGAACCGTCTACGCTAACCAAGTCGCCTTCTTTATAAACCTTGCCGTTAACGGTCATGGACCTGTCGGCTTCGTTAATGCGCAGGGCGCCCGCGCCAACGACAGCAGCGCGGCCCATACCACGGGCTACAACGGCTGCGTGGCTGGTCATGCCGCCACGGGCGGTGAGGATAGCCTGGGCATAGTCCATGCCTTCGATATCTTCAGGGGTGGTTTCGTCCCGAACCAGAACCACAGCCTTACCTGCCTTGCCTTGGCGGGCAGCTTCGTCGGCGGTAAAGTAGATAGCGCCCGAGCCCGCGCCGGGAGAGGCGGCAAGACCGGTTACAAAAGCGGTTGCCTTTTTCAGGGCATTCGCGTCAAAGGTGGGGTGCAAGAGGGTGTCAAGCTGCTTGGGCTCAACCTTAAGAACGGCTTCTTCCTCGGTAATCTTGCCTTCATCGACCAGGTCAACGGCGATTTTTACAGCGGCGGCAGCGGTGCGCTTGCCGTTACGGGTCTGCAGAATGTACAAACGACCGCGCTCGATGGTGAACTCCAAGTCCTGCATGTCACGGTAGTGGTCTTCCAGTTTCTGGGCAATATCGGCAAACTGCTGGTAAATTTCGGGCAACTCTTCCTTCATGTCGTCGATGTTGTGCGGGGTACGGATGCCGGCCACAACGTCTTCACCTTGGGCGTTCATCAGATACTCGCCATAGAGGTAATTTTCGCCCGTCGCGGGGTTGCGGGTAAAGGCGACGCCGGTGCCGCAGTCATTGCCCATGTTGCCAAAGACCATGCTTTGTACGTTAACAGCCGTGCCCCAATCGCCGGGAATATCGTTCATGCGGCGGTAGTAGATGGCGCGGGGGTTGTTCCAAGAGCGGAAAACAGCCTTGATAGATTCCATCAGCTGCACTTTGGGGTCTTGAGGGAACTCTTCGCCCTTTTCGCCGCGGTAGATTTCTTTATAGCGACGCACAACCTCTTTGAGGTTTTCTGCGGTCAGGTCAGTGTCTAAGGCACAGCCGTTTTCTTCCTTAACGGCTTCCAAAGCGTCATGGAACTTCATGCGATCAATTTCCATGACGACGTCGGAAAACATTTGAATAAAGCGGCGATAGCTGTCGTAAGCAAAACGCTCGTTTTCGGTTAGACGGGCAAGCCCCTGCACGGCAATGTCGTTAAGGCCCAAGTTAAGGATAGTGTCCATCATACCGGGCATGGAGGCGCGGGCGCCGGAGCGCACGGAAACCAGGAAGGGGTTTTCAAGGTCGCCAAACTTCTTGCCAACGTTCTTTTCAACGGCTGCAAGAGCTTCGAAAATTTGCTTTTCAATTTCGGGGGCAATCATTTTGCCATCGTTATAGTAACGAGTACAAGCCTCGGTGGTCACGGTAAATCCGGGAGGGACAGGCATGCCGATCTTGGTCATTTCCGCCAAGTTAGCGCCTTTGCCGCCCAACAGATTACGCATGGACGCATCCGCTTCGTCAAACAGGTAAACATATTTTGCCATAGTGATTAAAGTCCTCCTTTATCATTCATCATTACTTTACTTCATGATCACGCGACGCCTATTATACCTAATAATTGGCAATCTTTCAAGATGGTACACGGCTGGCTTCACGCCTTATTGCTCATGTCCGCCTTAATCCGTTTCGACGTCCATCCGGACTCATTTGTTTCGTTATTATTTGCGGCCTTCAAGCGCCGCTTCTTTGGGGCGCTGATCCCAACGGTACCAACGGTGCTTGGTCATGTCGGAGGTGTCAAAAACGCTTAGGGGATAGCCGTCCAAATCAAAGTAATGAATAGCAATCCTGGTTGTCCAGGTAGCCAGCTTGGATAACGGCGCATCGGACAATTCCGGCCCTATGATGCTGACCGTGACCCCGCCGTCAGGCGGCTGAATCCAGCGTTTTTGCAGCTGGTTGATATAATCCCTATATCTATCGTAATAAAAGGGATTGGTGGAGCAGTGGGCCACCAGCGGATAGTCGATAAAAGGCGCAAGCTCCTCACCCAAAGTATCGGACGTATAGGCATAATCCCGAAGGGTACCGATATAGAGCATCACATGGTAGGAATTTCCGTGGTACAACACCATAAGATCGCCCACCTTGAGCTTTTTGGGCAGCTTTTCCCAAGGCGTTAAAGACAGCCCTAAGTCGTATGCTTGATGGCTGCTGCCGTTTAGTAAGGTAGACAATGAAGCATGTTTGGTATAGCCAGCCTGCTGCAAGCACCAGCGGGTATAACCTACGCAATCGTAGCCGTAAAAGAAAATTTTGCCCGGCGTATAGAATTTGGCGGGCGACTCCTGCCAAGGTTCCCGCTGTATCAAAAGGAAGCGTTCATCCCTGCCGCCAAAAAAATAGGGTACCCCAAATTCATAGGGTGTTTCCACCTTGGAATTGGTTAGCTCGTTGTAGCGGTAGGTAAAGGGGTTGCCGCTTTCAAGCAGCGATAAAGCGGCCTCAAGTATGGGCTGCGGCTCAAGAGCGTTTGGTGAAACGCTTGCCGCCAGCAGGCAACACAGCAAAAAAACCGAGAACAGGCGTTTAATAAGCATAAAACCTCCGCATCGAAATTTTCCTTATCCATCCTACCCTAAATTGATGTTGATGGCAAGGTCGCGATAAAGGCTGCTCCACCAAAAGCAAGCGATGAATAGTATATCAATATCACAGCTTTCCAACCCTCGCTATCGGGACGTTCAAACAATATAAATACCCTTCCGGCTCCCGCCTTTGAATATTCTCTGAAATTTTAGAACCAAAATATAGCATCTTCTTTTATCTCACCCTTTACCCCTCCATTGATAATGTTTCTACAAAAAACACACCCAAAAAATTATATAAAAACAGACCACTTAACAATTTCTCGCTAAGTAGTCTGATGGACGGTTGGTTGGTTGGTTTTGATTATTCTTCGTAGCCTATGATAAACTTTTCTGCAGGGACATCATCCCCGTATTTTTTCCTGTATTCCCTTAATGCCACAAAGTCAACAATTGGCAAGCCTTTTTTTGACCTGTTTTGCCAATTTAGCGCATCTGTCTGCATTTCTTCGGTTTCTTCTGCTGCCACATAATTGTTATCAACCACGCCTTGCACCTCCTTTACTCATCGTCGCCATACACCTTGATAAGGTTTCTTGCCGCTCTTTCGTCAATCTCACAAACCTTGTCGGGAATGGAAACATCATACATCCTTTGTTTGCGGCCTCTTTGATGACCTGCTGGATAATCCTTGCGTACTGCCCTTCAAGCCGTCGTTTAAGCTTGAAGCTGCTTAGTCTTAGTTTTGACATGCTGTTTCACGCCTCAACTGAAGTCTTCACACATCATATCAAGGCCGTACAACGTCCCGCTGATTCCGCCAGCATAGCTGTTGACCTCGCCCAAAGCGACCGCCTCTGTGTCGTCTTCCCACATGCCGTTAATATAATCTTTTTGACTTTCAAGATATTTCATCATCTTGTCGTCCGACATCTCTGTTAGGTAATATTCTCTCGTCAAGGCACACTTTACCACCAAATTGTAATATTCCTCTTTGCTTATCGGTTTTGTCGGAAATTCAATTTTCTTTGCCATCATAAGCCTCTTTCCTCCTCTTGTTCTTCTTCCTCGCCCTCTGCCATGGCTTCATCCCACAGCTTCAGCCCTTCCTCACTGTTGAAGTATTCCATGCGCTTTTTCCATTCTTCGCTTGCCGGTGTAAAGTTGAAAGCCTCAATCCCTTCTTCCTGCCACCTTTCGGCCAAAGTTTTAGGCTTGATTTCGCCGCTTTTCACTTTCCGAAGGTATTCTTCCCTGTCAAAACCATGCCTGTCTTTCGCCATTTTTCTCCCACCTCTTTCCTGTGTTTTTCACACCTATATTATACCATTTTTAGGGAATTTCCTCAATGTTTTCAAGGGGTTTAGAGCTTTTTCTTAAAATGTATACAAACGTTTTTTGTCTTATGAGTTGGGCGTCACGGCTCCCGCCTTTGAATGTTCTTTGAAATGTTAGAACCAAAATATAGCATCTTCTTTTATCTCATCCTTTACCCCTCCATTGATAATGTTTCTACAAAAAACACACCTAAAAAATTATATAAAAACAGACCACTTAACAATTTCTCGCTAAGTAGTCTGATGGACGGTATAAAACTGTCTGTCTTTAGTTAATCGTAAACAACATCGAAAATCGGGTTTTCAATGCCCATTTCTTTTGCTTTCCTGTAGGAATCTCTCATGCTTTTAATGTTCCGCAAGTCGTCCTCATCCAACGGTTCTACCGCACTCAAAGGCGCTACTCCCTGAACATACTGTAAAAGCATTAAAACACGCCTTTCATTGTAGTTACCGTCTTTGTCCCACACGGCCATACCTCATCCCCTCCTTTTAAGCTACTTACCGTATCACCTAATAACTGTTTTAACGCCGGAATATATTTGTTTTCAACCCTTGCTATGTCTTTGGGTGTAACGACCTGTAACCTGCTTAGGTTCATGTTGTGCCTTAGGTCAGCAATCTTCACCTGCTTTGATAGCAGGTTTTTGCTCACCCTCAAAACATAATCATTATAGCTTTCGCCTTTTCGATGGGTGACACCATCCAAGGCGTCGGCTATCTTTGGCCCGAAACTTTTTCGCACGCTTTCAAGCGTATATCCCGCGTCTTCGACAGCATCATGCAACAACGCCACAACCTTTGCGTCTGTGCCCTTGCACATTAAAGCCACTTGAAGCGGATGTTTCCAGTATGGCTTGTTGGCCTTGTCTTTTTGCCCTCGGTGCAGCCATAGCATGAGGAAAAAGGCTTTAATTAACATTATCACCTTCTTATACATTCCTTTTTGCCTGGGTCTGCGCTACCCGTCTGGCGATAGCGTTCCCTTGCTTCTTCCAGGGTGCCCCATTTGGTAACCGCATCGGGCTTGATACGGTGCCCTGCGTAGTTTTCAGGCCAGCCGCACGTTGGGCAATCTTCCCACCTGTTAAGGTATCCTGGCATTTTCTTCCCGCACACTTCGCAATCATAATCAAATTGCGGCTTCAATTTTCCCGCATCGATTAGCGCTTGAATTTGTTTCCGGCGCAAAAAAGGAAGCGCGTATCCACACATGGCATAGTTTTCTTTAGCTCCGTTCAGGCTTACGCCGCCGTTCGCTCCTACCGGATAATCCGGGTACGCCTTTTGAACCGGGTCGTCTTCCCAGCCGCAAACCTCGCATATCTCGTACATGTCGATAGCCCCTATCATGAGGCTACCACATACGGGGCAGGGAAATTCCTCTTCCCAGTTGATGGGGGTAAATGGGCTTACCCCGTCCCACTCGAAAAGCGCCTTGCTCCTCTCGTAATACTCTAACCCATCGTCTGACATAACCTTCATACCTCCTTTAATTTGGTTAGATAGTAAAGATTTTAAGATTTTCCATGGAGGCTCAAAGCTATATGCAATACTGACAATCTATGGTCGTAATGGCAAGGGGAATGTTCTTAAAAAGGCTCTGGCTGCCGCAATATGTTGTTTCAATATCCTACTTTCTCTTCCTTTTTTATCTTGTATCTTATCATAAGCTTTTCAATACTATCTTACCTTAAATGAAGCGCAATGGCAAGAGTACGCAAAAACAAGTCATGTCAATCAAACAGCCCCGAAAACTTCATGCTTCCGGGGCTTGATTGTTATTGCTTATTGCAGCTTAAACTCCTGCCAGATAGCCTGGAATTCGCTTTCCTTTTCGCCGACGTCCTGGATGAATTCGGCATCGACCAGCAGTTCATCGGGAATGGCGATAACGGGATTTTGCTTAAAATCTTCGGGCATAAACTCCACCGCCTTGGCGTTGGGGCTCATGTAATACTGCACTTGGGCGGTGTTGGCCGCCACATCGCCGCGGAGCAAAAAGTTTAGCAGCTTGTGGGCATTTTCGGCGTTGCGGGCGTTTGCGGGAATGATAAAGCTATCAATACCAAAGCCAAGACCCTCTTTGGGGTACACAACTTTCAAATCCGGGCGGGCTTCCAAGGCAATCATGGCGTAGGAGGTAAACATATAGCCTACTGAACATTCGCCGGAAATCAAATCCTGGTAGGCGCTGTCGTAGTTGAAGGAGCGAATGTTTTTGCGCAAGGGAGCAAGTTTTTCCGCCGCTTGCTTGAGCGCATCTTCATCGGTGGTATTGAAGCTCTGACCCATGGTTTTTAAGGTAATGCCAACAATGTTGCGGGCGTCATCGATAATGACCAAAGAGTCTTGCAGGCGCTCGTCCCACAGGTCTTCATAGCCGGTGATTTCAAAATCCACCACGGCCGGATCGTAAAGGATCACGGGCGTGCCGGCAGTATAGGGCACGGTGTACTCGTTGTTTTCATCGTAGTACTTGTTTAGGTAGGCAGGCGACAGATTTTCGTAGTTGGGCAGCAAGGCTTTGTCCAGCTTCTGTAGCAAGTCGCCTTTCCTTAAAATATTGATGGCATAGTCGCTGGCCAAAATCAGATCGTACTGATTGTCGCCGCCTTGCACCTTCAAGAGCATTTCTTCGTTGCTGGAGAAGGTAGAAAAGTTGATGCGAATGCCCGTTTCTTCGGTGAACTTGCGGATGGTGTCGGCATCAATGTAGCCTTCCCAGGTAAAAAGGTTGATGACCTCCTCCGCTTGCGGGACATCGGTTGGTTGAACCGTTTCTGTTGGCTGCGGAACTTCGGTCGCTTGGGGCTTCTTGGTATCGCCCAGTTTGGTTACCAGAAAAATCGACAAAAGGATCAGCAAAATAAGAACGATAATTGCAACTGTTGATTTTTTCATGTTTTCTTTCTCCTTTATAAGTTAATGATTTATAAATTGATAATTTGAAACGCAGCCGCACGGGCCATACGGTTCATGACCGCAAGGGCAAGGCCGGTCTTGGGTAAGGTTTCACAGAGAATGAGCTGAATGCCTTCCTCATCCATTTTGCGAAGAAGATAAAACAACCGATGAGCGGCGGACTTGGCGTCCTCTCCCAAGGATTCTACCCGCCTATTCCCATAATAAGCAAGGTGAGGGGCAAAAGCAAGGATGCAGGCGCCTTTTTTTTGGTCATAGCGGCGACAAATTTCTTTGGCTACCGCTTGAGGCTCTCCGTCAAAGAGCAGCATACGCCCTTTGGGAGCATAGTGTTGGTGCTTCATACCGGGAGAAAGGGCTTTTTCCCCCTCCTCCAAGGGACGCATGACTGAACTCGCGACGGCGCACTCCCCTGCCACCATGGCAATCTGCTCCGGCGTCACAGCGCCTGGCCGCAATACCGTGGGCACAGCGCCCGTTAAATCAAGAACGGTGGATTCAAGCCCAAACTCGCAAGGGCCGCCGTCTAAAATCAGGGGGATTTTCCCTTGCAGGTCTTGAGCCACATGGCGGGCGGTGGTAGGGCTTGGGCGTCCCGATGCGTTGGCGCTTGGGGCGGCAATGGGATTATCGCAAGCCGCCAACAGGGCAAGCGCCACCGGATGCTCGGGACACCTGACCGCAACGGTAGGAAGGCCGGCCGTTGCCTCCGGAGGCACTACAGGTTTTTTAGGTAAAACCAAGGTGAGGGGCCCCGGCCAAAAAGCCTTGGCTAAAGTTTCTGCTGTTTCGGTAAAAAAGCAAACGTCCTTTGCCTTATTAAGCGAATCCACATGCAAAATCAGCGGATTGTCCTGCGGGCGGCCTTTGGCAACAAAAATAGCCTTGATAGCCTGCGGATCGAGGCCATCGCCGCCAAGACCGTACACCGTTTCGGTGGGAAAGGCAACCAAACCGCCTTCCTGTATCAGCTGCGCTGCCCATAAAATACTTTCCTTTGAGCAAGGTAAGGTTTTTGTGTCCAAAGTATGCGCTCCAATCAGTTTAGGTTTCAAAATGTGCTAAAAGAAACCGACCAAGCTGGGCTGTGGTCGGCGCTTCGACAAGGCAAAAGCCTGTCGAACCTACCCCCGAGATGCCGCTGCTACCGTTTTTTTCACCCGCTCTGTAGCAGGTAGGTGTCCTGCGCTGAGCTTTTGCCGTCCCCTGACCAGAAGGGGGGCATGACAGCCACCCGGCGACTCCGGACTCCATTTGTTGAATGTGGGTAAAAAACAATAAGCTGGCGAGCAACTCAGGTTGTTGATACCATTATAGAAAATTTTCACTATAACGTCAAGCGGGGGACAAAAAATGTCCCGATAGATCAGCTTTTTCCAAGTTTCAACTTATCTTTCAATACAAGTCCCTCACTTGTCAGTTCATACACCTTGTCGCACACCTCATCTATAAATTTCCTATCGTGCGATACGGCGATAACCGCCCCGGGAAATTCATCCACCATTCTTCGGATGACCGGATTTGACAGCGGTGAAAAGTTCCGTGTCGGCTCGTCTAAAATAAGCATATCCGGGCTGGACAGAGCCAGCTTCAACAACAATACCTTCCCCTTTTGCCCGCCTGAAAGCTCGCTGATGGGCCGCTCCATTTCCTCGGTGGTATATCTGAGGGAGCCTAAGTAGGCGCGAATGCATGTAAGCTCCTCCTTGCCGCCCTCTTCTTGCAGAAACTCAACGGGCGAAAGAGCGTCATCCAATACCTCCGCATAATTTTGCGGCATGTAGGCGGCGATGATATCCTCCCTTTGGAGTAAGTCCTTGGCAATTTTCCGAATCAGGGTAGTTTTACCCACGCCATTTTTACCGATAATACAGATTTTTTCAGGCCCTATGATGGTAAGCTCAATGTTTCGGGCAAGCTCCCGCCCGCCGTCCGGCGTTTGCAGGCTATCAAGCGTATACTCAAGCACCCTCTTCCCCGAGTGTAGCTTTGTGTTTTCCCCGCCTAAAGTAAGATAGATAGCATCCTCCCTTTCGGGCATGGGCGTCATGTTTTCGTCTTCCTTTTCAAAGCGCCTGCCCATAGATTTAACGGTGTGCATCTTATCCTTCAGGTTCTTGGCGGTTGAGGGGTCTTGGCGGGACACGGTAGCCAACGCATGGTTCACACTTTGCAGGATGCGGCGGTATTTTTCGTCCCGGATGCGCTTGTCTCTCCGGTCGCTGATGGCCATTTGCCTTTGCTTGTCAAAGGCCCGTTCCCTTTCAATCACAAACTGCCGATAGGAAAGCCTTTTAACCGTTACACGGCTCTTTTCTTTACGGCGCATCAGCTCCAAGTGGATAATCACGTTGGCGGTGTTTTCAATCAGCGTTTCGTCGTGCGATACAAACAGCACAATGCCCTGCCAACTGTTAATGAAGCTTTCCAGCAGCTCCAAGGTGTCTATATCCAAATCATTGGACGGTTCATCCAGCAATAGGACGGTGGGCTCGTCAAGCAGCAGGCGAAACAGTTGCAGCTTCACTTTCTCTCCACCCGACATTTGACCAATTAATTGCTGGCTGTACGGAATAGACGGATCTAAAGAAAGCCTGACGGCGATTGCGGCAATTTGTTTGGGCGTGCTTGTTAAAAAACCCGAACAGCCGCAAAAATACTCATAAGCTGTTTGCTTTTTCACTGCTTCCGGCAGTTCTTGCATCAGATAGCCAAGCCTTTCCCCAACGACTGCTCGCTGCCCCTCATATTCAACATAATCGGGGGCGGTTGAGGGGTCGAAAATCCACTTGAGCAGTGTCGTTTTTCCATTACCCTCTTCACCGATGATAACGGCTTTATCGCCCGCATTTAAAGTAAAGCTAAGATTTTCAATCAGCGCCCGCAAATCTTTTCGATGTCTGATAGTTAGGTTGTTAATTTGCAGCATATTTCCTCCACTTATCTACTGTTTGCTGCAAAAGGGAAAAGGCTCATGCCTCAAAAGAAGCAAGCCCCCATGTTTCCTATATTGGCGCCGAATTTCGCAACCAAACTTGCAGCAAAACAAAGCCCTCTGCACACACTAATGTGCAGCTTTTTGTTTTTCCTACAAGCTTAGTTGTTCATCCGTTCACCTTCCTTGTTTGATAACAACATTATAAGAGCAGCTGCAAGTGGCGTCAAGCCGGAAAAAAAGAAAGGCGCGTTTCAATCCGCACCTTTCCCAAAAATTGTTAATGTGTGAATCAGCCTTTTACCGCGCCCGCCGTAAGTCCCGAGATAAGGGATTTTTGCCCCAAGACAAAGACCAAAATAGACGGGATAAGCACCATGGTCGTGCCCGCCATGATTGGTCCATAGGCTACGGAGTCGGCATTTTGCAGCATACCGATACCAATCTGCACGGTACGCAGGTTGATGGTGTTGGTCACAAGCAGTGGCCAGAGATACTGATTCCAGATTTGTAAGAAAGTGTAAATGCCCAGTGCCCCAAGCGACGGAAGCGTCAGCGGCAGACCTACACGCACAAAAAACTGCAATGAATTGCAGCCGTCGATGGTCGCCGCCTCTTGCAGGTCGGAAGGCAGGGACAAGAAAGCCTGGCGCATATTGAAAATGCAAAACGCGCTGGTCATATACGGCAAAATGAGCGCCCTATAGGAGTCCAAAGCCTGAAGTTTGGCCATAGTCAGGTAGTTGGCAATGATGATAGCGTTGCCGGGAATCATCATCGTTGCAAGGATTAGATAAAACAGCACCTTGCGCCCCCTAAATTTTAAAGAACCGAAGGCATAACCCGCAAGCGCCCCCGTTAAAAGCTGCATAAAAGTACAGGTACAGGCAACAATTGTGGAGTTTAAAATAAAACGGAAAATGGGCGCAACCCGAAGAGCCGAACGGTAGTTATCCAGCCCGATACGGGACGGAACAAGCTTGGAAGCGTAAATCTCCTGCTCGGTCATGAAGCTTGTACTCAAGCAATAGATAAGAGGCGAAAGGATAACCGCCGCCAAAAAGAAGCCGAGAATGGCAAAAATAATCTGTGAACCTTTGCTTTTCTTCATGAGTACGTCACCTTCTTTTCTATGCGGAACTGGATGGCGGTCAACAGGAACATGATCAGGAACAGGATGACCGACATCGCGGCGGCTGAGCCGTAGCGGCTGTTTTCAAAGGCTTCCAAGTAAATAGCATAGACAATAACACGGGTAAATTTGCCTGGTCCGCCCTGCGTCATTAACCTGATTTGCGCATAAGACTGGAAGGAGTTAATGACATTAATAACGAGCAGGAAAAACAGCGTCGGAGAAATACTTGGAAAAGTAATGTACCAGTGCTTTTGGAAAAAATTCGTCCCGTCTATGTCGCCCGCTTCATATAGGGACTTATCAACACCTTGCAACGCAGCAATGATAAAAATATAGTTGAGGCCAATGTTCATCCAAATGGTGACCACCGCAATGGAAGGCAGGGCATACTTAATATCGCGTAACCAGCGGGTATGTGTACCCAGGAACATATTGAGAATGCCCATCGTGGGGTTCAGGATAAAGGTGGCAATAACAGCAATACAAGCAGAAGAAATTGCCATGGGCATGGCGTACACCGTACGCACAATACTGCGGCCAAAGAAATACTCGTTGGCAACCAAAGCGCAAACAAGCCCCATGACAATGGAACCCGCCACAACCATCCCCGCGTATTTTAAGGTAACTTCCAGCGAAAACCAAAAATCCTTGGAATTGAGGATGTTACGGTAGTGGTCAAGGCCAATCCACTTAATGGCTTGCCCCGTTGGTCCGGTTAAAGTACCGCTTAAGTAAATAGTATTGGCAAAAGGATAGAAAACAAACAGTATAAACAAAAACAGCGAGGGAATGATGTAGAAATACGGCGCGAAGGTTTCAAAAGTAACGGGCTTCTTAACGCGCTGCGCTTTTGCAAATCGACTCATAATCGGACACCTCTCTTTGCTCGCACAGCGTCTGCCCTCAGACTCTGCGCAAAGGATGGGTAAAATAGATAATAATACAACAAAAGGGGGAAAGGGAGCAGGAAACTCCCCTCCCCCTTTAGGTTTACTTAAATCAGCTTAGACAAACAACAAAAAATCACTTGCCGGCAGTCTGATTGTAGTACTCGATAGCGCTGTTGGACTGGGAAGCCATATCTTCCAAAGCTTCCTCGGTCGTGAACGCGCCTTGCAAATACAGTTCCATGCTCGACTGCCAAATCTGGCGCAGTTCGCCCATGACGCCCACGAAAGCGCCCGCAGTCACGTTGTTCAGCGGAGAATCATGAAGCTGTTGCAGGGCAACGTTTGCGTTGGGGTTCTTTTCGAGATGCTCGACATACGCGGGCACTTCATAAGCGGTGGTATTGGCAGCAAAGTAGCCGGTAGCCATGGAGAACTTGGCAGCAGGTTCTGCGGAAGTAGCGAACTTGATGAACTCCCACGCGTCCTGAACCTTTTGGTCGTCGTCCTGTTTGGTGAGCCAGAGGTTGGCGCCGCCAATGAGAACACCGCCGATGGATTCATCCAGCACGCTGGGCAGATAGGCTGCGCCCACTTCAAATTCCGCGCCGTTGGTAATGGTGGTCAGCTGCGCGGTGGATTCAAAGGTAATAGCAGTGTCGCCTGCGATAAAGGCGGCTGCGGAACCGGCATTGTCTACACCAAAGTTGAAGCAAATGCCTTCGTCTACCAGACGCTTCCAGCTTTCCAGTACCAGAGCGCCGCCGCCGTTGGTGTCATACTCAATGGCGGTGGAAACGCCTGCACGGCCGTTTTCGTTGTTGGTGTAGTAGTGGTTGGCGCCCGCAAGCAAGTTCTCAAAGAACCAGCCATAAATAGACAGGCCCATTGCGTACTTGGGGTTGCCTTCGGGAGCTGTCAGCTTCTCGGCAATGGCTTCGATTTCTTTAAAAGTAGTCGGTACTTCGGTAATGCCGGCCTTCGCGAAGGCATCTTTGTTATAATACATAACGGGGGATGAGGGGTTGAGCGGAATACACATCATCTTGCCGTCTACAGTATAGTAGTTGCGCAGAACGCCTTCAACCTTGTCAAGAGAAATGTAGGGATCTTTGTCCAGCATATCTTGGAAGGGGATGACGTAGTCGGTGCCTGCCAGATAGCAGGTGCCCAGCTCAAACATCTGGAAGACGTCGGGCGCAGTGCCTGCCGGGAAAGCGGCCTTGAGCTTAGTGAGGGTATCGTCGTAGGCACCCTGGAAGCTGGCGTCGACAAAGATTTCGTCCTGCGAGGCGTTGAACGCGTCAACAGTGGCTTGGAGAGCTTCGCCGATTGTGCCGCCAAAGCAGTGCCAGAATGTCACAGTCCGCTTGTCTGAAGCGGATACACCGCCTACCAAACCGAGACACAGCGCTAAAGCGAGGATGAGGGTAAGGATTCTTTTCATGAGATTACCTTCCTTTCTTGGTTTATGCTTATAATTTTACACGAACAATGTAAAACTTATAGCCTTCTTCGTAAAGCTTTTGTAAAAACAGTATTTCGTAAAATATTCGTAAGGACTTTGTAAGGATTTAATCAAGTATTCTTATTTTTTACAATTTACCATACGAATTCTGTTTTGTCAACGCTTTTTATTTATATGAAACAACAAAGGACTTTACACGATGTTCCCTAATGCGTTCCATGAATAGTATGCCACGCGTTATGCTTTTAAGGTAGCAAATCCAACTAACGTTTATTCAACACCGTAACAAAAACCCTCCCCTATATGTACAAAGGGAGGGTGTAAACACAGCCTTGAGGCTTTGCCTTTTAGAACTTCATTGGGTTAACCCTGATTCCGGGGCCCATAGTGCTGGCCAGGTACAGGGAGCGAATATATGTACCCTTGGCAGCGGTGGGCTTGGCACGGATGATGGCGCCCATTAAAGCTTCCATGTTTTCGTTTAGCTGCTCTTCGGTGAAAGACACCTTGCCAATCGGTACGTGGCAGATGGCGGTCTTGTCGACGCGATACTCAACCTTGCCCGCCTTGATTTCTTCAATGGCTTTGGCAACATCGGTGGTGACGGTACCGGCCTTGGGGTTGGGCATCAGGCCCTTGGGGCCAAGAATGCGACCGATTCTGCCAACTACGCTCATCATGTCGGGGGTGGCGACAGCTACGTCAAAGTCAAACCAGTTTTCGTTCTTAATTTTTTCGGCCAGCTCGGCTTCTCCGACATAGTCGGCGCCTGCAGCCTTGGCTTCCGCCGCCTTTTCACCCTTGGCAAAAACCAACACACGCATGGTTTTACCAGTGCCGTGCGGCAGGACGACCGTGCCTCTGACCTGCTGGTCGGCGTGACGGGGGTCAACTCCCAAACGGACGGACAGTTCAACCGTTTCATCGAACTTGGCCTTGCCGGTGGCTTTCACTAACTTGATGGCCTCTTCAGGGTCGTACTGCTTGTTGTGCTCAATCAGTTTGAGCGCTTCTCTATATCTTTTCCCGTGTTTCATACTTTATTTCCTCTCTGTGGTTTTAGCGGCTTACGCCTTCCACTATTCTGTCATTCTTCGACGGTAACTCCCATCGAGCGGGCGGTCCCGGCGACCATACGCATGGCGCTTTCGATGCTGGCCGCGTTCAGGTCAGGCATTTTGATGGTGGCAATATTGCGCACCTGCTCTTGGGTGAGCTTAGCGACCTTTTGCTTGTTGGGCGTGGGGCTGCCGCTTGCCAGGTTGAGCTCTTTCTTAATTAATACCGGAACCGGCGGGGTCTTGGTAATAAAAGAGAAAGAACGGTCGGCATAGACGGTAATAACAACCGGGATGATTAGGCCTGCGTCTTTGGCGGTGCGGGCGTTAAATTCCTTGCAAAAGCCGGGAATATTCACGCCGTGCTGACCCAGCGCAGGGCCAATGGGCGGCGCAGGAGTAGCCTTGCCGGCTTCGACCTGTAGTTTAATTAATCCGATAACTTTCTTGGCCATATTCTATGGACCTCCTATTTTAATGTGGTTATGGCGGCGCCTTTGCAGCGCCTCCCACCGATATAAGGCAGCTTCCTTATATCTTTTCAGCTTCGTTGATGCCTATCTCGACACGCATTTCACGGCCGAGGAACATCTTGACCAGCACATGCATCCTTCCATGCTCAAGGTCGATGGATTCGATAACGCCGGAGAAATTTTCCAGCGCACCGGATATAATACGCACCTCTTCCCCTACCGCCATCTTGCACGCGTCCTGCATGGGACGAGAAGTGAGCATATGATCCACTTCTTCTTGGGTGAGCGGAATGGGTTTGGACTCGGGGCCGACAAAGCCCGTAACGCCGCGGGTGTTGCGCACCACATACCAGGAGTTGCTGGTGATAATCATTTTCACCAGCACATAGCCGGGAAAGGTTTTGTGCTGCTGGATTGTGCGCTTACCGTTTTTGATTTCGACAACCTCTTCGGTGGGCACACAGACCTCCTGAATCAAGTGCTGCATATTGTTGTTTTCCGCAGCCTTTTCCAGGTTATCTTTGACCTTGTTTTCATACCCGGAATAGGTATGAACGACGTACCAGGAGGCCTGGTCGCTGCCGGTCGTATAATCTAATTCGGGCATGTTCTCTCCTTATTTAACGGGTATTGCGGTGATTAGCTTGGTGGCACCAAGGTCGAACAGACCGATGACTACCCCCATAAAGGTCATGAAGACAAGCACAATCAGGGTGTATTGCAAAAGGTTTTGGCGGGTGGGCCAGGTAACCTTTTTTAGCTCACGCCATGTGTTCTTAAACGGAGCGGCAATCGTTGCCGGAAGGCGCTTGATGAAAGCAACCGCCTTGCCAAAGAAAGACTTGTTTTCTTTGGCGGGCGCTTTTTTCTTGGCCTTGCTGACATTTTTCTTCTCTGACATGGGCTTACCTCGTTTCGCGGTGAGCCGTATGCTTGCGGCAGAAGCGGCAATACTTGGACAGCTCGATGCGGTCGGGGGTGTTCTTCTTGTTCTTCTTGGTGTTATAGTTGCGCTGCTTGCACTCGGTGCAGGCAATCACAATATTGGCTCTGTTACCTTTTACTGCCATGACAAAACACCTCTTTTCTTAAAAGTTGATTAGCCTTCAAGTACACGAACAACGGCGCCTGCGCCGACGGTGTGGCCGCCTTCACGAATAGCAAAGCGAAGACCGGGCTCGATGGCGATGGGGGTGATCAGCTCAACTTCCATCTGGACGTTGTCCCCGGGCATGACCATTTCAACGCCTTCGGGCATCTTGATGGAGCCGGTCACGTCGGTCGTGCGGAAGTAGAACTGCGG
>JGI24712J26585_10001630_pt1 | contig 19073 bp, 17 predicted proteins | sample BioPla3DNA2_FD_26585 | JGI IMG/M metagenome (IMG submission 26585) | reverse complement strand
AAAAAACCGCCTCTGCGTATCACAAAGGCGATTGTTAGTTTGGATCTCTTTCAGGATCGTCGCAATCGATCCTTTCGCTGCAGCTTGGCAACCGTCGCCTGATTGGCGATGATGGATTGTTGCATATCCTGTATTTGCTGCTCGGATTCTTCGTTATACGCCCGGATCAAAGCTTCGTCTTCTACAAGCTTCTCATACGTAAACGGCGGAAATCGGCGAATCAGAGCCGTCCATGCCCGCGTTTCCCGCGTTCGTTCTTCCAGACGCATGCGTTCTTCCTTCAGCTCCGCCAAAGACCCGTCCGGATACGAAATCAGCAGGCTCTCACAGGCATTGCGAATCCGCCGAAGCGTCAGCGCATCTCCGCTTTTATAGGCACGGTCGCCTCCGGCAAACATCTGCTGTCTTTTCCTTTCGATCCCGGGATACACATCCGGGCTGGTTTTCATCACGATATCCAAATACAGATCCTTATTCATCTTTCTTACATCGGTCAATCTTTTTTCCACCCGATACTGTCGCATCGACTTCTTCCAGAGCATCTCCATCAGACGAATGTCTGCTTCCGCCTGCTCTGTTGTAGCCTGAATCTTCCGGCGGATTTCACCCGGGTCAATCGCTTCGTTCCGGCGCAATCGTTCCTTCATATACTCCATCTTCATTTCCAGCCCTGCGTTTCGTAGCTGCAGCTTTCTTTTTTGCAGCTCTTTCTCCCCGCAACGGGCCAGAAACTTCATATAAATCACCTTGCTGACAATATGCTCCTGCTCGGTCCGGTCCACCAGTGTCCGGATCAAATCCCACCGTGCTAAAATAACAGCCTCTGCGGCTTTTTTTATTTCCCTGTTCGGATCATACGAATTATGCATGCCGCCCCTCCCTGTCTACGGTTCGGTTCGCAACAATTCCGCTATCATGCGCCGCATCTTTGCGATCGACTGCTGTAATTGCATCGCCTTGTGCTGAAAATAGCGGCGCTCCTGTTCAATCCGGTCCCCTTTATCGACAATTTCCAAATAGGTAAGCGGTGCTTCCAGCATGGCAAGCTGTGTTTCCGCTTTCACTTCCCGCGTGCGTTCCTGCAGACGCATACGCTCTTCTGTGAGCTCGCTGATCGTCCCCGAAAAAACGCGCCGGGGTATCTGGCGGCTCATAAAATGAATCATCTGCAGCTTCTGCACCTGCCCGTCCAGATAGGCCTTTCGTCCGTCCTCATATAAGCGGGCTTTTTCCTGATCGATCTCAGGAATCACATCCGGACACATTTTGTTGGTAATGTCCCGGTACAGACGCACGTGTTCGGTGCGCTGGGCATAAAACAAACGCTCCATCTTATACTGCTTTGCCAGGCTCTCACGCAAGGCTTGCTCGGCAGATACGCGAACCCGTTCTCCCGCAAACGCTTCATCCAGCGCCCGTTCCACCGCCTCCATATCCACCCGCTCCCCGGCGATCTGCAAACTGCGTACACGCTCCAACTTGCGCCGCATGCGCGCTTCCTCCACCAAAAGCTTCTCTTCACGCAAAATGGCATCGCCAAAAACAATCGCATAGCGCGCCTTAGCATCTCTTGTTTCCGGCCCCAGTTTCTCTTCGCGCCGAACGATCGCCTCCACCAGCTCCATTCGGGCCCGATACACCGCCTGCACAGCCGCCACCCGATCCGGAAACGGAAATACCTTTTCATTCACCCCGCTCACCTCGCCTTCTCCTTCTATTGTAGCAGAGCCGGCAAATAGAAAACGACCCCTGCTGCCAGAGGTCATTCTACCATCCTGCTCCAAGACGCCATCCGCTTTAGTGTTCAGCTTACCGAACCTCTGTAATCACAGACTGCGACCAGGTAAACAGCATCTTAGACAGCGTCTGAAAATGGATTGCTTCTCCTTCCTTCAGAGCAAGAAACTGTTCTACAATGCGGCCATGTTCGGTAGAAACGACAGACAGCAAATCTTTATGCCGGGAAACAAAGACGCCGGTTTGCTGATAACAGATCGCCTGTACCACAAACACAGCTGCTTTATACAAATTCCTCAGCATCTCATCGCTTTTGTCGTGCACCAGATTGTGCACACACCCATGATACACATTGCCCGCACCGGTTTGGATTGCACGTTCCACAGCCGCCGCATCAATCAAAGGCAAGAGCGCATCCAGGCTGCCGCGGATCGGCTTCGTATCATAATAAAACGGCAAAAGATCCGAAGGATCCCAGTGCAAAATCTCTTCTTTCCCGGACAAAAAGCCGCAGACTTTCTCTCTGTGCGGTAATGTGTCCAGCATAGCATCGTACGTTTGTATATCCGCAGATGTCAGCGAATCCAAAATAAAAACCACGTCGATATCGCTGCTTTCCATAGCCTCCCCACGCGCATAACTCCCCTGCAGTCCCACAAACCAAACCCGGTCGCCGAATGTGTCCTCTGCAGCCAAAAGAAACGCATCCATCCAGGAAGATAAATCAATCATTGCATCACCCCGTCATGTGTAGAGTGTGTTTATTATACATGCCGCCGCGATCGATTGCGAGAAACAACCATACGCATCAGGAAAACTGATCATCACCAAAAAATATTCAATGATCTTTCGCTGGTGAATGTAAGCCGCTGTCGATATACTTGTACTTGAATAAGAAAGGAGTCATTCTATGAACAGAAATACATCTAGGATCCTGGTTTTCGGCGCATTGGCGATTGCCGTCAATGTCGTCCTGGGGATCGTCGTTGCAGGGCTCAAAATTCCGCTGCTGTTTCTTGACACAATGGGCACCATTTTCATGGCCGCCTGTTTCGGACCCCTTTGGGGAATCGCCGTTGCCATCGGCACGCATTTGCTAATGGGTATCCTCTATGGATTCACAGCGTTTCCTTTTGTCCTCGTCAGCATCGCCACCGCCATTGTGGTCGGACTCATGGCAAAAAACGGAAAATTCGGCTTAAAAAAAGCCATCGTCACCGGCCTGATCCTGGCTGCTGTCAGCCCCCTGATCGGCACTCCGATCCGCATGATCCTCTTCGGCGGATTCACGGGCTCCGGCGCGGACATCATGATTGCCGCCATGCGAGCCGCCGGTGCGGAAATCTTCACTTCAACTTTTATCGGAGTCGTCGTGTCCAACTTCGTTGACAAAATCATCTCCTGCGTGCTGGTCTCACTGGTGCTCTCCAAGATTCCCGCGCGTACGCTGGGCATAAACAACCGTCATGCGCAGTAAAAAAATCATCGTCATTGCCCACTGCTGTCTGAACCAGAATGCGGTCCTCCCCGCGTGGGAACGTGCCCGGGGGGCTTATCCCTTCATGGAGGTACTCGTCCAAAAAGGCTATGGCATCCTGCAGCTGCCCTGCCCCGAAACGCTCGCCCTCGGTATTTGCCGCCCGCCGATGAATTATGACGATTACAACACAACAGAACACCGCAAGCTGTGTGAACGTCTCTGTGACATCCCAGTTCAGATGATCCGGCGTCATCACGAAGCCGGTGACACGCTCGTCGGCATGATCGGCATACAGGACAGTCCCAACTGTGCAATCTCCGGCCGCCGCGGTGTGTTCATGGAAATCCTTCTGGAGCAACTCGAAAAAGTATCTCTTCCACTGCCCCGAATCGAGGTGCCCGTTGAGTACAGCGAAGGCAAACCGGAAGTACAGACTGCTTTCTTGCAGGAGCTCGACCAGTGGATCAAAGAAAACGATTAAAAAATGCGTCCGCCGGCAACTATGCCGGGGACGCATTTTGTTCGTATGCATCACAAATCAGTGTAATCAGGTCGCACACTTTCTCTCTGCCGCTTACTTTTTGCAATTCTCGCACCAGGAGCTGCACATTCGGATAAAACCCGATCAGTACCAGAAATCGGTACTCCTCAAGCAATGACTCTTCTACTTCCGCCAATGTGTATTCTGTCAGAATCTTTGCCAGCAGATCATTTTGGATCGTGCACAGTTTTCGTAACAGCTGTATGGATGAAAGCTCGCTAAAATCCTCACCGGTCAGAAAGTACATCGCCTCATTCAAAAAACAGTTGATGTTCACATCCGTCCCGAACAGATTAAAATCGATGATCCCACAAAACCTGCCTTCCGAGTCTACCAGCAGATTTGAGGGATTCAAATCCCCCTGAAACACACAGCGTGGCAGTTCCTCAAGTCGTTTCTGTATCCTCGCCCGCGCCCTTTGGTTCAGATCGCGAATACGTGCCGCCAGCGGATGATCCCCCAGCGCCGCACAAAGCGCATCAATGTTCTCCTGCTTCTCATCCACCTCATCATCAAACGGCGAGCGGTCAACGATCGACCACATCGAATACCGGTCCACAAGATCCGTGTTCGTGTACCGGCTTGCTAGCCGGCCCAAAAAAGGCAATACCTCCGCCTTCATCGCATACAGATTAGCATTTGCCTCATCAAAAAATGCAAAAGGTGCAAACTCCTCCAGATAGCAGGAATAAGACACGCCTTCTTCCTCCACACAGGTCAGCAACCGATCCGAATTTTTGACAGAAATCGGCATCGGCGCCCACACTCCGATTTCCCGATGCCGCAACACCAGACGTCGGATCGCCTGTAAGTCTTTTTCCGTCAGTGTACCGGAAGAATAGCAGTGCAGCACATATTTTTCGTCAATCACATAAGCCAGGCGGATATCATCCGGCCCGTGGGAGGAGTCAATGGGGCGTCTGATTGTGGTGTGATCTAGGTCGTCGAAGTATGTGATGGCAATATCTTTCAGCGTCATAATTTTCAACGAGCTCGCACCTCCTCGAATATATATAGATTTTAACACAAAAAATATATCAGGTTCCTTGTACACTATACGGTCCATATTGCTGTTTCGTCTGGTCATATCTTGTCTAGTACAATGAACACAGGAAATTACAATATATTTTAGGAGGAAAGTATGAATAGGAAATGAGCGCATACTCGAGGATGACTACGTGACTGTATACGGCATCAGCTATGGACTCCACAGCTACACGTCCACTATGGATGGTCAGATTACGATCCCCGCGATTATTGTGGATTATTTTGAGTGATTCAGTAAAAACACGAATCCGCACATTTTCACGGATTCGTGTCTTTACTTTACAATCAATTCAACCGATTGAACGCCTCTCGAATCAGCTGAGCCATAAGTTTTCGTCTTTCCTTCAAGAATGAAAAATACTCCATTGTTTCAAACCCATCCGGTAGCGCGTGTTGCTCACAACTTTTCTTAAAATCTGCCGCACTGAGTTGGTTCCGAAAATATTCTACATAAACCGCCGGGCTCTCATCCGATACAGAGATATTTGTTTGATAGTCTAGGTACGTAAAATTTGCTATCTGGTTTCGATCCCTGTTGTTTTCTATCCCTTGATCAAACAAATATTTCTTTGGGAATATGTGGTGCCGATCCAAGGCTGCTTTCGTCCCGCTGGAGCCGACGCCAAAAACATTCGCGATCGGCGTTGTACCAAAAAGCATCGAATGACCCAAAACTATTTGCGAAGCAATGAAGCAATTCCAAGTAGGAGTGATGGGTGCCGCTGTTTCCAGTTCGATCGGTAATTGAATGTTGAAATAGTCGTCAGTAAATCGGCTGGCGATCACTCGATCGATATACCCTTCTAGCGCATCACGATCATGAATATCTCTCATGTCCGTAAATTGTTTTTCTACATCTGTTTCTGTGCTGCCTGTGTAAAACGCGGTAACTGTAGCCATAAAAAACCAGCGACGAATCATTTTGCGTAGCTGCTGATTCTTCATACCGTAATCATACTTGGCAATTAAATACAGTACATAGCTAAACACTACCGCATTTGTAGAAGCAATGAGTTTATCTGAGATGTATCCTGCAGACTTGAGGATGTTCAAATAATCGTGCCAGTTATTCAGATCCAGGACTTTATCCAATGCTTCTTTAAAGATGGTCATGTTTTTCATCCGAACGGTTTGGCTGGTAATTCCGGTTTCTAAGTCTTTCCCTCGAAGGATCATGTAAGCATATCGTAATCGAGCACGCCGAAAGCCCACACCGACTGTCATTCGAATAATGTGGGAGGGGTCGATACTCATAATGTGGTTGTAAGCAGTTCTATCAGCAGGAATACGAGAAGCTTCACAAAATGCATTGATCTGATCGCGGCGTTCTTTTTCGTACACCGAAACCAATGTCAAGATAAAATCATTCTCGGTCAATTTTTGCCCTGCAGAATTGACTCGTACAAATATGTCCGCGACATCTTCTTCGTTCGATTCCCGATTGATTTCAAGTGTAGGCATTTGATAGGATTCCAGTTGTAGAAGTTCGATGATTCGCTCTTCAATGAGATCTTGCTCCTCATCACTCAGCTCGGGTTTTTGTTGCTTGACTCTGCTTTCATTAAGCCTCTTAATAAAGGCTCTCCTTTCGGCGCTACTTTGACTCTTTTCCTTTGCAATAAATAGTTGGCTGATATCAGGAATATACTCCGCACTATTGTCAATTGCTTTGGTCCAAACAGCAAACTCTTTAGTAAGCGGTTTAAAGGCAATCCGTATGCGTCGATTCTTATAATTCTTGTCCTTCACCGTAATTCCGTACATTGATGCAACCAAAGCGGTCAAGCGTTGTTGCCCATCGATAACAAGATCTTTTGGGGCATGAAATGACTTCTCGTTAGCTCCAATGGTTGTCTTTTTTTCATCATAATCAGAAGGGGATTCCCATAATAGGATATAGCCGATCGGAAATCCTTTAATCATTGAATCAAACAAATCCCTTACTTTTGCATCCTTCCAAACAAAAGGACGCTGTAAGTCAGGGAGACCAATCCTACCATTTCGAACGTCTTTTAACAGATCCCCTAAAGCTAATGGGGTGTTTGAATAAATTGCTTTCGCCATTTTATCCCTCCAAAACCAGATGCATCTACTGACTAAATCAATATCATATCTACTTCGATTCTATCATGATTATATTGCTTTATTGCTAGTCAAGTCCATAAAAGTGTGTAAATTCCCTCGGTTGTAGAATCAGGCAGCAACAATCGATTTCTGTTTGGTCCGGCTTTCGTGGTACTCTTCCATATCAAGGTACTTTTTGCCGGTCGTCCATTTCTCATCCTGCTCCATGAGCATGGCGCCAATCAAACGGATCAGCGAATCTTCATTGGGAAAGATACGAATCACACGTTCCCGCCGACGAATTTCTTGGTTTCGTCGCTCGATACTGTTGCTGGTGCGCAGGCGCTTGCGATATTTCTTTGGTAGTGTCATGACCGCCATCACATCATCAAAGCCAGATTCCAAGGTCTCCATGGCTTTCGGAGCGGAATCGGCATAGGTTTCAAGCATTTCGTCACGAAGGGTTCGAGCAATTTCAAGCTTGGGTGCATTGTAGATTTCGCTGAGGCATTGCTTGCTTTCCGGTTGCAAGCGTTTTGGGGTTTTATCTAAAACGTTGCGAGAAAAATGGGTCTGACATCTTTGCCAACTTGCTCCTTGGAAGTGCTTCCTGATTGCAGCCACAAGGCCTCCATGGTTGTCTGAAACAATCAGATCCACATCAACAAGACCGCGTTGCTTGAGTGTTTCAAAGAACTCACTCCAGCTGGTTTCTGATTCGGAATCTGCGACACAGAAACCCAAGATTTCACGATGACCATCATCGCGAACTCCTATGGCCAGGAGTAAACCTTTAGAGCGCACACGACCTGTTTCCCGAACTTTGGTGTATAGTGCATCCACGATGACAAAGGGGTATTTGCTATCTATTTTTCGGTTGCGAAATTCATCGACCACCGGATCCAGGTTTTTGCAAAGTTCTGAGATCGTTGATTTGAAAAACTGCTTGCCACACAGCTCCTCGGTTATTGCACTTACTTTCCTGGTGGATACACCGTTTATGACCATTTCCATCATGGCAAGCACGAAAGCCTGCTCGCTACGCTGGTATTGGCGAAACAAGGTGGTTGAAAAATTGCCATCACGAAGTCTGGGCACTTGTAGTTCAATGGTTCCAACACGGGTGGTCATGCTGCGCATGCGAAATCCATTGCGATAACCCAGACGCTCATCAGAGCGTTCATAACGGTCTGCACCGATCTGTTCGCTGACCTGGGCATTCAAAACCTGGTTGAGGATGCTTTCCAGTAGCTTGGCGAATGCATTATCTTTGCCGTTTGAAGTGAAAAGTCCGTGCAAAATTTCGGAATCTAGGGTAACATTAATCTGAGTCATTTGGGTTTCCTCCTCGGGTTGATGGTTTTTCGACAACCCTATTTTATCCGAGGTTGAACCCTTTTGGCTCATTTTTTTTAGTTTTTGAATTTACACCATTATATAGACTTTATCAAAAAGAAAACGCCCTGTATATTATCAACGGCGAATCACAGTCTTTGGAGATCATTCCATTTGCGGTGAAAGACGGACAGATTACCGAACCGTCGCGCAAGACGATCGATTTCAAAGAGCAGTTGACTGACTTTGTCATCGGCGATATTACCTCGGTTGCCAGCAGTCCCAAAGGCGATTACAATGCGGTGGCTTTGCAGGCCAAAGGGACGAATGACGCCGGACGCGTTGTGATTTTGAAAGACCAGAAGATCGCATCGGAATTTGCCACAGGCGCTCAGCCGGATATGGTGACGATCAGCCCGGACGGAAAATGGGTGATCACGGCAGATGAAGGCGAGCCGCGGGAAGGCTACGGCCCCGGCCTGATTGACCCGAAAGGGACGATCACTGTGCACAATTACGAAACCGGCGTTACGAAGGTTTTGGACTTTACGGCGTTTGATGCCAAAAGGGGCGAGCTGCTTGCCAACAAGGTTCTCTTGAAACCGGGCGCTGCTCCTTCTGTAGATCTGGAACCGGAGTTTGTTGCCGTATCCGGTGACAGCGAAAAGGCCTATGTTTCTTTGCAGGAGAACAATGCAATTGCTACGGTAAATCTGGAAACCCTGACGATTGAAAGCGTACTGGGTCTGGGCTTTAAGGATCACGGACTGGAAGAAAACGCGATCGATATTTTGCAGGACAAAAAGATCGGTATCGTACCCCAAAAAGGTTTCTACGGGATTTACAATCCCGACGCGATCGGCTGGTATGAGGCGGAAGGCAAGGGCTATATCGTCACCGCCAACGAAGGCGACGCGCGCGAATGGGGCGATTATGAGAATGTAGAAAAGATTGATGTCGAAGGCTATGAAGTGGAAGTGTACAAAGAGGATGCCTTTGAAGGCCTGGATGTTGACAAGACCTATCTCTTAGGCGGCCGTTCTTTCGCGATATTTGAAGCGGATACGATGCAACTCGTATACGACAGCGGTTCGGATATGGAAGAGATTACGGCCCAGGCGTTCCCGGAATACTTTAACGCCAGCCACAGCAATACGAAAATCGACAACCGTTCCGACAACAAGGGACCGGAGCCCGAAGGCGTGTTGCTCTTTACCGAGTGGGGCCGCACCTATGCGTTTATCGGCTTGGAACGCATCGGCGGGGTGATGCTGTATGATATCACCGAACCGACCCATCCCTACTTTATTGAATATCAGAATACCCGCGATTTCTCGGAAGACGTAAAAGGCGATTCCGGTCCGGAAGGGCTGGCGATCATCCGTTCCGCTTCCGATGTAGGGGAAGCACCGGTGCTGCTTGTTTCGTATGAAGTATCCGGTACAGTCGGCGCGTTTCGTATCGTCGGAAGCAAGCTGTAGTACAACAAAAGTAAACCGGCACAGGATTGTCTCCTGTGCCGGTTTTTCTATGGACTATTCAAAAAACGCACGGTCCGTATAAAGGGGGAATTGTTCGATCAGTAAGAGCACTTTCTTTCGGCAGGCCTCCAGCACGGCGGTATCTTCCGGGTTTTCGGCTACGTCGTTCATAATGCCGGCAATGATGTCCATCTCTGCCGGGCCGAGCCCTCTTTGGGACACGCAGGTGGTGCCGATGCGCGCGCCGCTGGTGACAAACGGACTGGCCGGGTCAAACGGGATCTGGTTTTTGTTGACCGTAATGCCCACCGAGTCCAATGCGTTTTGGAACTGCTTGCCGCTGATGTTCTTTTCGCGCAGGTCGACCATGACAATGTGATTGTCGGTGCCGCCGCTTACGATACGGAAACCCTTTTTCTCCAACGCTGCGGCCAGGGCTTTGGCATTGTCCAGCACCTTTTGCATAATTGCGCGGTAGGCGTCGGTGGATGCATACTGCAACGACCATGCTTTGGCTGCCATCGTGTGAATATGGATGGAACCCAGCGCGCCCGGGAATACACCCTGGTCAATCTTTTTGGCAAAGGCTTCTTTGCAGAAAATCATGCCTGCACGGGGACCGGCAAAGGTCTTCGTGGTGGAGGAGGTAACCACGTCCGCATGCGGAATGGGCGACGGATGGAGTTTTGCAGCCACCAGCCCCGCAATATGGGCCATGTCGACCATAAAGACGGCATCGACCTCTTTGGCTACTTTGGCGATACGCGCAAAGTCGATCACACGGGGATAACTGCTGCCGCCGGCGATGATCAGCTTGGGGCGAAAACTGCGGGCCATTTCTTCCAATTGTTCGTAGTCGATCTGTTCGGTGTCTTGGTTTACCCCGTAGTGCCGGTAGTCGTATACTTTGGAAAGAAAGTTTGCCACGCTGCCGTGGCTTAAATGCCCGCCGTGGTCCAGACGCATGGCAAGCACTTTGTCGCCGGGTTGCAAAAGCGATGCGTAGACCGAATAGTTGGAGGTAATCCCCGAATACGGCTGCAGATTCACATGGTCTGCCCCGTAAAGCGCTTTGGCGCGTTCATTGGCCAGGCGTTCCAGTTCGTCGGCTACCTCACTCCCCGCCTGGAAGCGGTTCCCGGGATAGCCTTCCAGGGTTTTGTTGGTGAAAACCGATCCGGTCAGCTCCATCACCTCATACGGTACGGTGCTTTCCGATGCGATCATTTCAATATTGTTGGATGCGCGCTGATACTCTTTTTGCAAAAGATCGTATAAGGCGGGGTCGGACTGTTTTGTATAATGCAGCATCTACTTGCCTCTCTTTTCTCTGTACTTGGCTTCCCAAACCTCGCTTTTTATGCCGATTGTGGCGGGATTAAACACCGGATCCAAACCTTGTTTCTTCTGCTCTTCGTAGTCTTTTAGGAGCTTTATGCCCTGATTGGACAGAATGAGGATGGCAATAATGTTTAACCAGGCCATAATGCCTACGCCCAAGTCGCCGAAGGTCCAGATCAGTTCGCTGGTGTTTAATACGCCGTAGAAGCTGGTGCCCAAAAAGATCAGGCGGAAAATCGTGATGGCAAGAGGTTTGTTCGGGAACAAATAGCTTACATTGGACTCTGCCTGATAGTAATAGGCCATCAGGGAAGTAAAAGCAAAAAGAAAGACCGAAACGGCAATGAATTTGTCACCAAAACCGGCCAAAAGCGTATTGACGGCTTCCTGTGTGTACAAAACGCCGTATTCCACCCCCGGCAAATGTTCGGTAATGGGGGCTGCCAGCCCTTCCCCGATAACATTGTAGGAGTCGGTGATGAGAATCATAAAGGCGGTTGCTGAGCACACAACCAGCGTATCGATATAGACCGAAAACGCCTGTACCAATCCCTGGCTTGCCGGGTGATCAGCTTCGGCCGCAGCAGATACGATCGCGCCGGANCCCTGGCCGGCTTCGTTGGAGTATACGCCCCGTTTTACGCCCCAGGAGATCGCCGAACCGATAATGCCGCCATACAGTGCATTCATGGCAAACGCCGAAGAGAAAATCAGACCGAAGATTTCCGGTACGCGGCCGATGTTTGCGCCGATGATGATAAAGGCAACGACCACATAGCCAAGCGCCATAAAGGGCGCGATGATTTCTGCGGTTTTACCGATCCGTTTTACCCCGCCGAAAATGATCAGGGCCAGTAAAACGACCAGTATCACGCCGGTGATTGTCATATTGATGCCAAAACCGGATTGGACGGAGGTGGCAATCGTATGGGTTTGCGCACTGGGCATTAAAACCCCCGGTGCCAGAATCGTCGCCAGGGCAAACAGCACGGCATACCATTTCATGCCGATCCCTTTTTCGATAAAGTAAGCCGGTCCGCCGATGTAGACATCGCCGGATTTTACTTTATACGCCTGTGCCAAAGCCGATTCGGTAAACGCGGAACCGGCGCCCAAAAACGCGCTCAGCCACATCCAGAATACAGCGCCCGGCCCGCCNATCGCGATCGCCGTGGCAACGCCGGCAATGTTTCCTACGCCGACCCGGCCGCCCACGCTGGTGGCAAAGGCCTGAAACGGGGTTACGCCGGTTTCTGTTGTCTGCCCCGAGCGCAACAGGGTGATCATGTCTTTAAAGAGTCGCACTTGCGGAAAAGCCATACGGATCGAAAAATAAATCCCTGCCAAAAGGCATAGCCCGACGAGCCAATTGCTCCAAATAATGGATTCCAACGTGCTGACAATGGTGTTGATATTCATAAAATCCCTCCTTTTATACAGTATCTCAAAGAGGAGGGATCGCAACAATAACCGTTATTTACATTTTCATTCTATTTCTTGACCTGATCGCATCATGGACGGAGTAAGGGAAAACTCCTTTTTGAAGTCGCGGTAAAAACCGGATTCGGACCGGTAACCGCATTGCTCCGCGATGCTTTGTATGGTATCTTCTCCGTTTTGCAAACGGCGTTTGGCCTCGTTCATGCGGATTTTTGTCAGCTGTTCCATGATTGTAAGGCCCGTGATCTTCTTGAAATGCCGCGCAATATACGCCGGATGATACCCCAGGCGGTCGGCAATGGCCTGCAGGGTCAGCCTTTGGGCGAAATCCCGCTGCAGGATCTGCACGATATGATCGGTGATTTCGTCCCGATACAGCTTATAGCCCAACGCCCGCTGTATGGCTTCCAGCAGTTTGTCTTTCTGGATCGGTTTAAGCAGATAATCCACCGCCCCCAATTGTAGCGACTTATGCGCATACTGGAAAAAGTCAAAGGCGGTGACCACAATATACTTATGCTGCGGAAAGCGCTCCATCAGTTCCAGACCGTTGAAAAAGGGCATCTGAATGTCGATAAAAACCAGATGGGGCTGGTCGGTATCCAGAATTTTTTTGCCTCTTTTTCCGTCGTATACCACCTCGGCTACCTGTATGGGAATATTCTCCTGCGCAATAAAGTACTGGATCACCCCCGAAACGGCTTTTTCGTCGTCGATAATAAAACAGCGAATCATACGGCACTCCTTGGGATGGCAATCTGCACCCGGGTGAATCCTTCCTTTACACCGATCTTCATTGTGAAATCCGAACCGTATGCCAATTGCAGTTTTTCGTAAATGAGATTCAGCCCGTGTCCGGTTTTCTTGTGCAGCTCCTGGTTCAAACGGTTGATCGTGACCATGTCGACCGGTACGCCATTGTTTTTGATCGTAAGCACAAAGCGGTCGTCTTCTGTATGTGAGCAGATATAGATTTCTTTGTCCCCGTCATATTCCATGAAGCCGTAGGCAAAGGCGTTTTCAATGATCGGCTGCATGAAATTAAACGGGACCGACTGTTTGCGATGCGCTGCGTCGATCTCGACAATGACGCGCATGCCGTCCTGGTATCTGCGCTTTTGCAGCCGCAAATAGATGGCGACAAAATCCAGCTCTTCCTGCAGGGTGACCAGCTTTTCCACCGGCTGCGACGACGCGCGAAGCATGGTGCTCAAGTCAATAATCCCCTCATACAAATCATTGCGCTCCCCGGTCAGGGCCAAGGAGGCAAAATGATTCAGGATATTGAAGAGAAAATGATGATTGATACGCAGATCGGTGGAGCGTTTCTTTTCCTGCAGCAAGGAATCCGACATGCGTTCGATATCCGAGTCCTGCGTGCGGATCATTTCTTCATTGGCGGAAAGCCGGCTCCGCATTTTTTGATACTTTACATATTCCGACAGGCCTTCCGCAATTTGCAGCAGGAACTCTTCAATCCCGGTGGCTGTGGAACGCGACAGAGTAGCCTTAGAACTCTTCCCGCAATCGCCTCCGCTTTCTCCCTGGAATGCGCCGTGAATCCAACCGATCTCTGTTCCGTTTTCCAGAATCGGGATATGATACAGAATCGTGCCGCAGCTGCACTGTTGTTCACCGATTCTGGCTGTATCCGTCCAGCCCTGGCAGCGCGTGTCTTTTGTGTCCGCATTGTAGCGGTGCAAAAAACAGGCGGGAAAATCCGGACCGAACAGCAGGATGTGATCGTCGGCATCGGTGATCAGAATCGGAAAACCCTGTTCGACCAATGACTCCAGATCCAAAAAGCGGATCGCTTCTTCCAAGGGAGATGCCACCGGATTGGTTTCGGTCCATTCGCCGGTTTGCCATTGCACCGGAACCGACACGACCAGTTCCAGTATGGGGGCGGTACCCGTGTTGATCGTCTGGTGTTCGCTATTGGCCGGCACATAATAGTATTCCCCCGGCTTGAGCGTTTTTTTGTTCCCGTTTACGCAGCAAAAGCCCTTCCCCTTCAGCACGTACAAGAACTGTGCGTTTCCGTAATGGATATGCGGCTTTTGCTCCACGCCCGGATCCACCGAAGAAACGCCGATGGTGACTTTCCCCTGCAGCCCGCTTCCCTGGGGCGGGATAAACCACTTTACATAGCCCCAGTCCATTTTCTGATGATCCATAGTATGCTCCTGTTCATAAAAAAAAGATCAGCTACGCAAGCATACGCATAGCTGATCTCTGCTTTTTAAATCTGACCCATAAGTGAGAGTATCAATTGCGCAATTAAAGCCGAACCCAGATACGTCCCCACCATGATACCAAAGGTTAAAACGATGATCTTCCAGCCGGATTTCTTTAAATTGTCCAGATTCTCACCGGTGTAGATCCCCGCGTAAGCAAGTATCGGGGTCGCCAGGGCAAGAAAGTTTACTTTGCTCACGTATTCGGTAATCACCGCAGCCCCGGGAAACGACGGGAAGGTAACCACCGCACCCAGGGTTACGATCCACAAAACCGCGGGGGACTTAAACGGCAGCACTTCGGAAATAATATAGCCGACGGCCGCAATACCCACCAGGACAAGCATGCCCGGCAGAGCTTCGATGGGGCTTACTTTTGTGCCGACCCAGTTTCCGACCAAAGAGATCAGGGCGGTTATCAGTATGACAACACCAAATACGACGTGTTTGTTTTCTCTATTTTCCATTCTTTACACCTCGGCTCTCTTTGTTGCCACGGAATTTTCGGTACATCCATTCCGAAAGCGGCAGGGAAATAAACAGCGACATATACACGCCGTCCAGACCGGACAATACATTGGATGCCGTGCCGTAAGAGGTCAGCATTTCGGTCATGTCGGGGAACAGTTCCGCCAGGGTGCCCACAACAGCGGTCATCATCGATGCCGATCCGACACCGGCTGCCATGGCCAGGGAATACGGATGCAAGGGCGATACAGTAGCCAGTATGCTTGCCAGAAGAGAAATCAGAATGGTTCCCAGTACGGTACCGACAATATACACACCCAGGACGCCTTCGCCTTCGGGTGAATCGAGCCCGTATTTGTCGGCGATCAATGCGACATTCGGCTCGCGGCCGATGGAGTGTGCCGCACCGATCACTTCTCTGCCCATTCCTAAGGCCAGTCCTAACGGAACGCCTAAGAATACCGTGCCGATATTCCCGAATTCCTGTAGTATAAGTGCCGGCGACGATGCGATCAGATCGGGAATCGTCGGGCCGATATTGGTTCCGTATTTGGCCATTAAGAGAAGCAGCGTAATACTGACCAGACTGCCCGCGTCTTTCATGTCTTTTTCATTGGCGATGCGCAGCGGTTTCATCGTAAGCAATAAGCCGAATACCATGGCAAACAGCATGGGAAGCAGGATAATGCTGCCAAAGCCCAACGGGATGGTTACCGTTCCGATAAACTCTGCAATAATGACTAAAATGAGAACGAGAAGATGCAGTTTGTAATTCTTCAAATCAAACCTCCTTTACGTGTTCGAGCATGCGTTTTGCCATTTCAGCCATCACGACAGCGCCGGGGGCAAAGGCATCCTCATCGGCATCGTAGGACGGATGATGCCATACATGTTCAATTCCCTTTTCGGGATTGCCTACGCCAAGCCATAAAAATACACCGGGCGCCTGGTCCAAAAGCAGGGCAAAGTCTTCGCCGCCCATGGACGGGGTCGGTACAACGGCCGCATTCTTGCCCAATACGTCGCGGACCACTTCCTTGGCCAGATCGGCGTATTCTTTGGGATTGGACACCGGAGGAAGATGGAAAATGTATTCGATCTCTACCTCAACCTGATAGGCCTTTGCCGTTTGTTCCAGTACTTCATGAATCCGCTTATGCAGCAGCTCTCTGACATCTTCCGAGAAACTGCGCACGGTACCGGTAAACTTCACGAAGTCGGGGATGACATTGTTTGCCTGGCCGCCGTGAATGGACCCGATCGATATGACCGCTCCTTCCAGCGGGAAGACATTTCTGCTGACAATGGACTGCAGGTTCTGCAGCATGGCCGCTGTGGCAATCACCGGGTCGATGGTTTCGTTGGGCATCGCACCGTGGCCGCCTTTTCCCGTGACTTTGACGCGCAGGGTATCCACCGCCGCCATCAGACCGCCTTCGCGTACGCCGACGGTTCCTGTCGGCAACAAGGGTTGATTGTGCTGTCCCAGGACTACATCGATCGGGTATTTTTCAAACAGTCCGTTGTCGATCGCTGAGCGGGCGCCTTCGTTTACTTCTTCTGCCGGCTGGAAAAAAAGATAGACCGTGCCCGGCAGGGTATCCTTCTGTGCGGCCAGAATCTCCGCCGCCCCGATCAATACCGTTGCATGCACATCGTGACCGCAGGCGTGCATCTTGCCGTCTACTTTGGACGCATAGGGTTTGTCGCTTGCTTCATGAATCGGCAAGGCGTCAATATCGGCACGCAATAAAACAGACGGCGCTTCTTCTTTTGTGCGCAGTCTGGCCACCAATCCCGTTTTGAGTCCAATATCCAACACTTCGTACCCGAGGTCTGTAACATAACGGCGAATCTTCTCCGTTGTTTCAAACTCCTCGTGACTGAGTTCGGGGTTCGCATGGAAATCGTTTCTTATCCGAACCAACTTGTCTTTAAACGCTTCGTCTTGCAAATAGGATTTCATTGTTCTCCTTTCTGTTTTCTTATTGTCCTTATTGTATCCCCTATTTCCGAAAGGACTGTCTCCTGTTTCTTTACCTTTTCCTATACAATAATGACTATTGTAAAGCTTTACCCATTTACAAACGTAAAAAAACATCCCGCCGTTTTTACAGCGGGATGTTTCGAAAAAACTTATTGCGCCAGTACGTATTCGCCGGCTTTTTGTCCGGAAATGCGGCCAAAGAGGATCGCTGCGTTGAAGGCGCCGCTGACATCGGTGACCTCGCCCGCGGCATACAGGCCTTCGACCGGTTCGTTTGCATTGTTCAGCACCTGGCCGTTTTCGTCGGCTACCACACCGCCCAATGTCATGTGCACGGCGGATACCACTTCCACTCCGTAGTAGGGGCCTTCTTCTGCAAAGGGGCGTTCAAACACATTTTCCCCCCGGAACGGGTCTTCTTTTCCGTTTTGGATCGCATCATTATAGGTCTGAACGCTTTGTGTCAGATTCACCGCGTCGATTCCCAGTTTTTCTGCGAGCTCTTCCAGCGTATCGGCCTTTTCATGATAGCCGAGTGCTGCATGTTTCTGCAGACGGTATACCGAATCGTGTCCGGCCTGATCGTAAATATAGTAGGCGCTGCCGCCGGTTTGTTCGGCAATCAGATGNCCGAACTCCAGTCCGCGGCCTTTTTCTGTCACAAAGCGGTTTCCTTCTTTGTTGACCAAAAGGAAGTCATCGGCGCCACCTGTGAGGTCTCGGGTTTTACGAATCGTAAAAGCAAATACATTCAGGCGGTCCATATTGCCCAATTGCATATCGTTTTTCTCGAACACGTCCACAAAGTCGCCCGTGGTACCGATCTGATTGGATGTGCCCAGGCTCTCCGCTCCCGGTGCATATTTTGCCAAAAGATCTTTGTTGGAGGCAAAGCCGCCGGTTGCAATAATGACCGCGTCCGCTTTGATAATGTAGGTGCCGTCTTTGTTTTCTACCGATACGCCCGTTGCCTTGCCGTCTTCCATAATGAGATCCAGGCCTTTGGTGCCGGTGCGGACATCGATCGCCAATTCCTGTACTTTTTTCTCCAGATGGTCCTGAATATGTTCGCCGGCGTATTCATCTTCTTCGCGCATGTGATTGGTCGTGCCGTAGGCATAGTTCAGTTCAATCCCCATGGAACGGAACCATTCGTCCAGTTTCATGTTTTCTTCCGCCCACGCCGCAACGCGTGCGTCGGAGTCGGTGGTGTTTTCTTTCATCTCGATAAACTCTTCCGCTCCGATCTCTATCCCGGCTTCTTTTTGCGCCTGGGAATTAATCAGGTCAAAGAAGTTCATGTCAAACTTCCCGTTTCCGCTCAGGATATCCAGTTTTTCAATAACGATGATGTCATCGACACCGGCTTCTTTGGCCGAGATAGCCGCAGAAAGCCCGGCCGGTCCGCCGCCGACTCGCTTTTTTACCCAAATATGCAAACGTTAATCGTCCTACGTAGCATATGAAGCAAATTTGTTAGGTTATTACAAATCGTAATGTAGCATTGAATATACCATAGTGTTTCAGTCAAGTCAATCACATTTTGTTGTTTATTTCATCAATTCGATGGATTTTCTGCGAAAAAAACCAAAAATCTTATGGGGTTATTACCGGGTAAACATTGAAATTTCAACTTGTTTTCCAGTTTAACAAATTGTATCGCGTTGATAACTTAAAACCTGACTGTTTTACTTATATATTTGCACTTTTAGCGGTCTTTTCTTGCCATAACGACCCGTTTATATGGTATTCTAATCGGAAGAAGCGGAGGTTATAGTATGGACGATACGAAACAAGGGATACTCCTGGTGCATTTCGGGACCTCACACGATGAGGCCCGGGCACGCACGATGGATGTGCTGGAGCAGGAAGTGAAAAGAACCTATCCCGGCGCTGCGGTACGCACCGCCTTTAC
>JGI24712J26585_10001627_pt1 | contig 19087 bp, 18 predicted proteins | sample BioPla3DNA2_FD_26585 | JGI IMG/M metagenome (IMG submission 26585) | reverse complement strand
AAGAAGTCATAGGATTGCATAAGCGTATAATTAAATTCTAAGAAAGAAAGTCCTTTTTCCATTCTTGTTTTATAACTTTCATAGGTGAGCATTCTATTTACAGAAAAATGAACACCTATTTCTCTTAAAAAGGAGATATAGTTTAGATTGAGCAGCCAATCTGCGTTATTGACCATAATTGCTTTGTCTTCACCGAATTCTATAAATCTGGAAAGCTGCTTTTTGAAACATTCTGCATTATGAGCGATGGTTTCTTCGGTCATCATTTTACGCATATCGGTTTTACCCGTTGGATCTCCAACCATTGCTGTTCCGCCGCCTATAAGTGCAATTGGTCTGTGGCCAGCCTTTTGCATATGAGCCATAGCCATGATTGTAACAAAATGACCTACATGAAGGCTGTCAGCAGTAGGATCAAAACCAATATAGAAAGTAACAGATTCTTTCCCAAGCAATTCTCTTATTTCTTCTTCATGGGTTGTTTGTTCAGTAAAGCCTCTTTCTTTTAAAATATCATATACATTTCGCATAGAAAATCTCCTTTACTTAATAATTTTCATAAAAAAACTCTCGCCTTATCATGTAAGGACGAGAGAACCCGTGGTACCACCTTAGTTCGTATACAATGATATTGTATACCTTTAGCCTCATATAACGGTGAGAAGCCGTTAGGATTTTATCCTAATGCTCAAGAGGTGTATTTCACATATTCATGTACTGCAAACCTTTCACCAACCGATCTGCTCTCTGAATTTGTAACCATGAAATGCTACTTGACTCTGTCATCACATATATCTTAATAATTGGTCATATATTATCACAAAATTTGTAGAAACTCAAGGGGCAGTTAGATTACTTCAGCAATTTTTACAATAACTTCTACTGTTTTTCTCATGGAATTCACTGAAATATATTCGTATCTGCCGTGAAAATTATCACCACCAGTGAAGATATTAGGGCAGGGAAGACCCATATAGGATAATCTCGAACCATCAGTGCCGCCGCGAATAGGTTTAATTTTAGGTTCAACGCCTACAGCTTTCATTGCATTGAAAGCTCTTTCTACAATGTACATTTTATCTTCCAGCTTTTCTTTCATGTTATAGTATTGATCTCTTAATTCCAAATGAACTGTGCCATCGCCATATAACTCATTTATTTTTTCAACAGCCATTTTTACAAAGTTTTTGCGGTTATTAAAATTATCCATATCAAAATCTCGGATAATATATACCATTTCAACTTTTTCCACATTACCGTTGAAATTGTTTAAATGATAAAAACCTTCATAGCCATCCGTATGGGCGGGGACTTCTTTCTCTGGGAAAAGCTGAGCAAGCTGAACTCCTATTAATACTGCATTTTTCATTTTGTTTTTTGCAGTGCCGGGATGAACATTTTGACCGTATATTGTAATTTTTGCTTGAGCAGCATTAAAATTCTCATACTCCAATTCTCCGAGTAAGCCTCCGTCAATCGTATAAGCAAAGTCAGCTCCAAATCTATTTACATCAAAGAGATCGGCACCTCTGCCTATTTCTTCATCAGGAGTAAAGGCAATGCATATTTTACCGTGTTTAATTTCAGGATGCTGAATAAGATATTCCATTGCAGTAAGAATTTCTGCAATGCCAGCTTTATTATCTGCCCCTAAAAGGGTAGTTCCGTCTGTTGTAATCAAAGTATCTCCTGCACATTGAGCTAAATTAGGAAAAATCTTAGGAGATAATACAATATTCTTTTCTTTGTTTAGGACGATATCTTCACCATTATAATTTTCTATAATCTGAGGATTAACGTTTTTACCGCTCATATCGGGACTCGTATCCATATGAGCAATGAAGCCTATTACGGGAACATTTTCATTACAATTCGATGGAAGAACTGCCATTACATATCCGTTTTCATCAATAGTTACATCTTTTAATCCAATTGCTTTACATTCTTCTGCCAACACTTTGCCAAAATCTAATTGAGTTTTTGTACTGGGACAAGTATTGGAGGTTTCATCAGAAGTAGTATTGTATTTCACATATTTAATAAAGCGTTCAACTAATCGATCCATTGTAGACTCCTTTTACATGAATAATTATTTTTATCATATTATTTTAATAACAATATTTAATCCTATAATATATTATTTTTCAATTTTAAAAAATAATTTATAAAAAGTTTATGGAATTTTGCAAGCTATTATAAATAAAAACAGAGTTTTACTCGTTATATCTCAAGGAGATCGTAAAATACATTAAAAGTCCCCAGTCTGATGAACTGGGGATCGATATCTCTATATATATTTTATGCTATTAAAAAGGACCTTAAATTTTCGGGGATTTCTTTTTCTTTACAATTCATTCCGATAATAAATTTAACATTATATTTTTCTGATATTTCCTTCAACCTTTCAATAAATGATTGTGCTTCTTCTAAAGAGAGACGAGACAATTTCAACAATCCATCGATATACACATAATCAATATCATGGTCTTGAGATAAAATACCACATATAAAACCATAAAATTCTTTATACCCAGAAACAGGAAAATCAGTAGTTTCAATAAAACGAATGTTATGATGCAAATCGAAGATATGATCTCGGTCGTTGTCCAGATATACGACATGACCATGACTGGTTTTAGCAGAACGATTGGCCATGTCAATTAAATGCTTGGTTTTTCCTTCACCTTTTTCCCCCGCAATGATTTGTATCATAAGAATCTCCCCCTTTAATATGATTGTACAAATTTATATATAATAATTATATTCTTCTTAAAATTAAAAAAACCTTTTTTAAAAAAATAATTTTTTAAAAAAGGTCGATTTTTTAATTATTCAGCATTAAAATTAACGAGTATGATGGCTCTGATTTTATTCTGTTCTTCTAACAGATTCATTGTCAATTCTTCCGAATAAACTTAACCCGTAAAGACCGGCTAATCCAACTAACGCATAAATGATTCGGCTTAACCAACTGTCCATCCCGCCGAATAAAGTAGCTACCAGGTCAAATTGGAAAAAGCCAATTAAGCCCCAGTTTATAGCTCCAATTATAATTAATAATAAGGCAATAAAATCTAAAGGTCTCGTTCTCATAATAAAGCCCCTTTCAATTAAATTATAATTCTTTATGGCTTATTTACTATATATAGTGTTTCACTATAACTCATTTTTATTATTGTAAAATTAAACCAATAAAATTAAGGGTTTGTTTTTTGGACGAGGTAGTAGATATACATCGTATCTGTTACAATAATACTTCTTATCTCCAATTGATATTCGCCATCTTTAAATTTTAGAAAACGGCGATTAAGCCCATTATAAATTAAATCTACATCGATTTGGTTGAGCTCTTTACCAATCTGATTTTTTAATAAAACTTTTATATATTGATCTATTTCATTTTTCGGAAGAAACTCTTCATTTTTATTAAGCATAATAGGAGAGATTTGATTTAATACGGGAGTTTCTTTTTTTTGATTGGATTCTTCTAATTTTTTTAATTTAANCCTATGATCTTCNAATTGGGCAGAAAGATATTCATTTTCATTTATTAGACTTTCAATTTTAGACATATATATAGTATTATAGNATGCTATACCTATAAGAAAGCCAAAGATAAAAATCCATAAAACAGAAAAATTTCTCTTTTTCATGATTTGTACTCTCCNAAAGCATGAAGAATGACATACCCCATGTGCGCCCCGGCAAAAGCGCTTAATATGTAGAGGATCTGTTTTACTACTGCCTTAAATTCTCCTTTTAATATGCCTAAGTCTAAAATCTCGAAGGAAGAAAAAGTACCTCCCAAGGCAACAATAATTGCCCAAAGCTTAAGCTGTTCTGAAAAAATAAGCATCATTTTAACCGGTTTTTCATCACATAAAATGGCAGCGGTACAGCCTAATAGGGCTCCTCCCAGTATTACTCCTAAAGCAATAAAAAAGTTATAGACCATTGTATTTAACAGCTTGTTCATATAATCACTCCTGTTCCAGCGCTTCTTATATATTATATAAATAGAAAATATATTACTTTAGAACCAAATTTTAAATGAAATTGAAAATAAAGAGCACATTTGCATAGTTAACTTGATAAAATAGTATAGGAATGATTATTAAAAGTAGGTGAAGCAGTTGAGAGTCTTGAGAAAAGGCATGAGAGGTTCTGATGTGGCAGAAATACAAAGCATTTTAAAACTCATAGGATATAATATAGACAGTATTGATGGGATTTTCGGTGAAAATACCGAACAGGCAGTCAAGGCTTTTCAAAGAAACAATGGGTTAACTGCGGACGGGGTTATTGGGCCTAGAACCTATGAAAAGCTAGAACCCTTTTTGCTAGGATATGCTTTATATACCATTAAGCCTGGAGATACACTTTACAAAATTGCCAATCAATTTTCTACAAGTGTATATAGTATAACTACCGCTAATCCCGGGCTTAACCCATTCTTTTTAAATGTGGGAGAAGAGATCATTGTACCTTTTGGATTTGATGTTGTCCAAACCAATATACCATATACTTATGATGTGATGGAAAAAGATATTCGAGGTTTGGCAATGAGGTATCCCTTTTTAACTGTGGATACGATTGGAAAAAGTGTTGAAGGCAGAAATCTATATATGATAAAGATAGGGGAAGGACCAAGAGAAGTTTTCTATAATGGGGCGCATCATTCTAACGAATGGATTACTGCACCTGTTTTAATGAAATGGATTGAACAATTTTCTAAGGCATTTGCCATGGATGGCATTATAAGAGGATATCCTGCGAGGACTATATGGGAACAAGCCACGATCTATATTGTTCCAATGGTAAATCCTGATGGTGTAGAATTGGTTATTAATGGCGTATCTCCGGATAACCCAAGATATAATGAGCTCATTGAATGGAATGATGGCAGCAGTGATTTTGAGAGATGGAAGTCGAATATTAGAGGAGTTGACTTAAATCGCAATTATGATGCATCTTGGGAAGAATTCAAGGAAATGGAAGAAAGCTTAGGAGTGGATGGACCAGGACCCTATTTATATGCCGGCCCAAATCCGGAATCCGAGCCAGAATCCAAGGCGGTAGCCGATTTTACAAGAGCACATGATTTTCGCCTGGTACTTGCATATCATACCCAGGGAGAAGTCATCTTCTGGACCTATAGAAACCTTCAGCCTTCGGAAGCATTGAAAATAGGAGAGATGTTTGCAGCGGTCAGCGGATATACCCTTGATGAACCGGTTGGTGCTGCCCTGTATGCCGGATATAAAGATTGGTTTATCAAAGAATATAGAAGGCCAGGATATACAATCGAGGTAGGAAGAGGGGAAAATCCATTGCCTATTTCACAATTCGATGAAATCTATGAAGCGAACGAAGAACTTTTGCTATTGGCTGCTTTAGTCTAAATTATTTTACTGAAATTAAATTAAAAATGTATATAAAATGGATCGAAGCTCTCCACATGGAGAGTTTTTTGTTATATGGATAATTTCTCCAAATTTCCTATGCGATAAAAAGATGAAATAAGAAAGTTCGTCCTGCTTAGGACCAAACTTTCTTAATTTCAGTGGCGAGACGTAGTCACTCTCTTGTTTGTACGATTCGTGCCTGGATTTAGTTTGATAAAACAATAATTATGTTATAATAGGTTATAGCTAAGATAAAGCAAAGAACTGTTTTCATTTTGTAGAATGAAATTCTTTAGATTAGGAGTGACTGGTTTGATCGAAAAAGATAAAAAGCAAGTATTAAATCTTTTAAAAACTGCAAGAGGACAATTGGATGGCATTATCCGTATGGTTGAAGAAGACAGATACTGTATAGATATATCCAAACAAATTTTGGCAGTACAGGCATTGCTTAAAAAAAGCAATCTTACCGTATTAAAGCAACATATTCACGGCTGTGTAAGACGTGCCCTTTTGAATGGCGAAGGAGAAGAAAAAATTGAAGAAATTATCACGATTTTAGACAAATATATGAAATAAAATGTACTTGTTCAAGAATTGTTCATAATTTTTTCATATTTATATATTATAATATACCATGAGCATATTTTATTCTAATGAACAAGGAAGTGAATGGTTATGGAATGCCCTGTGTGTGGAAACCAACGTTTGGGTATATTAGGAAGAATCAGATATTATTGTCCTCATTGTAATCTTGAAATCGTGGTAAAAGATAGTATACTGGAAATTTATGAAATAAAAGAAGACGGAGAGTTAATACTTATTAAGCAGCAAAAAAAGGCATCGTAGTGTAGAGAGGAGATCATAAAATGGATATACTTAGTAATCTTTTGTGGATGATTGCAATATGGTGGATGTTGTCGAGAATGCTTAGAACTGTCAGACTTATTCAGCATCAGAGGCTGCTTCAGGAAAAAAAGGAAAATCAAATGCATTTTGAACAGTCAGATATGCAATCAAACTATAAACAGCAGTCAGAAGTTCCTTTAGAAATGGTTGAAGATCCGGTTTGTGGCAAGTTTGTTGAGAAACATCGGGGGTATCAACTTTCACGAGGGACAGAGTCTTTTTATTTTTGCAGTTGGGATTGCCGTGAAAAATTTATTAAGGAACATTTAAAGCAGCCCGAATAAGTGGGGCTGCTTTTTGATCATAATACTAATAAAAAAGGGAGTGGCAAAATGAAGAAAATTGCCATTGTAACAGGCGCTTCCTCAGGTCTGGGGAAGGACTTTGTCAGACAGCTGGACAGAAAATATGAATTAGACGAAATCTGGATGATTGCTCGAAGAAAAGAAAAAATGAAGAAATTAGCTCATAGCCTAAAAAACTCAAAGGGAGTAGTCATTGGAGCAGATTTATCACGACGAGAAGAAATAAATAAAGTTATTAATAAATTAAATGATGAAAAGCCAAGAGTGTTATTTCTTGTGAACAGTGCTGGCTTTGGAAAAATTGGATCATTTATTGAATTAGGGTTAGATGAGCAGCTGGATATGATCGATTTAAATATTAAAGCACTGACAGCCATGACATATAACGTCCTTCCTTATATGAGCAAGGGCTCTAAAATTATTCAAATTGCTTCTTCGGCAGCTTTTTTGCCACAGCCGGGATTTAATATTTATTCAGCTACGAAAGCATATGTTTTTCATTTCAGCAAGGCTTTGGGCATTGAACTCAAAAATAAAGGCATCGGAGTGTTGGCGGTATGTCCCGGTCCGGTGAAAACAGAATTTTTTAAAGTGGCATCTTCGAAAGGAAAACCTTTAGATTGGAAGTCTAAGTTTATGGTTCAATCAAAGGATGTAGTGGCTCAGGCATTAAAAGATTCAGAACAAAATAAGATGGAATCTGTTTATGGAGTCACAATGAAGTTGTTCAAGATCGTTTCAAGAATCATTCCCCATAGGATGATTTTAAAGATGTTTAAATGGAATTAAGTATATCATTTATGTATTGGTATATACTTTATTAGAGAATTTAAAACAACAATAGAAATATAGGAGATGAATATATGGAATTAAATAGTGTAGTACATGGATTTAAGCTGATTGAGGAAAAGACAGTTAAAGAACTTAATTCTACAGCTCGTATTTTTATCCATGAAAAAAGCGGCGCTAAATTATTACATTTAGAAAATGATGATGAAAATAAGGTATTTGCAATTACCTTTAGAACCCCGCCCGCTGATAGTACAGGACTGCCTCATATATTAGAGCATTCTGTATTATGCGGTTCCAGAAAATTTCCCACTAAAGACCCCTTTGTAGAATTGGCCAAAGGCTCATTAAATACATATTTAAACGCTATGACTTTTCCGGATAAAACGATGTATCCAATTGCCAGTACCAATGAAAAAGACTTCATGAACTTAATGGATGTATATCTCGATGCGGTATTTTATCCAAACATATATAAATATCCTGAAATACTTATGCAAGAAGGCTGGCATTATGAATTAGAGAATGAAGACGATGAACTGACTTATAAGGGAGTTGTTTATAATGAAATGAAAGGAGCTTTTTCATCTCCCGAAGCCATTCTTTTTAGAAAGATCCAAGAATCTGTATTGCCCGACACGCCTTATGGAGTAGAATCGGGAGGAGACCCGGAGTATATTCCGGATTTAACTTATGAGGATTTTCTTGCTTTTCACAAAAAATATTATCATCCTTCCAATAGCTTTATATATCTTTATGGCAATGGAAATTTAGAAGAGCAGCTTCAGTTCATCGATCAAGAATATCTCAGTAATTTTGACAAACAGGATATTGATTCTTCAATTCCGATCCAAGAATCTTTTGATAAAATAAAAGAGATCAATGTGGAATATCCTATATCCCCCGAAGAAGGAGAACAAGGGAAAACCTTTTTAAGTTTAAATTATGCCATAGACCGTTCTACAAATCCGGAAGTATATTTGGCTTTTCAAATTCTGGAGTATTTGCTTCTTGAGACCCCGGCTGCACCTCTTAAGAAAGCATTACTGGATGCCGGAATAGGAAAAGATGTTTTTGGAAGCTTTGACATGAGTATTCAGCAGCCTATTTTTAGTATAGTAGTTAAAAATTCCGATAAAGAGAAAAAAGAATTATTTGAGAAGACAGTATATGAAACCTTAAATAAATTGGTCAATGAAGGAATTGATAAGAAGCTCATTCAGGCTGCTGTGAACTCAAAGGAATTTACCCTTCGTGAAGCGGATTCAAGAAGCTATCCAAAAGGACTAATTTATGGAATTAAAGTGTTGGACAGTTGGCTTTATGATGCTGATCCTCTTATAAATCTTCAATATGAGCCCACTTTGGAAAAAATTAAAGAAAGCTTTACCTCTCCATATTTTGAAAACTTAATTAAAGAATATTTACTCAATAATACGCACGGCACCATGCTCATTTTAAATCCTAAGAAAGGACTTTTAGAAGAAAGAACTAAAAAAGTTAAGCAAAAGCTCTCAGAGTATAAAGCTAAGCTATCAGATGAAGAGATTAAAGAGCTAATCAAGCAAACGGAAAAATTAAGAGAAAGACAGATAACTCCCGATGATCCAAAAGATATAGAAAAGATTCCTGTGCTATCCCTTGATGATATTAATAAGGAAGCAGAGAAACTGCCACAGTTAGAAAAGAAAGAAAACGATATAACAGTACTGTTCCATCCTTTATTTACAAACAAAATCACATATTTGAATCTATATTTTGATTTAAAAGTTTTAGAACAAAAGCTTATTCCTTATGCAGGGATGTTAGTTGGCATTTTAGGCAAAATGGATACTGAAAAATATTCTTATGCTGATTTAGCTAATGAAATCAATATCCATACCGGGGGCATTCATTTTTATGCAGAAACTTATGGAATCAATGGAGATTCAAAGTCCTACGAAAGTAAATTTATTATAAAGTCAAAGGCACTTACTGAAAAGCTTCCTCAACTTGTTGGATTGATTAAAGAAATTATTACTGCAACTTCCTTTGAAAATGAAAAAAGACTTTTAGAGATTATCAGAGAAATGAAGTCCCGTATGGAGATGGCATTAAACAGTCAGGGACACGTGGTTGTCTCTGATAGACTTCTGGCGTATTTTTCAGAGAAAGGCCAATTTGCTGAAATATTAAAAGGCTTCTCCTTCTATAAATTCGTAGAAGATATTGAAGAAAATTTTGAAGCCAAAAAGCAAGAGCTCATTGCGAACTTAAAAGAAGCTGCGAATCAGATTTTCAATGTGAATAATTTGCTTATTGGTGTAACCGCCCAGGAAGAAGACTATACAGAATTCCAAGCACATATAAAAGAACTGCTTAATAACTTGAAGAATACACCTGTTACGAAGCAACAATATTCCTTTGATTTATCCGTTAAAAATGAAGGATTAATGACTCAAAGTGATATTCAATATGTAGCAAAAGGTTATAATTTCTTAGAATTAGGATATTCTTATTCAGGAAGTTTGCAGGTATTAAAAACAATTATCGGCTTAGATTATCTTTGGAACAGAGTACGTGTTCAAGGCGGTGCCTATGGTGCATTCATTAGCTTTTCACGAAATGGCAATGTGTATTTCTCTTCCTATAGAGATCCTAATTTAAAAAAGACCTTGCGGGTATACGATGAAGCAGGAAGTTATCTTGAAAAATTCGATGCCAATGAAAGAGAAATGACAAAGTATATTATAGGTACAATCAGCAAATATGATTTCCCCCTTAGTCCTTCCATGAAAGGAGAAAAGGCAGTATCTCAATATATCAGTAAAATCACTTATGAGGATGTTCAAAAAGAAAGAGATGAGATTTTAAGCACAAAAAGAGAAGATATTATAAATTGTAAAGAGATGATGGAAAAATTAGCTGGGCAGAATTATATTTGTGTTATGGGAAACAAAGATGTCATTAAAGAAAACAAAGACATATTTGAACAATTGATTGATGTATTTAAATAACTATGAAAGGTCTGCTTTGATGCAGGCTTTTCTTTTTGTATTTTTTTTGATACACTAAAACATGGTTGTTTCAGTTCTTTAAATCATAGTTGAGATGGAGGCATAAAATGGCAAAGGTAATACAAGAAGCAGACTACATAAAGAAGAGAAAACTTAAATATTTTATTCGTACATCAATCAGTTTAGGTATTATGCTGGGAATATTTATTTCAGGGCTTATTTTAACTAAGACTAGAAACAATTTATTTACTTTAGTTGCAATATTATTTACATTGGTTGTAGCTCAGTATGGGGTTCAATACATTTCCATTATTCCGTATAAAGATGGAAGTTCAGAGGTTGCTAAACAGCTTGAAAGCCTCTCTCATGCTTATGTTGTTTGGAACAGTGCTTTATTTGGAGATCAGAAGGGTATGGCTTTTTTCGATCATGTGCTTTTTAGCGATACTCATATTTACTGTATTATGGATGAAGAATATAAAAATTATAATAAAAATATAGAAAATATGAAGAGAATTGTAGAGCAGAAAGGGCTTAAAGATAATATAATATTTATTCAAAGAACAAAAGGTGAGCTTAATCAGCTCCTAAAACACCTAGAAAATAAAGAAATAAAAGATTTAGAAAGTCAAAAGGAATTTATAGAGGCCCTAAAAACCGCGGCAATATAATATCAATTTGATTAAAATTATTTTTTATTTCATGATAGTTGTTCCAATTAAGTTACTATTGTGATATTATTAACATGGAATATATTTCAAAAAAGGATGGAGGAATATAAATGAAACTGAAAAAAAGCTTTTCTATAGTAGTGGCTGTGATTATGCTTGTATCTCTGCTAACGGGGTGCAGCAGTGCAGAATGGGGCTTCTATAATCTTTCACAAGAGGTAAATGCCTTAAAAAAATATCAAGTCACTGGAGAAATGAGTCTTTCTTTAGACAATATTAGTCCGGAATTAGTAGGAGTACCTTCAGAACAATTTTCCTTAGTACAATCAATAGTTAATAAGTATAACCTTGTTATTGATTGTAAAGTAGACAGTGTAGCCTCAAAATTGAATTTTACATATTACATCAAAGATAAAAATACAGCAGAACAAAAAGAAATTATAAAATTACAAAGTGATGGCAATAAAGTTTACATAAAAGTGGACGAATTATTTAATTTTATTAAAAGCTTCGGAAATGAAGAAGTGAATCGTAGTATTGATCAGATATATGCAAATGTGCAATATTTTAGCATCGACAGGCAAGAAATGAAAGAAATCCTTACAGAGGCCTATAACAATGAGGCATTAGCGGAAAAAATGTGTGAAATATATTTTGATTTTGGTTCACTTAGAGAACAAAATAAAGCATGGCAGGATTTATATAAAGGTTTAATGGAAAACGTATATGATGAATACGAAATGGGTATTGTTAAAGAAGCTAATAATAAATATACCGTTTCTCTTACATTGCAAGATTCTGTAAATGTGTTTGCTTCTTTTGCTCAGTATTCAATTGATCATATTGAAGAAATAGGCACTTACTTAAAAGAATCAATAGCTAATTTGAATGATGCTCAAAAACAGCTCTTAAACGTATATGCATTAGATGCTGATAGCTTTAATAGTTCTATAGACCGTATGGTTCAAAATGTTACAGAGAATAAAGAACTCTATAAATATCAAATTGATTTAGCAACGTTAGCTATGCAAAATCCTTCATTTAATAGTATATGGGAAGGAACTCAATTAGAGTATTCCTTTGAAAAAACAAAAGACAATGTATATGTTTCAAACGTGAATGGAAAAATTAATTATAACGATTCTATAACTGAAAAAAATATATTTAAGGGTTCATTTACAATTAAAGAAACAATTAAAGAAATTGATTCTGTTCCTATGGAAGTGCCCACAGGGAATGTATTGACGTTGAGGGAAATAGTAGAAATAGAGAAAGCTTTTAAAGAAGCTTATATCATGGATGCAGATAAAGCAATTCATTTAAGTGTTGACTTAGACAACGGCTATTATATATCAAGTTATAATGAAGAAAAGCTAGAAGAAGGAAAGCTTAATATAAAAGTTATTGACTCTACTTCATATCTTCCATTAAGAGATATAGGCAATGTATTAGGAGAAAATATTCAGTGGGATGTAGCAAAGAAACAGCCATATGTCCATTATAAGGGTACTGCGGTTTATTTAAATGCTAGAGTAATTGGCGGCACTTCATATATTCCTTCAAGAGAGTTTTCAAAATTAGGTTATCAGGTTATATGGGATGCAAAGTCCAATATTGTTCATATTCAGTAGTATGATACCTATAAGAAAATCGCCTGTTCAGGCGATTTTCTTATAGTAAAGATTATTAAAGATAAAGGTGAGCAGATGAAAGAAATACAAATCACACAGAATGATGCAAATCAACGATTGGATAAGTTTTTAATGAAATATATGAATCAAAGTTCAAAAGGATTTATATACAAAATGCTTAGAAAAAAACGAATTAAATATAATGGCAAAAAAGGAGAAGGAAATGAAAAACTTCAAATAGGAGATACCATTCAATTGTATTTAGCTGACGAAACAATCAATCAGTTTCGTGCACTTAAAGATGTAAATAAAGTCAGTAGAACTTTTTCTATTATATTTGAAGATGAGCATATATTATTGTGCAATAAACCTTTAGGGCTTTTGGTGCATCCGGATCAAAACAATAATCAAAATACATTAGCCGATGAAATACTGTCTTATTTAGTGGAGCAAGGAGAATATAACCCTCATGAGACTGCGGGTTTTACTCCTGCAGTCTGTAATCGTTTAGACAGAAATACCAGCGGTATCATTATAGCAGGTAAGACCTTAAATGCCCTTCAAGCCATGAATCAAATGATTAAAGAAAATAAAATACAAAAGTATTATTTAACCATTGTAAAAGGCACTATCAAAACCCCTGGAGTTTTAAAAGGCTATCATAAGAAAAATCAAAAAACAAATGAAGTCGAAATCCTTGATGAATACGAAGAGGGAAGCAAATATGTGGAAACCCATTTCACTCCCATAGTAAACAATTCCGATTATACTCTTTTAGAAATACAATTGATTACAGGAAGATCCCATCAAATTCGTGCCCATCTTTCTAAAATAAACCATCCGATTATTGGAGACAGTAAATATGGAGATATTAAGGTAAATGATTATTTTAAATCAAAATATGGTTTAAAGCATCAGTTTTTACATGCCTATAAAATAAAGTTTGCAGAATGCCCTGAAGATTTTGGTTACCTGGAAAATCGCAGCTTTAAAGCAGAACTGCCAGATATATATAAAAAAATTTGCACTAAAGAAAAATTGGAAATTAAATTTTAAGAATTATGTGATTATAACTAAAGGGTGAACGATGTTAACCCTTTAGTTATGCCGGATAATTTTTAACAAAAAAGTAATTTTCAATTTCTAACGGAGTTTTGCCTGACAACTCTAAACAATTTTTACATTCTTCTTTAAGATCTTCTAAAAGATAATAGTGTGCTGCCTGTTCATAGTATCCTATCTCTTTTAAGACAGCGGCAGTTTCTGAAGATTTCGTCAGCAATTTTGCCAACTGGGCAGCATATTCAAACATATTTTCTTCTTTAAAATATTGGATACCTTCTTCGATTGTGTGGGTTTCCTCGAAAATCCATAGTATTTTTTCATAGTTTTTCTTTTCTTTATAATATGAAAGCAAAAGAGAATATAAATCGTGTTCTTTTGCAATTTTTATTGCCTCTGCTTCCTTATCATTCTTCAAATACAGGTACAACGCTTCTTCCCATTTTTCTTGTTGTGTCAGCAATCGAGCGGCATTGTCAATATCTTGTATCTTCATATACAGTGAAAAGGCTTTGGAGGTATCCAATTTTTCATAATAATAGGCAGCTTTATTCATTTCATTTTGATCCAGGGCTTGTCTTACCAATTGTTCATAAAGAATTTTAGAAGTTTTCTCATCCTTTATTTCTTCTGAAAGATTCAAAGCTTTTTCCAAGGCATTGATCCGTGTAAATAGCTTAATGGCTTCTTCATAATTTCGTTTAGTGTATAATTCATCTCCTATTTGTTCAATCTTATTATAATATTTATTCTTTACTTCTTCAGAAGCCATCTGTTCTATACATTCTATTGCTCTAAGCCACTGCATAGATTTTATGTAACAATTAGCGGCTTTATCCCAGATATGCTCTTGCTTATATAAGGATGCGGCTTTAATCGGATTAAAATAGGAATACATATGGGCAGCTTTAATAAGCTCTCCTTCCTTTTCGCAAAGAGGAGCACCCAATTCATACAGTTCATAGATCTCTGCAGTTTGCATGGCTTCATATATTTGATTATTTTTGACTTGATACATGAATACTTGTTTATAATCATGAAGACGACGGCTGATTTCTATGACTTTTTCATAATTGTTTAGCAGAATATATTTTTTTCTAGCTATTCTATATATGGATTTATCTTCCAGATAAGAAGCTTGATCTTCTAATTCCATAGATAAATAATGAAAGATTTCCTGAACAAATGCATAAAGTCTTTTTATCCAATTAGTACCAATCATTACATATTCCCCCTTACAGTATTAAGTATAATACATTTTTACAAAATACTCAATGAATAGATTAAAGATTTATGATAATATAGTAAAAAAAGATATTTGGAGTGTTTTTATGGGATATTGGAATACCAGAGGTTTAAGAGGAAGTACGTTAGAAGAACTTATAAATTATACCAATGAAAGCTATAGGGCAAAGGGGTTGGCAGTGATCCAGAAAGTACCTACGCCGATTAAACCGATTCAAATAGATCAAAAAAGCAGAACCATCACTTTGGCATACTTTGACCAAAAAAGTACGGTAGATTATATTGGAGTCGTACAAAGCATCCCAATATGTTTTGATGCAAAAGAGACAAGCAAGAAAAGTCTGCCGATACAAAATATCCATCCTCATCAAATTCTTTTCATGGAAGATTTTCAAAAACAGGAGGGAGTAGCCTTTCTGCTGGTTTATTTTATAGAATACAATCAGTATTTTATGCTGCCCTTTGAAATATTAAAGAAATATTGGGATAGGGCTCAGGAAGGGGGAAGAAAATCTATTCCTTATGATGCCTTTCCAAAAGATTTAGAAATATACAGTAAAGGCGGAGCATATATTCATTATCTTGAAGCATTAAACACATATCTTGTAAGAAAAAAGTATGACAGGAATAAATATTAATAAAAATGGAAAAGATATCATATGAAGGAAGGGATTTGTGTGAAATCAAAACTTTTTCATATGATAATTTTCGTGTGTTTACTATTAACAAGCTGCAATGCATCAGAAAAAAGTAAAGCTCCTATTGCTTCTGAGGAAGAAAAAGAAGTATCAGCAGCTCAGGCCATTATTGAAAAAACAGAGTATAAACTTTATAGAAATATATCAAGACCCCTCAGCTTATATGAACCAAAAGAAGGCTGCTATTTAGGGGCATATATTTTATCTAATTCCGATATAAATTTTGATATTGAAACCTTTGAAAAAATTACAGAAACCAGTCACGGAATCTATTTAAGAAATATGAAATTAGGAGCGATTTTTCCTATTGATTGGGTTTTGGAGTGTACATCTCGTATGAAGACTCCATATATTATTTTACAGCCTCCATCAGAAGATTTTCCCTATCAAGATTATTTATTGGAAGAAACCGCAAAAGAATTCGGATACTATTTTATTCCGATGTTTGTTCAATTTTATCCTAATCCCCATCAATACGATAATCCTCAGGCATATAAAGACTTTTTTATAAAGGCAAGAAACATATTTAAGGAATATGCCCCCAACGTAGCTTTCATATGGAGTGTTAATCTGGAAAATTGTGAAGACAGTTTAATATACTATCCCGGAGATGAAGCAGTAGATTGGGTGGGGATCGATGTATATGATCTGATTTATACCAATAACGAAAAGAATGATCAAAATTTATTTGAAGATATCGATTTTGTGTATTATTCCTTTCAAGGCAAAAAGCCTATGATGATTTCACAGTTAGGAATATCCCACTATTCGAATAAAGATCATGGGTACTACATAGATGAAGCGGCAAATAAAATTAGTGCTTTTTACAATACAATAAGAAATCAGTATCCTCAAATTAAAGGAATAAACTATATGGATTTTAACAACATTGAGGCGGCTCCTAATGATATGGGACAAGATAATTTTAAGATTACCAGTCAGGAGCAGCTGACAGAAGCTTATAAAAATGCTTTGAAGTATACCTATTTTATTGATTCTCTTGATATTCAAAGTTCATCTTCCGTTGAGGAGCAGTGGATTGTTAGCTTTTATCCTATTTATAAACAAAATGACAAAATCTATGTTTCCGAGAAGGTCATTAAATATGAGTGGGAGGATCTAGGTATAATGAATCAGGAAGAAAAGCCAATCTGGGTGAATGATGATGCATATTATTCATTAGAAAACATCATACAAAACAGTAGCTTAAATATGCAGATTGATTTTGAAAGCAATAAAATAAAAATTCAATAAAAAGATATATAAGGAAGCAATCTTCTTTATATATCTTTTTTGTGGCAGAAATTTCTAAATTACTTTCTCAAATGTTTCTATTCCTTGCATATACGACATTTAGCAAAATCAAGTGCTATTTTTGCATTCTTTGTGTGACAAATAATCTTGATTCATGTAAATAAATATCTTTTAATGTAGAAAAAATTTTTATATAATATATAAAGCATTTAAATCATAAAACTATGAGGAGAGAAATTATGGGGAATGTAATTGTTATTGGAGTAGCCGGGGGAACGGGATCTGGTAAAACAACTTTAGTGAATCGCTTAAAAGAAGAATTTAATAATGAAGTAGCTACAATTAGTCATGACTATTATTATAAATCCAATGATCATTTGCCTCTGGAAGAAAGAAAAAAATTAAATTATGACCATCCCAATGCTTTTGATACAGAACTTATGATATCTCATATAAAATGTTTAAAAAATGGAGAGAGTATTGATCGTCCTTCCTATTCATTTGTGGAGCATACCAGAACAAATGAAACCGTACATATTATGCCGGCAAAAGTAATTATAGTAGAGGGAATTTTGATTTTCGAGAATAAGGATTTATTAAATTTAATGGATATTAAAATTTTTGTTGATACTGACGCAGATGTCAGATTAATTAGAAGGCTATTAAGGGATGTAAAGGAAAGAGGAAGAGATTTAGATTCTGTGATTAAACAATATCTTACCACCGTAAAACCCATGCACGAAGAATTTGTTGAGCCCAGTAAGAAGAATGCCGATGTCATTATTCCTGAGGGTGGCTTTAACAGTGTTGCGCTTTCTATGATTATAGATAAAATTAAGACCTTTTTATCTCAAAAATAAATACAGATATAAATTAAATAATTTATCACATTAGAAATAACACCTAAAATCGCCCACTGGGCGATTTTGTTGTTTTTGAAATAAAAAATCTCTTCTTGCTTTCAAGGGACAAAGCTTTCTTATTTTACAAGTGTAGCCAACGCACTATCTTTTGTAAGAAAAAATTGACAAATTAATTTATTGCTTATATAATGATTATAATTCATCAATTTATAACTTTAAAACGATAAAGAGATGAAATGATAAAGGAGGGTTATTGTGAAGGATTACAGACTGCATACACCGGAGGGGGTTAGAGATTTACTTCCCCGAGAATGTGCTAGAAAGATAGAAATCGAGAGAAGAATTGAATCGGTTTTTAATAGATATGGTTTCTATAATGTACAAACACCTACGTTTGAATATTATGATGTTTTTTCAGAAGATAACGGCAAAATTCAGCAGAAACATATGTATAAGTTTTTTGATAGAGAAGGAGCAATTCTTGCGCTTAGACCTGACATGACACCTCCAATTGCTAGAATGGCTGCCACTACCCTAAAGGAAGAATCAAAACCAATACGGCTATGCTATATAGGCAATGCCTTTCGTTATAATGAAAGTTATCAAGGGAAAACAAGGGAATTTTCTCAGGCAGGAGTAGAACTTCTGGGAATGAACTCTGACGAAGCTGATGCAGAAGTTATTGCATTGGCGATTAATAGCTTAAGTGCAGCAGGACTTAATGAGTTTCAAATTGATTTAGGTCAGATAGAATTTTTTAAAGGACTACTAGAAGAGGCAGGTTTAAATACAGAAGAGGAAGAAGAAATAAGACAATTAATTGAAAATAAAGATTTCATTGGAGTCGAAGAGTATATAGAGCAGTTCCCAATTGACTCTGATTTAAAACAATTGTTTCTGGATTTGCCAAAGCTTTGTGGTTCAATTGATATCATTGAAAAGACAAAGAGCTTAACCAATAATTCCAGATCAAGGGAAGCCTTAGAAAAATTAAAAAAGGTTTATGAGATTTTATGTGATTATGGTGTTGAAAAATATGTTTCTTTCGATCTTGGAATGGTGAACAGAAGCGATTATTATACAGGGATTATTTTTAGGGGATACACCTACGGAACAGGTTTTTCTATTTTAGAAGGAGGACGTTATGACGGACTGGTTGGAGAATTTGGCAAAGACTGTCCGGCTATAGGATTTGGTATTACCATAGAACAGCTTATGAATGCAATCAACAGGCAAAAAATAGATATACCTGTTTGGAA
>JGI24712J26585_10001616_pt1 | contig 19141 bp, 11 predicted proteins | sample BioPla3DNA2_FD_26585 | JGI IMG/M metagenome (IMG submission 26585) | reverse complement strand
CGGCGGCAATAAAGCCGGCGGTTATATACGACGAGCCGACGAGTTTATAAGTCAAAAGAGCGGAAAGCGCGACCGCCGCCGTTATAAGGCAAAACGAGGAGGTTATAACGCGAGTGGATTCGTCCTTGCCTGACTTTTTCATAACTATATAATATACCAGCGCGGCGACAAAAAGCAGCGCCGAAGCAAGCTGGAACCACGGCAGCGCGTAAACGACGAACATCCGCTCAAATCGGCCTCCGTGACCGAATATCAACATGGATATAACCGATATAGCCACCACAAGGACGAGCATCATACGGTTGAGAACGGCTTCGTTTTCAGTCTGTTTTGCCGGAACTTTTTTCCGGCTTTTTGCGTTAGCCAAGTTTATCACTCCAAAATATCTGTTTTAATCGTCGGGTCACTTATAAGGGAAAACCCGCCAAGCTCATATACAAAAGAGATACAGCTCAGAACATACAAAGAGGCGGTTTCGGTGCGCAAAATCCGAGAACCGAGACTTGCCGCGGCAAGCCCGGCAGCCTTTGCCTTCTCCGCTTCTTTTTGCGAAAATCCGCCTTCTGGTCCTATCATAAAACCGAGCGAGCCGGCGGGGGAAGCGTTGTTTCCAAGAAGACGCGGCAGCGGCTCTCCTCCGCCCTCATAACAAAAAAACGCGGTGGTTTCGGCAAGACAGCGCGTCAGAGCTTCGTCAAAGCTCAGAGTTGACTCAACCCGAGGAACAATTCCTCTTCCGCACTGCACCGCCGCTTCATAGGCGATGCGATTCCACCTCTCCAGCCTTTTTTCCATCGACGCGGGATTCGGGCGGGAAATTACATGGTCGGATATGAAAGGGACAATCCTCGATATGCCGAGCTCCGTCGCTTTTTGAACTATACCGTCCATTTTATCCGACTTCGGCAGTCCCTGATACAGAGCAAGGTTCAGCGGCGGCTCGGTTTGGTTTTTTTGTTCCGACAATATGAGGAGCTCGACTTCGGTGCCTTTGGCGCCGCCGAAGCCGGAAATCTCACATTCGTATTCAACTCCGGCGCCGTCGCAGACCAGGAGCCGGTCTCCCTTCGCCATACGAAGCGATCTTGAGATATGAACGCCGTCGCCGCCTCTGATAATTATTCTGTTTTCTTTTATGTCGTCGGGCGAGACAAAAAATCGCTGCATTTGAAATATTCAAACGGTCGGGCAGGCTGCCCGAACGCCTTTCAAACGTTTTTATTCCGCCGGACAATAAAATAACACCTGAACGGCGGTAACTATTTTGTTATTATACAACAAAAACATAATTTTGTCAAGACTATTGTTTATAATTCACAAATTCTTGAAATTCACCCAAAGCCGGCTGTCTGTTTAAAACAGTTCAAAAGCCGGACGGGAAAACATCCGGCTTAAATCATTTCAATCTTTTGAAAACAAAGCCTTTCCAGCCGTTTTCAGATATGGCATCGGCGAGCAGAAATCCGTTTTCGCTCATCGCTTTCTGAACCTCATCTCCGCGCTCTTCAATTATGCCGCTCATTACGATATCCGCGCCGATTTTAAGGTAATTCTTAAGCTGCGGAGCCAACCTTATCAGTATATCGGCGACGATATTCGCCGAGGCGAAATCGTAAAGCCCCTCTCCTATCGCTTTTCCGCTCAAAAGATCGGCGGTTTCGCAGATTACGTTTGTAGCGCCGTTATCAATGCAATTCTGCTTTGCGACGGCGACGGCGTTTTCATCGATATCGCAGGCATATACCTCAGAGGCGCCGAGTTTTGACTCCGCTATCGCAAGTATCCCCGAACCGGTGCCGATATCAAGGCAACGACCGCCCGTCGGCATATAAGCTTCGATAAGCGAAGCGCAGAGGCGGGTCGTTTCGTGACTGCCGGTGCCGAAAGCCATTCCCGGCTCCATAAGCACTACAACCTCGTCTTCTGCCGCCTCGTATTCCTGCCACGCGGGAACTATCGTAAGCCGCGGACCTGTCTTTATCGGCTGATAATACTTCCTCCAGGCGTTCGCCCAGTCTTCCTCGCGGACAGAGTCAAGCTCCAGCTCGAAAGGAATACCGAGCGCGGTTAATCTCTCGCGGATGAACATCTGACTGTCGTGCAGCAGCAGCGGATCCCGGATATAAAGCGATACCGCGGCGCGGCTTCTGTCAGCCGCCAGCAGGCTTTCGTCGATAAGCTCGCCGTATATTGCGTTTACGCCGTCTTCTATGTCGGTGTAGTCTTCTATCTGAAGCGCAGGGTCAATCATTCCCATAACGGCAGCGGTTTCTTCGAGTTTTTCTGCCGGCACCCTGACTTTAAGCTGTACCCATTCCATATTTAATCAATCCTTGCCGCGTCTGAAAAGCTTGTCGAAAAACGCTTTTGACTTTGCGTTGTTTCTGTCGTCGCAGGATTCGGCGAACTTGGTGAGCAGCTCTTTCTGAGAAGAATTAAGATTCTTCGGCACTTCAACGGTTACGCGGAAATAAAGGTCTCCGCGGCGGTTGGAGTTGACTACTTGGATACCCATGTTTTTCAGAACGAACTGAGTGCCGGTCTGGGTGCCTTCGGGAATTGTATAAATCTCGGTTCCTTCAAGCGTCGGCACCTTTATCTGCGCGCCGAGAGCCGCTTCGGTGAAGGTTATCGGAATTTCACAATAAAGGTCTGAGCCGCTGCGGCGGAAGATATTATGTTCCCTTACCGAAACCTCGATGACAAGGTCTCCGGTCGAACCTCCGTTGCGGCCGTCGTTGCCGTAGCCGCGCATGACGTATTTCTGACCGTCGTCGATGCCGGCGGGAATATTGGCGTCAACTTTGTTGTTTATCTTGATATAGCCCTTGCCCGAACAGTTGGGACAGGGATTCTTTATCACCTTTCCCGAGCCGCGGCAGTTATCGCAGGGCTTTACGGTGCTCATTGAGCCTAAAATAGTCCGCTGCGTCGTCCTTACCTGGCCGGAGCCGCTGCAGGTCGGGCACTCCTCCGGCTTTGTGCCTTTGGCGGCGCCGGTAGCCCCGCATTCGGGGCATTTGATGATCCGGTTGTAGCTTATATTTTTTGTGACGCCGAAAGCCGCTTCCTCGAAGGTGATCGTCTGACGGACATAGATATCGTCTCCGTCAATCGGCATCGAAGCTCTTCTCGCCGACGAGGAAGAATAGGAATAGGAGCTGCCGCCGAAGAAATCGTTTAGAATATCGGAAAAATCGAAGCCTCCGAAGCCGCCGCCTTCACCGTAACCGCCCCCGGCCGACGGATCAACTCCCGCCATGCCGAAGGTATCGTATTTCTGACGTTTATCGGGGTCTGAAAGGATCGAATAAGCCTCGTTTACTTCCTTGAATTTGTGCTCGGCGTTTTCGTCATCGGGATTCATGTCCGGATGGTGTTTTTTGGCAAGCTTGATATACGCTTTCTTGATCTCATCCTGAGTGGCGTTTTTATCAACCCCGAGCACTTCATAGAAATCGCGCTTTTCTCCAGCCATATTTTATAATTCCACCTTAAAAAACAATATATGCGTCAGCTCCGCGCCCGAAACGGCGCAAAGCGCGCTTAAAAATAAAAATATACGAAAATATCAAACATAATACGGATTCGGCTTGCAAAGTATGATTATCAAATCGATGAACCAGCCGATTCCGAGCAAGCCGAGGGTCAGAAGATAAATCACTCCGGCAACTATCTTACCCTCATAGAACTTATGCGCTCCCAGATATCCGAAGAAAAAGCAGAGCGCAAACGCCAGCCATTTGTCCTTCTGCGTGCCGGGCGGCAGCAATACCGTTTGGGGCGGAGGCGGGGGCGGATTTGTATTCATATAGTAGATATTCTGAACATTGCCGCTCTGAGCCGGCTGCCCCTGATAGCTGTCGCGGTACTGAACTGTATAACCGCAGGACGGACAGGCGGGTGAAAAATATTCTGTTGAACAGTTGGGGCAGTGCTTCTTTTTTGCCCCGGCTTTTACACCGCAGACCGGGCAGAAGGGAGTATTGAACTCATTGCCGCAGTTCTCGCAGATATTGGAAAAATCGGTTGAGCCGCACTTCTGACAGTAAGATTCTTCATTATTGCAAACAGTCTTGCAGTAAAGACACTTTTTCATTGACCCATCCTCAAATTTATATATAACAAAATCACAAAACAATCCACAATTATGATTATACAGCTAAAGTCGTTCAGATGCAACCGCTTTTTGTAAATTCTTGAAAAGGGCGGACGGATTAACCGCCCGCCCAATGCGAGACAAGCTTATATCAGGTCTTGTCTTCGTAATCGGTGTTGTAGTAGGTGTCGTTCTCGGTACCGCCGGAGTGCTGAGTCGGACCGTCGCCGCTGTCGGCGCCGCCGCTCTGATCCTGCTGCTGCTGATAGAGCTTTTCTGAAATCGCATAGAATGCCTTCTGCAGCTCCTCGGTGTCAGCTTTTATAGCTTCGGTGTTTTCACCCTTGACGGTTTCCCTGAGTTTTGCGACTGCGGAATTGACCTGAGCCTTTTCCTCGTCGGTGACCTTATCGCCGAGATCGGCAAGGGTCTTTTCCGACTGATAGATAAGGTTCTCAGCCTGGTTCTTCGCTTCGACGGCTTCCTGCTGCTTCTTGTCTTCCTCGGCGAACTTTTCGGCTTCCTTAACGGCGCGATCGATGTCCTCCTTCGACATATTCGAGCTGGACTTGATGGTTATATGCTGCTCCTTGCCGGTGCCTTTGTCCTTTGCGGTAACGTTGACTATACCGTTGGCGTCGATATCAAAGGATACCTCAATCTGAGGAACTCCTCTGGGCGCCGGAGCGATGCCATCGAGCATGAAGGTGCCGAGCTTCAGGTTGTCGCGCGCCATCGAGCGCTCGCCCTGAAGAACATGGATCTCAACCGAGGTCTGGCCGTCGGCTGCGGTAGAGAATATCTGGCTCTTCTTGACGGGAATGGTGGTGTTTCTTTCGATTATCTTCGAGCATACTCCGCCGAGAGTCTCGATTCCGAGAGACAGCGGGGTTACGTCGAGCAGAACAACGTCCTTGACGTCTCCGCCCAAAACGCCTGCCTGAATGGCTGCGCCGAGAGCAACGCACTCGTCCGGGTTGATTCCCTTAAACGGTTCTTTGCCCATAAAGCCCTTAACGGCGTCCTGAACGGCGGGGATACGGGTTGAGCCGCCGACAAGCAGAACTTTATCTATATCCTTGGGAGAGAGACCTGCGTCATCGAGCACCCGCTTGATCGGTCCTATCGTCGCTTCGACAAGATCTGCGGTCAGCTCGTTGAATTTGGCTCTGGAAAGGGTAGTTTCGAAGTGCTTCGGGCCGGATGCGTCAGCCGTGATGAACGGCAGATTGATGTCGGCCGAGTTCACGCCGGAAAGCTCGATCTTCGCCTTCTCCGCGGCTTCTTTAAGCCGCTGCATTGCCATGCGGTCGGCGGAGAGGTCGATGCCGGAATCTTTCTTGAAATCGTCGACTATCCAGTTAACGATGCGCTGGTCGAAGTCATCGCCGCCGAGGTGGGTGTTTCCGCCGGTTGCGAGAACCTCGAAGACTCCGTCGGATATCTCAAGCAGTGATACGTCGAAAGTGCCTCCTCCGAGGTCGTATACCATAATTTTGGCGTCTGTCGCGTCTTTGTCAAGGCCGTATGCGAGCGCTGCCGCGGTAGGCTCGTTGACTATGCGCATGACTTCGAGTCCGGCTATCATGCCGGCGTCCTTGGTTGCCTGACGCTGGGCGTCGGAGAAGTATGCCGGAGTTGTTATAACTGCCTGAGTTACCGTGGTCCCCAGATAAGCTTCGGCGTCCGCCTTCAGCTTCTGGAGTATCATTGCGCTTATCTCCTGTGGAGTATAGGTCTTGTCATCTATTTTAACTTTAAAATCCGAGCCCATCCTGCGCTTTATGCTCATGACGGTGCGGTCGGGGTTGGTAATAGCCTGGCGCTTTGCGATCTGACCGGTCATGCGCTCTCCGGTTTTGGAGAAAGCCACGACGGACGGGGTGGTGCGGGACCCCTCCGGATTGGTGATTACCGTCGGCTCGCCGCCCTCATAAACGGCGACGCAGGAGTTGGTGGTGCCAAGGTCGATACCTATGATTTTTCCCATAATTATTAATTTCCTCCGATTATTTTTGATTTGATTGTTTATTGTTTGCTGTATATATAATCAATGTCTCCGCCGCGGTTTTTGCCGGGGGAGGCAGGTGTTTTCATCTGCGGAATAAAGTTTTAATTTGCGACTTTTACCATCGAATAGCGGATTACCTTGTCGCCTTTCTTGTATCCTTTCTGAAGCACTTCGGCGACTTCGTTCTTGCCCAGATTCTCATCTTCAACATGCATTACCGCGTTGTGAAATACCGGGTCAAAAGGCTGGCCGAGAGCTTCTATCTCCTCAACTCCCAGCTTTTTCAGAGCGTCCTCAAAGGATTTCAGAGTCATCGCGACGCCTTTGGCTACATTGTCGTCCTCCGGCGCATTCTCGGTGTACGGCACGGCGCGTTCCAGGTTGTCGATAACCGGAAGTATCTGCTTTAACACATCGGTGTAAGCGTCTGCGTAAGCGCCGTCCTTTTCCTTTGAGCTTCGCTTGCGATAGTTTTCATATTCGGCAAGCGCGCGCAGATACCGGTCGGAAAGGTCGTCTATCTGTTTTTTGAGCTTCTCGTTTTCATCCTTCAAAAGCTCTATCTCGGATAAAGGCTCGGAAGAGACGGCGTCGGACGCTGCGTCATCGGACGCGGCGGCTGATTCTGCCTGACCGGTATCCACCGGAATTTCCGAAGTCTGATGCTCCGGGGCGGTATCTTTGTCGGATGAGTCGGATCCGGCGGCGTTTTCCTCCCCGGTTAAAATGTCTTCCGGGCGGATGTCCTTGTTTTTTTCTTCCATCATATGAGTTTGTTTCCTTCCTTATTTTTCGTTATTATCTGTCCCGCCGTCTCCCGGTAAAGGCAGCCTTGCGGCGACATTTTCAGAAGCTATGTCAGAAAGATGTCCGGTCAGATATTCGAGAGTGGTAACCACCTTCGGATAATCCATCCTACAGGGACCGATGACGCCGATCGCTCCGACCGGACGTCCTCTCGCCATTATCGTCTTGAAGACGATTGTTGACGATTTCATCTCATCAACGCGGTTTTCCGAACCGATATAAATATTGGTGGCGTCTCTTCGACCGCCGGCGACGATATTAATGATATCTTCCTTGCGTTCAAACAGCCGCAGCATATCGCGGAGCAGCTCCATATCATCCGAATATTCGGGATACTGAAGCAGGCGGTTGACGCCATCGAAATCGATCTCGTCGTTCAGCTCGCTTACAAAATCATAAACGCACTTTATGACAAAGTTCACAAGCGGCGCGGCGCGCCCTGCAGCAATTTCCATCTGCATTATCATCGGCAGGGTTATGTCGTTTATATCAACTCCGCACATGAAGCGGTTAAGCGCGGCTTCAAGCAGTTCAAGCTGTCGCGCGTCGACCGGCTGATGAGTTCGGATATTCTTTGTATTAACCACCGACGACGAGGTTATCATTATCAAAAGAAAATCATAATCCCCGAGCAGCAGAGTCTTAAACCGTAATATAACCACCTTTTTCGGCCGCGGGCGGATCGCAAGCGAGGTGTAATTTGTCAGCGCCGCCATAACCGAGGAGGCTTTCTCGACTATTTTATCCATTGCCGACAATCGGCCGGAAAGCAGCGAATTCAGAAGGCTCAACTCCGAAGCGGTGAGCTGATAATCTTCCATCAGGGTATCGACATAGAAACGGTATCCCTTTTCGCTCGGGATTCTTCCCGCCGAAGTATGAGGCTGTTCAAGATAGCCCATTTCCTCAAGTTCCGCCATTTCGTTTCGAATGGTAGCGCTCGAAAGCATTATCTGCTTATTGGTAGTCAGCAGCTTCGACCCGACCGGCTCTCCGGTTTCGATGTGCGCCTCGATAACCGCCTTGAGAATTAACTTTTTTCTGTCTGTTAGTTTTTGCAGTCGTTCAGAATCCAAAGACAACTCAGCGCACCTCCTTTTATTTTTTACTTAAGTCTGTCGGATTTTGAGATGCATTAGCACTCTTGAGCTTCAAGTGCTAATCACTGCATATACTATACCAGATTTATCCTGATATTTCAATAACAAATGATTAATTATATGTGAATATTTAACTTTTAGGCGTATTTTATTGTTTTTCGCTCTGTCAGACTGCTAAAATTCGGAAACAGCTGCCTTTTTTCGGCAGTCAAAAGCCGGCACCGGTTTCCCGGCGCCGGACTTTTTTTGGTTCGATATAATTTATATATTGCCGTTTAAATTCCCAAGCTTGCGGTATCTTTCGAAGCTTTTCTTCAAATACTGACCGGTGTAGGATTCTTTTACATCCGCCACCTCTTCGGGAGTGCCGGTGCAGACCACGTACCCGCCCCCGTCGCCTCCCTCCGGACCTAAGTCAATTATCCAGTCGGCCGTCTTTATAATATCAAGGTTATGCTCAATGACGACAACGGTGTTGCCGCCGTCCGCCAGCCGGTCGAGCACATCAATAAGCTGCTTTACATCAGCCGAATGAAGACCGGTGGTCGGCTCGTCAAGAATATAGATGGTTCGTCCGGTCGAGCGTTTTGAAAGCTCGGTCGCAAGCTTGACGCGCTGCGCTTCGCCGCCGGAAAGGGTGGTCGATGACTGACCTATCTTGAGATATCCGAGTCCGACGTCATGCAGCGTCTGCAGCCGGCGGTTGATCTTCGGTACTGCCGAGAAGAAGTCAAGCCCTTCCTCGACCGTCATATCCAGCACCTCGAAGATGTTTTTTCCTTTATAGCGGCATTCGAGGGTGTCGCGGTTGTATCTTTTGCCCTTGCAGACATCGCAGGTGACGTAGACGTCGGGCAGGAAGTTCATCTCTATCCGCTTGACGCCGTCTCCGTCGCAGGCTTCGCATCGACCGCCCTTTACGTTGAAGCTGAAGCGGCTTGTGTTATAGCCGCGCATCTTCGCGTCCGGGGTGCTTGCATACAGCTCGCGGATATCGGTAAACAGACCGGTATAAGTAGCCGGGTTTGAACGCGGGGTGCGGCCGATCGGACTCTGATCGATGGCGATGACTTTGTCAAGTTCCTCGGCGCCTTCGATCCTGTCGTGCTTTCCGGGATAAGTTATCGCGCGGTTCAAAGTGCCTGCCAGCGACTGCAGCAGAATCGAGTTGATAAGCGAGGATTTGCCGGAACCGGAAACGCCGGTTATGCAGACGAACATTCCGAGGGGAATTTCGACGGTGATATTCTTAAGATTATTCTCTCTCGCGCCGACAATCGTCAGCTTCTTGCCGGTTCCCTCTCTGCGGACGGGCGGAATCTCGATTCGTTCCCGACCGGAAAGATAGGCTCCGGTAATTGAATTTTGAGAGTTCATTATCTCTTCGGGCGTTCCCTGAGCTACGATTTGACCGCCGTGGATGCCGGCGCCGGGGCCTATATCGACGATATAATCTGCGGAAAGCATCGTTTCCTCGTCGTGTTCGACAACGATAAGCGAGTTGCCCAAATCGCGCAGCTCCTTAAGGGTGGCGATAAGTTTGCCGTTGTCGCGCTGATGAAGCCCTATCGACGGCTCGTCAAGGATATAGAGAACACCCATCAGGGTAGAGCCTATCTGAGTCGCGAGGCGTATTCTCTGCGCTTCTCCGCCGGAAAGAGTTCCGGCGCGGCGGGAAAGGTTCAGGTAGTCAAGCCCGACCGAATTTAAAAAACCGAGTCGGGAACGTACTTCTTTCAGTATCTCCCTCGATATCTTCTGATCGGTTTCGCTTAATGAAAGAGAGTTTACAAAATTCAGGGCTTCCGTCACCGACTTGTCGCAGAACTGCGAGATGTTTAATCCGCCGACAGTCACCGCCAGAGCTTCCGGTTTCAGCCTCGCTCCGCGGCAGGCGGGGCATACGTTGTCTTCAACGAATTGTTCGTAGTATTCGTCCTGCGACTGGTCGAAGCGCTGCTGTATCATCGGAACGACTCCGGCAAAACTTACGGTCTGATTACGTCTTACGCCGTCAAAATACCGTGTTACGTTATATTTCTCCCTGCCGGTGCCGTACATCAGCGCTTTATACGCCTTTTCCGAATAATCTTTAAGCGGAGTATCAAGGTCAAAACCGTATTTCTTCCCGACTTCGATATAAAGCGGCCCGAGCCAGGTACCTTCGTCCGCGGATTTGAAGCCGTTGCAGCGGAGCGCTCCGGCTCGCAGCGACAGCGTCTCATCCGGCACAACCTTATCTGCCGATATCGTGCGCATCTGGCCGATGCCGGTGCATTCCGGGCAGGCGCCTAACGGGTTATTAAAGGAAAACATCCGCGGCGCAAGCTCTCCGAGCGAGATTCCGTGCTCCGGGCAGGCATAATTCTGGGAAAATTCGATATCTTCGTCTTTTTCGCCGTCTCTGCCGAGTACCGAGATTATCAGATTCCCGCCACCGAGGTTTAGCGCCGTCTCCACCGAGTCGCTTAGGCGGGAGCGGATCTCCGGCTTCATTACAAGGCGGTCGACGATGATATCTATCGAATGTTTTTTATTCTTATCCATCGGGATATCGTCGGTGAGGTCATACATATAGCCGTCGACGCGGACACGGACATAGCCGTTCTTTTTGGCGTCGTCGAGTACCTTTTCGTGCATTCCCTTCTTCGCCTTTACAACGGGGGACAGCACTATAAACCTCGTTCCCGTCTCCATCGCCATTATCCGGTCGATTATCTGATCGGGCGATTGCTGCATTATCTCGCGGCCGCAGACCGGACAGTGAGGTACGCCGATTCGGGCATACATAAGACGAAGATAGTCGTAAATCTCGGTAACCGTTCCGACGGTCGAGCGGGGGTTGCGGGAGGTCGTCTTCTGGTCGATCGAGATCGACGGAGAAAGTCCGTCTATCGAGTCGATATCCGGCTTGTCAAGCTGGCCTAAAAACATTCGCGCATACGAAGACAGCGACTGGACAAAGCGGCGGTGTCCTTCGGCGTATATCGTGTCGAAGGCAAGCGAAGACTTACCCGAACCGGAAAGCCCGGTGAAAACGACGAGCTTATCCCGCGGGATGCTTACATCTATATTTTTGAGATTATGTACGCGGACTCCCCGCGCACGGAGAAAGTGTGATGACATATTTTTCTGTATATTTCCAAAAATTATAAGGTATCAGTCTGCGCGGTTTATTTCGGCTATTCTGTCGCGCAGGGCGGCGGCGGTTTCGAAATCGAGACGCTTTGCGGCGGCTTTCATCTCCGAAGTCAGCTGAGCCGTCAGCTTGTCTTTTTCGTCCGCAGTGAGTTTTTCCTTTGGTTTGCGGCGATCCTTTGAACCGAGCCGGCGCATCGTCGGGTCTTCGTCTTCTTCGGCGATGCCGATGGTATCGCGGACGGCTTTGACTACCGATTCGGGGGTTATGTCGTTCTCTTCGTTAAAAGCATTCTGAATGAAGCGGCGGCGGTTGGTTTCGTCTATCGCGGTCTTCATGCTGCGGGTGACGGTATCGGCGTACATTATAACTTTGCCGTTTATATGTCTTGCGGCGCGGCCTATCGTCTGGATAAGAGAGGTTTCCGAGCGGAGCATCCCCTCTTTGTCGGCGTCGAGGATGGCGACGAGAGAAACCTCCGGCATGTCAAGTCCTTCGCGAAGCAGGTTTATACCGACGATAGCGTCGAAGATGCCAAGCCGCAGATCGCGGATTATCTCCTGCCGCTCTATGGTTTCGATCTCGTGGTGAAGATATTTCACCTTTATACCGTTTTCTTCAAGAAATTCGGTAAGATCCTCCGCCATCTTCTTGGTAAGAGTGGTAACAAGGACGCGCTCGGAGCGAGCGGAACGGGCGCGGATTTCGCTTATCAGGTCATCTACCTGTCCCTCGATCGGTCTGACTTCAACCTCCGGGTCGAGAAGTCCGGTCGGGCGGATTATCTGCTCTACCGTCTGCGCCGAGTTTTCCTTTTCATATTCGCCCGGCGTGGCGGAGACGAATATCGCCTGATTTATCTTGGTTTCAAACTCCTCGAAACGGAGCGGTCGGTTGTCGTAGGCGGATGGCAGGCGGAAGCCGAAGTCTATAAGATTCTTCTTTCTTGCAAAATCTCCGCCCGACATCCCCCGCACCTGGGGAAGGGTGACATGCGACTCGTCGACGAAAAGCAGGAAATCGGATGGGAAATAGTCAAGCAGGGTATACGGCGTCGAACCCGGCGCCCTGCCGCTCATTACCCTTGAGTAGTTTTCGATGCCGGAGCAGAAGCCGATCTCACGCAGCATTTCAAGGTCGTATTTGGTACGCTCTTCGATGCGCTGGGCTTCGAGAAGCTTGTTTTGCGATTTGAAGAACTCAACCCGTTCTATCATCTCGCGTTCTATTTCATCAAGCGCTTTTTCCCGCGTATCTTCGCCGACGGTATAGTGCGATGCGGGGAAGATGGCGGCGAAAACAAGATTTCGAGTGACATTGCCGGTGAGCGTGTCAAATTCCGAAACCCGCTCAATCTCGTCGCCGAAAAACTCAACGCGGATGCCGCGGTCGGTACTGGACGCAGGGAAAACCTCCACCGTGTCTCCCCTGACGCGGAATTTGTCGCGGACAAAGTTAAGATCGTTTCGCTCGTAGTTTATCGCGACGAGCTTTCTGATAAAATCGTTGCGTTCCAGAGTCATTTCCGGGCGGACAGCGACGGTAAGTTTCTCATATTCTTCCGGGTCGCCGAGAGAATAGATGCAGGAGACGGAGCTGACGATGATGATGTCTCGCCGCTCGAAAAGCGCGGAGGTGGCGCTGTGGCGGAGTTTGTCTATCTCGTCGTTTATAAGGGCGTCCTTCTCGATATAGACGTCTTTTCCGGGGATATACGCTTCCGGCTGATAGTAGTCGTAATAAGAAACGAAATATTCGACCGCGTTATGCGGGAAGAACTCGCGGAATTCCGAGCAGAGCTGCGCCGCGAGGGTCTTGTTGTGCGACAGTACCAGAGTCGGCTTTTGTATCCGCTGAATGATATTCGCCATCGTAAAAGTCTTGCCGGAACCGGTTACCCCTTTAAGCGTCTGGCTGCGGAGACCGTTTTCAATCCCCTGCGACAGCTTCTCTATCGCTTGCGGCTGATCGCCCTTCGGAGTCATATCCGAGACGAGCTGGAATTTTCCGTCATACGAACGCATCTTATCACCTCCCGTAACCGTATATAAAAGACATATCTGTTTTTTTGCAAAAAATTAATCATTATATTATACCATTAAACCTCTGTCTATTTCAACCGCTATTTGTTACCTTTGGAATAATGGCGGATGAACGCCCCGCAAAAAAGGCTTTGTTAAAAGTATACACCATCAATATGATATTGTTCACAAATTAATGGTATAATTATCCTGATAAAAGAATAAACGGAATGGAGATAGATGTTCAGATGAAAACTCTCAAAAAGAGCTTGGTTTTTCAAGGCGTTGAAGGTCCGGTGCTTACCGTCGTGATGGACGGTGTCGGGCTGGCGCCGGACGGTCCGGGGAACGCTTTTGCGTCGGCTTATAAGCCAACCCTTGACCGTCTTTTTTCCGAATATCCGTGGACCTCGATAAAGGCTCACGGAACCGCCGTCGGTCTGCCCTCCGACGACGATATGGGCAACTCGGAGGTCGGGCACAACGCTTTGGGCGCGGGACAGGTCTTCGCCCAGGGCGCGAAGCTGGTTTCGCAGTCGATTGATTCCGGCAAAATGTTCGAATCGGAAAGCTGGAAAGAGCTTGTCTCAAATGTCGTCAAAAACAACTCCTCCCTTCATTTCATCGGCCTTTTCTCGGACGGCAACGTCCATTCGCACATCGACCACCTTAAGGCGATGATCGCGCAGGCAAAGAAAGAAGGGACAAAGAAAGTCAGAGTTCACATCCTGCTCGACGGACGCGACGTCGGGGAGACTTCGGCGCTTGAGTATGTAGACCCGTTTGAAGAATTCCTCGCTTCGCTTAACTCATCCGGCTTCGACGCCCGGATAGCTTCCGGCGGCGGCCGCATGAAGATAACGATGGACCGCTACGAGGCGAACTGGGGCATGGTCGAGCTTGGCTGGAAAACCCATGTTTTAGGCGAGGAGCGGATGTTTGACTCCGCCCGCGCCGCAATCGAAACGCTGCGGGAAGAAACCCGCGCGATAGACCAGGATCTGCCGCCGTTTGTCATAGCAGAAAACGGCAAGCCGGTCGGAACAATCGAAGACGGCGATTCGGTAATATTCTTCAACTTCCGCGGCGACCGCGCAATCGAGATAAGCCGCGCTTTCGACGACGCCGACTTTACGAAGTTCGACCGCGTCCGTTATCCCAAGGTGGTATACGCCGGAATGCTCGAATACGACGGCGACCTTCACATCCCGAACAAATATCTCGTCAACCCGCCGGAAATTTCCAATACGATGGGAGAATATCTCACCGCCGCGGGAAAGACCCAGCTTGCTATTTCGGAAACTCAGAAATACGGCCATGTTACCTACTTCTGGAACGGCAACCGATCCGGAAAGTTCTCCGACGCGCTTGAAACTTATATCGAGATACCATCCGATGTTATTCCGTTTGAGCAGCGTCCCTGGATGAAGTGCGCCGAGATAACCGATAGGCTTATCGAAGAGCTGAAAACCGGAAAATACGCCTTCGCCCGCGTCAACTACCCCAACGGCGACATGGTGGGGCATACCGGCTCATTCCAGGCAACGAAAATCGCGATTGAGGCGCTCGATCTGCAGCTTGCCCGTCTTTTGCCTGTGATAGACGCCCTTAAAGGTGCCGCAATCATCACCGCCGACCACGGCAACAGCGATGAAATGCTTGAGCTTGACAAAAAAACCGGCGCGCCGAAGAAAAACAAGGACGGCAGCTTCAGCGCAAAGACCAGCCACACTCTGAATCCCGTCCCCTGCATAATCTACGACAACACTGGCAGAGACAGCTATATGATTAAAGAAGGCAGCTTCGGGCTTTCCAACCTCGCGGCTACCGCGCTGAACCTTATGGGTTATGATGCGCCGGATGTGTGGGATGAATCGATATTGACAAAATAGAATATAGCGAAGGGAGAAGAAAACCGCCGGCATGGCTTTTCTTCTCCCTCTTGCCGCTATAAACAATAGAAACCGATTTTTTATTTTAAGGAGTACATAAATATGACTATCAGACCCGAACTGTATAACTACGATATCTGGCCGAAGATTATCCCCTGCGGCAGACTTTCCAAAATCCATATCGCCCATCGGGGGATTCGCCCCTTTGCGCCGGGCGATTACACAATTCAGATTCGCGCGCTGAGCGAAGGCAGCCCGGGAACTTATCCCGACCGCAAAGGGCGTTTCGATGTCACCGTTTCTCCCGACGAAAACAACGAATTTTCCTTTGAATACGACTTCCCGCTTGAAAGCGAATATTTTATACGAATCGTAAAGGACGGAAAAAGGGTGGTTCAGCTTTCCGTCTACGCGGTTGAGGGCGACCTTATCGGTCGTTATCCTCTGACCGGCGACCAGCATATGCACTCCTTCTACTCCGACGGTTCGGAACACCCCGCCATCGTCTGCGCAAACTACCGCGCAATCGGCTACGACTATATGGCGATAACCGACCACGAAAGATATTATCCCTCGCTTGAAGCGATTGATTTTTACCGCGATGTCGACTGCTGGCTTGAGATAATCCCGGGAGAAGAAGTCCATCTTCCCGACGACGACATTCACACCGTCAATTTCGGCGGTAAATTCAGCATAAACGGTCTAGTCCGAGACAGACCGCAGACAAGAGAAAAGGGTGAAGACGCCGAATTCCGCAGCTTTGAAGGCTTCCCCTGCCCGCCGGTTATGACGGCGGACGAATACAGAGCGGAAGTAAACGCGCTTATCCCGACACTGAACATACCCGACGGTATCGAGAAATTCACTTACGCCGCCTGTGTCTGGATATTCAACAAAATTCGGCAGGCCGAAGGCATCGGCATTTTCTGCCATCCCTACTGGATATCCGATATGTACCAGGTACCGGAAAATATAACCGAATATATGCTGACACAGCACCCGTTCGATGCATACGAGCTGCTCGGCGGAGAAACGGTTTACGAGATGAACGGATTCCAGGTGGCAGGCTGGAACGATGTACGCGCAAAGGGAATTGATTTCCCGGTCGTCGGTTCAACCGACTCGCACTGTTCTTATCCGACCAGCCCGATAGCGCGCGTTTCAAGAACGATCACCTTCTCGCCTGAAAACAAACGCGAAGCTATACTCGACTCGATAAGAGGCAGATTTACAGTCGCCGTTGACGCAACCATGCCGGAAGAGCGGCTGCACGGCTCGCTGCGCCTTGTCAAATACGCCTGGTTTATCCTCCGTCACTATTTAGCGCTGCCCTGCATCTCCGGCAACGCCGCAGAAGAAGGCCGTTTGATGGCGGAATACGCCCTCTCCCGCTGCCCCAGCCGCAAAAAAGAACTCGCCGACAGGATAGCCGTCCTCAAAAAGGACTTTATCGCCGCGCGCGACAAATATATTTCGTTCTGAATTATATATCCTGTTTGCCGCTTTAATCGAAACCGATATTTTTATATAAAGGAGTTCTAACATGACTATCAGACCCGAACTTTACCGCTACGACATCTGGCCGAAGATTATCCCCTGCGGCCGCAAATCAAAAATCCATATCGCGCATCGGTGGGTCCGCCCGTTTGAGCCGGGCGAATACACAATTCAGATTCGCCCGCTGAGCGAAGCCAGCCCCGGAGACTATCCGGAACGCAAAGGACGCTTTGATGTCACCGCTTCTCCCGACGAAAACAACGAATTTTCCTTTGAATATGATTTCCCGCTCGAAAGCGAATATTTTATCCGCATTGTAAAGGACGGAAAAAGGGTAGTCCAGCTTTCCGTATACGCCGTTGACGGCGACCTTGTCGGACGTTATCCGCTGACCGGCGACCAGCATATGCACTCCTTCTACTCGGACGGCTCGGAGCATCCGGCAATCGTCTGCGCAAACTACCGCGCATTCGGATACGACTATGTTCCGATTACCGACCACCGCAGATATTATCCCTCGCTTGAAGCGATTGATTTCTACCGCGACGTCGACTGCGGACTTGAGATTATACCGGGCGAAGAGATACACCTTCCCGACAACGACATTCACATCGTCAATTTCGGCGGCAAATACAGCATTAACGGACTGCTCGACGAAAGCGCGCAGAATAAAGAAAAGGGTGAAGGCGCAGAATTCCGCAGCTTTGAAGGCTTCCCCTGCCCGCCCGTCATGTCCGCCGACGAATACAAAGCGGAAGTAAACGCGCTTATCCCGACTCTGAACATACCCGATGATATCGAAAAGTTCACCTACGCCGCCTGCGTCTGGATTTTCAATCACATCCGCAAAGCCGAAGGCGTCGGAATTTACTGCCATCCTTACTGGATATCCGATATGTTCCAGGTTCCGGAAAACATAACCGAATACATGCTTACACAGCATCCGTTCGACGCCTATGAGCTGCTCGGCGGAGAGGTTTATTACGAACAGAACGGATTCCAGATCGCAAGCTGGAACGATATCCGCGCAAAAGGCATCGACTTCCCGATAGTCGCTTCAACCGACTCCCACTGCTCTTATCCGACCAGCCCGATAAGCCACGCTGTCCGGACGATTACCTTCTCGCCGGAAAACAAGCGCGAAGCGATTCTCGACTCGATAAGAGGCGGATTTACCGTCGCAGTCGACGCCACCATGCCGGAAGAGCGGCTGCACGGCTCGCTGCGCCTGACAAAATACGCCTGGTTTGTCCTCCGTCACTACTTCGCATTGCCCGGCATCTCCGGCAACGCCGCCGAGGAAGGCCGCCTGATGGCCGAATACGCCCTTTCCCGCTGCCCCGATCGCAAGAAAGAGCTCGCCGACAGAATAGCTGTTCTCAAAAAGGACTACATAGCCTGCCGCGACAAATATATCTCCTTCTGATTAACAGATTCAGGATATAAAAAAATCATCCGCATGTTCGTGGCATGCGGATGATTTTGTTTTCGGATGTCTTGGCTGCCGATGTTTATTCTGCCGTTATCAGCCGTCGGCAAAGCCTGCGACTATCTTGGCGGCGCGTTTCTCGGCGCTCTTAAGGCGGGACTCATAGAACGAAGTGTAGTCCCTCTTGCCCTTTTTATCCCATGAGAATATCGCGGAGAACAGATGTCCGTATCCTTCCCAGTTGTCGTATACATACGCGAAGCTGATAGCGCGGGTGTCGTTTATGATTTCGAGCATCTTGATGGTCTCTGCGTCATACGCCAGTTTTTCCTTCAGGACAATCTCGTAAAAGACGGGAGTGACCTGCTTGTAGCCCTCGGCAGACAGCGCTTCGACTATGACGGATGTACGCTCAACATCGGTTGTCGTAACCGGAACGCACATGAAGGTATCGTGCGCGAAAGTCCGGTAGGTATCCTGCTTTTCGTCCGCTTTCGGCAACGGAAGGATTCCGTAATTGATATCGCCGTAGCGGAATATTATACGAACATTATCTATTTTAGCAAACGAGAAGAGCGAATGTCCCTGGTTGAAGGAGTTTATAAAGCTTTCCGGGTTTTTCTGATCTGTCGAAGTGATCCAGCAGTCGCCGGATTCATAATACCAGTCATAAAGCGTTTCGACGAGCCAGACCATTTTTTCGCCGTATGCGTCGATTTCAAGTCCGCCGCCGTCGGTCTTTTTAAGCACCGAACAGTCGCAGCTGACAATAAAACCGTTCTGATGCGGCTGGGTGGTGTAGCCGTAGAAATCTTCGAAGTCACGCTCGCCGTTGCCGTTAAGGTCGTCATATACTCCGGCGGTCATTCCTATAAGCGCGTCCATCGTCCAAAGACCGTCAAGCGTCTTTTGGTACGGAACTTCCATACCGAGGTCAACTACCTTGTCTTTGTTTACGACTATTACTTTGGAGCCGTCGATCGCCGTCGGGGCGATGTTGCCGGAGCCGAGGAAGATTTTGCCGTTTAAAGACAGCTCATCGACGGTATTTGCCGGCCACCACGGCTTTGAAAAATCAAGATACGGCAGGTCAAAGAGGTTCATATACAGCCCTTCGAGGGTGCTGTTCGGGCCGTAGATGACATG
>JGI24712J26585_10001613_pt1 | contig 19164 bp, 16 predicted proteins | sample BioPla3DNA2_FD_26585 | JGI IMG/M metagenome (IMG submission 26585) | reverse complement strand
GCCCTGATTCAGCGATACGAAGACAAATCGTACCAATTGAAAGGTAGACTTTTTGATCTAATTCCGAGATTTATTAAGCTACTCGTAAAGAAAAGAATCCAGCAAAACATTGTACGCCGTATAGATTTTTGTCGCGCTCATGGGTACGCGTATACATATTTCATCACTAACTGCAGTGTTATTGAGAACGCGATGGCGAGAGAATTGATTGAAGATCGAACTAAAATGATTGTGGCCGATATTTCCAAAATACGATCCACATTAGAATGTACACCGATGAATGGTGATACGATAGTTTTAGTGGGCGCACTTTGTGGTGAGATAAAACCATTTAACGATGAACTAAGTAGCATATTAGAGACAGATCATGGTCTCGTCGAGAATATAACCCATCTCCAGTCAAAACTGGATTGGTACCAATATAAGGATTCACGGGATCGTGAGTGGTATGAAGAGAATAAGCAATATCTGCGCTATACGACATCAAAGTACTGACATAACTGTATATCCACAAATACTGATCTCAACAGTGATATTCTCAAGGTCGGCCACCACGGAAGCAGGTACTCATCGAGTTCACAGTTCCTCTCGCAGTAAGTCCGGAAGTGAGTGCCATTCAAGTCGGCTCTGGCAATAGTTACGGGCACCCCACTACTGAAACTCTTTCAGCGCTGCAGAACATCGGCTCGACAATATACCGGACGGATACGCATGGACACATCATCATCACGAGTGACGGTATCACGTATACGGTTAAGACACAGACTGCGGGAACGTCTCCTTACACAACGGTGACTGTACCGACCACAATGTGGACCACAGCAGTAACTACCGCTCCAACCGTAGCGCCAACTGCAGTTCGAACCACTGCTACAGGAAGCGTATCGTCATCGGTTACTGTCTCAGACTTGAACCTCAAGGATGAGTGGGTAAAGATCCGAAATACGGGATCTTCATCAGTCTCTCTATCGGGATGGAAGATAGTCGATGAAGGAAATAAACACACCTATACGTTCGGATCATTCACGTTGAGTCCGAAGAGTACTGTCACGTTATACACGGGCAAGGGCACCAATACCGCGACGGACCTATACTGGGGAAGCGGCAGCTCGATCTGGAATAATGACGGCGATATTGCGTCGCTCTATGATGCGTCCGGAAGGCTTGTAGATACGATGGAGCGGTAATTATCGCTGGCGGGGGGAACCTGCCATCGACCGTTCGACGGTTATACCAGCAACCTGAGGGCCTTTGCGGGGGGTGTACGCGGCGTACGGCACCCCTGTTAACTTCTGAGACGGAACCATGAGGCGTATAACCTTTGCAACTATCCGAATATCTGATACAGAACTGAAATTGGTGGTTCAATTCCGTATCCTATTGCTACAAGAAACCATACAAGTTGTAATGATGCTATAGGTATCGTACAGCGGTGCCTATATAGACGCAATGAATCGCGAAAAATGGAAAATCACTTCCGCCCGATTTTGAGCGATCATTGCGTCTATAGCGTCTATCGTATACACCAAAGTACCCAAAGGATCTTTACACTACGTTGGGTCCATTCGGTCTATCGTTTCAACGGTCGCATACGGGTGGGCGATAGGTGGTACCAGTTCGCAGTTTCATACCCCGAATGAACGGTCACGATCTGACACAACGCGGACACTTGACTACCTATGAGACAACTCGCCGGATACATGTTAAATGGGTTCAACTTTTCGGAATTTTTGCATGTTTTTCACCCTACTTTTTCGAGCATCGGTATACCCCACGTTTAGAGAATTTAACCCATCACAAATTCATTAATTTTATTCAACATATGGCATACATTTTTATCACAAAATCGACGGATTAAAAGAGAGCATCGGTATAGTTTCTAACACGAGAATTGTGTCAAAATCGCTCTAGAGCATCGGTAGCTACTTAGTACGGTCGCATACGGGCTGGTGGTAGGTACATACTGGGAGGGCGCCAATACCGCAACGGACTATACTGGGGAAGCGGCAGCTCGATTTGGTAATGACCATGATGTTGTGCCACTCTCCGAGGCGTCTGAAAGGCTTGTAGATGCGCTGGAGCGGTAATAATTCTCTCCGGCATGGTTTCCCTTGCCATCAGATGTATCGACGGTTATATCGATAATGTGTTGGTCTGGGGCGATGATACAACCCGGATCAACTTCCCTACCGTTTGTTACTCAAAAAGTGTTGAGATGGGGCGTATTCTCATCATCAGTGTCCAACGGGACCCCGGAAACCACAACCGAAGCCCATGAACGCGTATCGAACCTTCTGGAGAAACTGAAATGTAAAAACAACATCATCGTGAAATTAGCACTAACAGGTGAAGTGTTATATCATACGATAGTACGTAGTCAATACTTATATCTCCTGTTTTATTTAACTTGACTATAAGTTGGAGTTGCATATTATGACAATTACTGCTACTGAAATGGTCTCTGTGGCCGAAGTGATGGTAGGGATTGTTGTACCTATAATCTACGAGTGTATTCAAAAGCGTAGGTTGAAGAAAAATTTAATTCGGATGATCAAACAGCAAGTGGAAGCGGTCGATAGCTGTAACGCTAGATTGGTCGAAGATGTGCTGAAAATATTTGGGGCTTGCATGCTTGGAAATCACCTTCTATACTCGAAAAGACAAGCGAAAGAAATGAGAGAAGAACTTGAATGTGATTATATTGAGATGCTCGATCAAACACGGGAACTTGCAAATTTGATTGATTTACATAAGTTGGATTTTAGAGATGCATTTGGGGAAGATTGGATAGTAATTGAGGCATTCGTCGAGATATTTAAGAGTCAAGACCCCAAATGGGAGTTGATGATGAAGCATCCGGCGATTTCCGAGAAGATGACTGAAATTAAAACTGATAGTATGTTTGTCGCAACACTAAGTAGCGAGATTAACGATTTTAACGACACATATAATCTAGATCTCAAAGAATTTCAATCTCTGCTGGATATTTCAAAAAACAAAAAATTCTGGAAGTGTATCAATAAGTGTATTAGAAAAAGCACAACCCCCCCAATTAATGTAAGACGCCCCCATAGATAGTGTGAAATACACTATCTATCTGCGAATCTGGGTGAATGATTTCGCGATACAATAACGTTAGGTTCATCGCTAAGGACCATGCTGACGCGATTGTGGATTAAATCCTATTGTTCAATTTCGTGTAATCTCCATGTATTAAAGTCGAGAACGGAATCACAATCTGTTAATGACCCATGGGACGGAGACATTTGCAAAACCGCATACGTCACTCAAAACTATACATGCACAGCAGCGGTGTGTACGTCAATCGCCTGATAGACTCTATGTGACTAGTATCGTTGCGGCAGGTTCACATTTTCTTCGGTACATATAACGCAGTATCTGCAATTTCGCTATCCGCCGGGATAGTCGAATGTAATCGAGTTTTAAATGCTTCAAAACCCGGCCATAATAGGGTAATGCTGCATATATTAATATATACTAAATGTTGATTTTTATACTGTATGGAAGATAAAATACCTGTGGCTGCAGATGGCAGCGGGGCACATCCCCTATGCGCGATAGAGGATGTACATGTATCGAGGCACTTGAGAGCGTATCTAAATCGGATACTGACGGCGATCCTAACGATGAGTTCGTAACGTATCTGATCGGTCAAGATGGCCTCGCATGCGATGAGAAACAAACCAGTAAATGGTACTGTAGTAGATTGCCACGTTCGTCGGCTGAGTTTATGCAGAAGCAGTGTGAGGACATTGTCGATGAGAACGGGAGAGAATATACTGTGAGTGCTCTTGTCAACGATCTGATGCTCTATATGGTCACCAATCCAAGCCGGTGGAGTGAGTTTATGGAGTCTTGTTTCACCAGTCCGGAAAATATCGAAGATGCGGCTGATACTACCGTGAACGATACTGGTGACGCGACTGACGAAAAATAATGCGATACATCTTGTAATGAAAGATGCTTGAGGAAAACAGTGTCGGCCACCTTTCGTGCTATCTGATACGGAACTGAACTTTGCGTTCGGTTCCGTATCCTATTGCTACAAATACCATACAGATTATCTGGTGCTATACGTATCGTACAGCGGTGCCCGTATAGATGCAATGAATCGCGAAAAAAATGGACAAGCACTTCGCGCGATTTGAGTGATCATTGCGTCTGTAGCGTCAATCGTATAACTAAGGCATTAAGGACCCTCAGATTACGCCTGTACGTATGTACGATACAGTTGGCCTATTGGTTAAAACGATTTTTTATTTCAACGATATTTTTGGGAGTAGGTAGCTAAAATTTTCGGGTAAAAAATTCGGAATGAAGATCGGAATTTTGTGTTGTCGATTAACACTCAAAAAAGTATGCCATATGTTGAATGATATAAGAAGTTTAAACCGGTTAAAATTTAGGGAGTAGGGGTTGAGAGTGAGAATATGTGAATAATCAGGTAGAGTGGGTAGTGTTGGGGTTTTCATCAAATATAATTGGCATTATTTTCTTAAAATTAAATATATTCAGCCATTATCTCAAATTGAGCATACATTGGGGAAATTTAAGGTCGAATATCCAACTGATTTTTATTGCCGTACCTCCTTGAGGCAATCAGAAACATATTCCCGGGTTCATCACCGAGGATCAGTAATTGCGTTTCACTGACGCCCCGATTGAGATGAACACGATACGCATTTGGCAATAATGTAGCAGTATCTACCGTCCGACCCATCAATGTGCTGGAGATTGGGGATGCTCATACTGATCTCGAACTGTTGCACGATCAATACATCGAATTATGGCAGTTATACCGCGCCATTTTGCCGCCGGCGGGCTCATGACCTGCCCCATAAAGTATCGCGAAGAGGCTTCGGCCTGACAGGAGAGGGTCATTTGATACCTCAGCTCAACTCTGAGTTTGTCTTTGCCCTGATCACCTCAATTTGTTCAAGATTTCGCATCTCCAATTCTTTGAATTCGACCTCCCGCGCAATTTCCAAACTCTGGTTGAAAAAATTCAACGCTTCGCTATCCCGATACATTTTCTGATATATAAGTCCGATTTGGTGAAGAGTTTCCCCCCTACCGGCATGATCATTGAGTTCCTGTTGGACTGCCAAAAGCTGGTTATAGTATTCTATTGCTTCATCCCATTGGCCCATTTCTTGATACGTTAAACCAATCTGGGAAAGGATTCTTGCCTCGCCTTCACGATTGCCGAGTTTCTGTTCAATTGCCATACTTGCGGTGAAGTGCTTCAATGCCTCGTCACACCGTTGCAATAACCGATACAAGACCCCGATCTGAAAATGTGATTGTACTTCACCTTCATAGTCTTGGAGGTCCTGTTGAATATACAAACTTCGCTTATAATACTTCAGTGCTTCATCGTACCGTTGCAAGTCCACATGTATCTTGCCATGCTGGAAATAATTCCGTGCCTCAGCTGCACGGCTCGCACGCTCTTGTTCGATCTTTAAATCACGGTTGATTCTCCGCATCATTTTTTCAGACTTTGCCTCACCCGGAAGCCTCCACGTATTTCGTGGTCGTGGCTTGTCTTTAACGTTATAAAACCTTCTCACAGACCGCTTAAATTCAATCTGAGATTCAATTCTTGCAATTTGCGCATTTACATCAGCATCATCGGGGTTGATTCTAAGAGCCCGTTTCAAACACTCCAGTGCATCCTCATATCTGTTTAGTGTGAGATAGGAGAGACCCAGATACTTCTGCGATTCTGCATCGTAAGAGTTGAAATGCACCGATTCGCGCAATACTTTGATGGCATCATTGTAGTGACCATTTAAATAGTAACCAATACCCCTCTCTTTGAGTACAATGCCCTCCTTATTGCGTAAGAGATCTCTTTGAACGCGTTTAGCTTCCTCTGCTTCCTGACGTCTTCGCTGTTTGATTTGGTTCGTTATGGGAATGATAACAGAGTTATGCCCTAAAACGGATAGTATGAACACCAGAGCCAAGGTTATTGGATGATAATGAGGGCTTATGATTATAGTTGCAAGGATCACTATGCAGACCAGAATGTATATTCTTATCAGTAAATCGGGCTCAAACCAATCCCTGTGTTCTTCCATTTAGTATCCTCTTTCCTGAAACTGCTACCTGATCTCTGTCGCATTCATAATGTCTACACATCCTTGTTGTGGTAACTGGAACAATGTTTTTTATCGATAACAATCTGGGTGACGCCGGATAGTTTGTGTTCAAGCCCCAGAGATATCTCGGTATTTGCCACAGTATCCGTCGAGTTGTGGTCAGCCCGGGTCGCATAAGGTCACCTGCTAATTGTGGGGTGTCAGATTCCGCGATACGTCACCGTGATCGGGGTATCGTCGTTCGTCGTGTTCGTCTCGATGAGCCGGCCGTCGACGTAGAGTGATGGCGTGATCGGGTTCGGGGTCGAGGGGCCTGTCTTCGTCACGGACGCTACAAAGATCGATGACCGGTTCAAGTCGACTCGTTTTCGGGCCGGTTCCGCCGAACATCTCAGCTTTGCCCTCGCCGGCGATGTAGATGATCCCCCCACCCGCCGTCATAATCAATCTGGAGATAGGTCTCACCGGTGCTCGGGAGTGCGAGCACGGTCTTTGGGGTAAGTGATACTGTTGCGACCGACGTTTCGGACTGCGTGGTTTCAGTAGATGTACCGATCGGGGCCGTCGAATCTCCTGTCTCGTCGGTTCTGGTCCCGGTGCAGCCGCAAACGGGAAGCAGAGCGACTATAAGGACCGTAAGAACAAAGGAGAGCTTCATATTGCCCCATCGGCGGTAGGCATGAAAAGCATTCCGGATTGATGCTCGGGCCTGCACGGTGAGTGTGACCGTTATGCTGCGCCATTCTGTCGCCAACGGGGTGTCTCCCCGGGCATGGGGTTACGTCGTCCCGCCGCCTTCTCTATCCGGTATATTTATCTGCCTGTGCACGAAAAGTCCGCACATGAAATCCTATACCATTTTGGCCGTTCTCATGGTTCTGATCGCCGTGATCATCGCCGGCTGCACCGGGACGACCACAAAACCGACGCAGGCACCGACACTGGCACCGACACTGGCACCGACGCAGGCACCGACGCAGGCACCGACACTGGCACCGACGCAGGCACCGACACAGGCACCGACACAGGCACCGACACCGAAGCCCGATACGGCGACAATAGGCGAGAAGAACGCGTTAAGGTCGGCCGAGAGCTACCTGAGAGTCATGTCATTCTCCCGATCCGGGTTGATCGATCAACTGGAGTATGAGGGGTTCACCCGGAAGGAAGCCGAGTACGGTGCAGATCATGTTGGCGCGGATTGGAACGAGCAGGCGGCGAAGTCGGCCGAGAGTTACCTGAAAATCATGTCATTCTCCCGATCCGGGTTGATCGATCAACTGGAGTATGAGGGGTTCACCCCTTCGCAGGCTGAGTATGGCGTGAAGGCGGTCGGGTACTAACTCCGCCCAATCTTCTTTTCATATCTGGCACGTCGTAGCCCACGCGAGCACTACGACGAGCAGGACAATTCCGATCACGCGCCGACGTGTCGAGGTCGGCGAGTATGCGCTCGATGTCCTCGTCGAGTGGTGGCGGGGGTCGCGCCGATGTCCGACCACAGCGCATCTTCCCGGAGATCCTGAAGATTGGTTGCCAGATTCTGGAACCGGGGTGCGAGGTCGTAGTAATGCCGGTATTGGTCGCCGTCCGCCGTGGTATCACCGATCGCAAGAGAGTACACCATTTGAAGATCGATCCTTTCCACGAGAGAGGCCGCTGTCGTTTCACATCGATCTGCCGTTCGAGCATGTATTTTCGGAATTGCTCTTTCGCCATCGGGGAAATATCTGCAGCACAATGGAGAGAGGGCGCATCATCTGCTTCAACTGGGGCTCCACATCGATACCGCTGCAATCCCCGTCGATCTAGTTACAGTGCGAGCACGATTCAGTTCAATTCTGAGTTTGTCTTTGCCCTGATCACTTTCGGTTTCCTCGGTCGTCCTAAATTTCGAACCTGCCGTTTGAGTATCTGAGTCGCGGTTTCCGGTTTTTCCTGAGTCTCATTGATGGCGGAGCCGTCGGGACACGTGGGGCAGTAATGCCAAGCCGCCGCTCGTTTTCATCTCTGAGCATACGTCGCAGGTTTTCGTTATAGCACTGTAGGCCGTACTCTTCTTTGAGTTTTGTGTACAGGATCTGTTCCCATTTCTCACGCTCGTTTTTCCGTCGCGTCAAACCGTGGCATTTGTCACAGAGGGGCACGTTGAGCCACAGTGGTTCCAAGCACCCCGGATCTGGGTTGTTCAGGACATGGTGGACGCTGAGTGCCCGGAACTGTTCTGCCTGCGGTGTCCCGCAGACAAAGCACTCGTGCTCAAAATACTCCCGTACGTTTCGTTTGAATCGCCCGTTAAAAAGGTGGCAGTAGTGCCGTTCGTGATTACCAGTATACAACCAGTTGTTAGGACCAAAGTAGTTTTCAGTGCGGTACAGCCCAGCACAGGTCTTATCGCAGAAGTTGTGTTCACAAACCATCTCTGACGGGTACTTGTAGATGATCCGGTGGCAATAGTCACACTCGAGGGCTTTTTTACTGCTTCTTCTCATGTTTGGCAGAGATATCGATTAATGTATAAAATTGTAATGATGCCGGTGTGAAAGGATAGCAGTATTTCTGACGTATAGCCAAATCTACATCATTTATCGTGCTATACGTCAATTTCACGGCATGTACGGCGAGATATTTCTGCTTACTGATGATGAAGAACTCATTGACATGGAAGAAACGCGATACGATTCAGAAGAACTGCTTCAAAAATTGCTGGCAGATTACCCGAAACTACTCGCTGGTAATCAGATCGATCCTGACAACCCCCGCCGCTGGTTGTTAATCGGTCGCGAGATCGGAGTACCCGATGCAGTGAATGGCAACAACCGATGGTCATTGGATCATCTGTTCATCGATCAGGATGGCATCCCGACCTTGGTAGAGGTCAAACGAAGCAGCAACACTGAGATACGACGACAGGTCATTGCACAACTGCTGGAATACGCGGCAAACTCTGTATTGTATTGGGAAATTGATGATATTATCGGTGTTTTTAAAGCGACCTGTCAAACACGAGGTATAGACCCCGACACAGTTCTGCAACGCCATATTGGGTGTGAGGGAAATGCATCTGTATTCTGGGGACGAGTTCAGTCGAATATAATGGGGGGTAACATCCGACTGTTGATTGTGGCTGATGAAATTCCCCGTGAACTTCAACGAATAATTGAGTATCTGAATGAACAAATGAGTTCCGCCGAAGTGCTTGGAATCGAAGTTAAACAATACTCGGGAAATAACCTGAATATCATGGTCTCACGTGTTATTGGCCAGACAATGCGTGCAGTGAGTGCCAAGACACAGGCCCGGACAACAAAACAGTGGGATAGAGAATTGTTCATTGAAGAATTGGCGGCCAGTAATAAAAAGATTGAAGCGGATGTCCTATCGTCCATTATAACATGGGCTGAAGATCGTGAACTCCGCATCATATATGGCCAAGGTCAGAAGGAGGGGACAGTCCGAATCGGACTGCGTCGACAGGAACCGTACTGTGAACCGTTCACATTTGATACCAAAGGAAGGATTATCATTGAACGGTGGCGGCTGAACAAGGTTCCGGCTTTTAAGGACGACGTTCAGTATAGGTCGTTGTGCTCAAAGCTGAATCAAATCCTTGGTGAACAAAGGATATCCTTCGAAAAGAGTTCAGATAGCTTCGCGATGAACGAATTACATGACCAAATTAGATTGCAGGAGTTTATCGGCCTATATGGTTGGATTTCAGAACAAATTTCAGAATAAACGATACTATTTTTGTGATGCGGTTTTCCGCATATAAAGCACACGTGTTCAAATACCCGTACGATGATCCAGCATGTGATCGGGTATAGTGCTTGTAACGTTACCATAAACTTCACGCATATATTGACATTACAAACAGCACCACCATAACGTGCCGGTAACGTTACCGGTAACGTTACCTATCGATTAATAACCATTAATCGAAACAAATGCTATAACGTTACTTAATCTCTTTTCACCCGCCAGAGAGAACCCTCGCAGTTCAGGGGATTTAATTGAATAACCACAGAGGGGGCACGCGACGGTAATCAAGCGGCCATTGCGTATATCGATCCATTAATTTTCAAACCGAATTAGACCGAATCCCCACAGGGGGGCAATTGAATTACAGTTGCGCATGCTGCTCGATTAATGTCAGATCAGTTACAGGTTGAATCTCCACAGAGGGCGGCAATGCAACATACATCAAACATCGGGAAAATTTAATTCAACCGAGCTGTTTATGCGCAAATTTCGAAAATACAGAGACACCACGGGCACCAATAATATATTCATTGAAGATGCTTGTTTGAAATGCATATTGTGCAAGTATTTTGAGATAGTTTTTAAAAATACGTATACGAAGGCGCCTTTTTCGTTTACAATTGTGGATATATACAGCCAAAAAGCACACCCAATATGCCGTATAGAATTAGAACTTGAATTGTTTGTATATGGTATCGCGATAATGACTGAAATGGGAACTGCAGCTTCCCATTTTGTGGAAGTTAACCTGACCTCAGCAGATATAAACCAGACCCCCCTACAAATACATATCAGACAGAACAGTTTTTCCCATTTTCAGCAGAAGTAGAGTTGGATTAATCCCCACCCTGTAGATCCCAAATTTCCATACGTGAATGGTAGGCCGAACGGGAGATGACCACACCTGTGGGCTTTGAATTGTCATACAGGAGAAGGTGCTGATGGGGAGATAACCACACCAGTGGTATTTGGATGACATACATGAAGAAGTGAGTCGAACGGGAGATGGCCGCACCTGTGGACGTTAATCGATATTGTCCACTATCCCCGTGAAATGCGCCGCCACCATTATGGATTCTATGACCAAATTATTGCTGGAATTTTTTGGACATGATTCGCGAAACGGACTCCTCGATAACATCATCGAGTTTCCCCATTTCAATTAGTTGTGTCATTCGAGTGTAAACAGCCTCCTCCCCGGATCCATCAGATGTAAGATATTTCTCTATTGCCTTTCTGACTATGGCTGATACCGAAACATTCTCGATTGATGCCAATTTTTGTAGTTTCGAATAAGTATCTTGTGAAACTCGTGCACTGACATTGCAACCGCCTGATGATTGCACCATACAGTAACTAAGGAAATGTATAACAGATATATCTTTTGTATATTTGTAATGTAATGTAATACACGATTAAACACCATAAATAACGTAGAATCTAAAAATAATGGATTAAATCATGTATATCAATGTGAAACATGATAGGCTTTATATACTATTATGTATACATTATATTACATGGAAAAACTAATATTATCGGCACGAATTCCGCAGCCGATGTATGAAAAGTACCAAATCCTGAAAGAGGATGGGTATACAAATTCTGAGATCGTCCGCGAAGGAATCAGATTGCTGGCAAGGAGAGAAATCAAAAAATGAACACCAACAAGAATCAAAAAAGCAGTGGTTGCTGCAACATGGACGTATTACATACGAACACAGAGGCATTGCAGGAACTGGTCCTTCCTGCAAACCCCCAGTGCAATGAGTAGTTGAGACAAATAATCGGAGTTACGAAGTATGATTTGTTTAAATCACTATGTACGTTCTGCATGTGCAGATAAAAATGTATCGCCTATCAACGGACATTCCGCACACATACCGGAGGGAGCCAATGAGTAACTCACCTGCATCCCCCAAACCCAAAAATCCAGAAGATCCGGATCCAGAGTACCGGTGTACATCATTCGACCTGTGGGTGAATCGTGTGGAAGAGTTCAGGAAAGGAGACCACTTTCCAAGAGAACTTGATACGTATCTAATCCCTCTGGAACTTGATGGAAAGGCGCCTGAAGAGGGATGTCGCTGGAGGAAAGATCGTAAATCATCAGAGATCACCGAAGAGCAGGCCCGAATGCGTATCATGAACGATGAAGGGAACATCGGTCTCGTTTCAACGTGTGACCCAGATGTGCTTGATCCTAAGGCATTCGGCTTTATTGTTATCGACATTGATCTCGATGACAATGGCAATTACATCCTGCCGGATGATAAAATTCAAGAGTTGATCGAAGAACTCAATACATTTACTGTAAAGACTCGGTCAGGAGGATATCACCTCTACTGCGTCGCAATGCCCCACTACGCCAAATTTATCAGAGACCTAACAGGGAGTTACTGTCCCCATCCAAAATGGGGCGGAAAAGATTGGGGTGAGATAAGAGTTTGCTGGAGTTATGTTGCCGCTGTAGGGTCTTATATCCCGCCAAACGATCCTAATCAGAAAAAAGGTTGTAGATCTGATGCCGATGGCTACTATTCCGTGGTGAGAGATGCTCCATTCCGGATGTTACATGACATGAGGTCTCTCCCGAAATGGGTAATGTCTGGACTAACAGGGGAGGGGGGGTCGACTTGCACGTCATCAAATGGGCGGCGTACCCCATCATCTCTGAATCTCGATTGCAAACTGATCGATGAATACAACCGGTGTGAAGATGTGAATACACTGGTTAATCGACATGGCACGACGTTGGGCGAAGTGCGACGGCAATATAAAAATATCGATGCCCTCTTAACCTCAGCTGAGGCGACACTTCCAAATAACCCAAATGATCGCAGTGTGGCCGACTGGTATGTCGTGAAAGCGTTGCGGGAAAATCATTTCACGCCTGAGCAGATTTACGCAATTGTTCTACGGTGTCGACCGCACGAAAAAGTTCTGCGGGAGGATTATCTTGAGCGTACAATCGCAAATGCCTGCTGCTGAATACTCCCATTTTTTCAAAAATGTCAGCCTCGTCAGTGGCAACCAAGAGTATAACTCAGAAACTGTGACCGTTGACAAATATCCAGACGAGGTACCTGACAGACGCTGTGTCCACATCCGGGGCTTGCCACGTACGGGTAAATCATATTACGGTATATCCCAAATGGGGAAAAACGAGAATGGGATATATATCTCCCAGAACCATGCGGTAATTGAGCAGCAATTCAAAAATTTTGCCAAACTATTCCCGGATAAAACAGCAGTACATCTTCTGGGGAAAAGTCGAGCATGCAATCGGATCATTGATGGCATAACTGGCAATTGTAAAAATTGTCCTCTGATGCCAACATCCAATTCGGACAGGAGAACTGAGGCATCCGAAGACAGGAATGAGTTACAAGTCGTAGCTCGCAGCATCGTGGAAAAACACAGACAGGTCTCAGTTGCATGTATCCCCGATAATTATTGCAAATATCGTGTATTGAGAGCATGTGAAGAGATCGTAGAGTACGTTTTCACAGTACCACAGTTTATTGAAAGCATCAAGCATCGGCGCCTTGCAGTAATGGATGAAGATCCAACATTCTCATACTTTTATCCGAGAAGTCTTGAGATTTTTTCAGTAGCATACAAAAACGATGGCAGTTTTCGGTTTGAAAACGCCATAAGCGACTCGATAGTAGAAAGATTTCAAAAAGTGAGACAAGACGTCGAGAAAGAATTGAAATCCAATTCAAGTACTACGGACCCTGAAATATTATATGCTGTAATGGGCCTCGCCCTTGGTATAGAGTCGATCTATGAAATTACATCCGGGTATGAACGTGAAGCTGAGAACAAAATCGAGACGATCATAGAACGCCTTGAATCGGTCGATTTCGCTGTTCTCAATAGAGATGCGAAACTAATTAGTGAATTGCCAGATTCTCAGAAAGATCAGGTGCTTGAGTATTTTTCAAGAAAGGATCTGGTATATCAGGCTGAGCCGACGATGACATCAATTGTTGAGCCCTTCATTTTCCCGGCACTCCAACCGTACTCCTTACAAGGCCAGAACCCAAGGCATTGCTACGCTGTGGCAGATGAACGGAAACTGATGTTCCGCCCCAACTGTGCGGAGCAGTATCTGTTCATAGGATTCAATGCGGCGCGATGGTTTATGGAAGACTTTGAACCTGACTATAGTCAGAGAATAACAATTGATAATCACTCGTTTGCATACCATGACAACTTCGTCTTCCTTCTTCTCGAAGGACGCGACAAAGATGGAAAAGAGAGCGCACATGCTGCCGACGAACGTATGCAAAAGATTATTGCCACATATATGAGTGAAAATCGGAAGTCAGTAACAGACTCTGATATTATAAAGCCTGCATTGATTCTAACTTCGTCGAAGTCAAATCAAACCAAGATCCGAAATCAATACCATGATCAAATCTTCGATGCTCGAAAAGAAGGGGTTGACCAGATAGTGTCACAGTGGGCAATGGGGAAGACCATCATCTTCTATCAGAATTCCGTCATTAGTCGAGGCGTCGACATCCCATTTGAAGACGTAATCTTTGTTGACCGATGCGGGTTTGCTCAACCATTCTACCGCGCTATGATAGATTACTACAAGCGTGAAAATGGCAACCATGAATCTGACGTGCGAATTGAGCAATATAGCAGAATGATATCGGAGATTATTACCGATGAAACAACAAACAGCATCCTCCGACTGACACCTGTTCCCACGCGCGGAGAAGAGCAGGTGAAATTCGTTGTTATGCGGGAATGTGATTTTAGATACGTCAGTCAAGACCTCGCTGTAAACATAAGAACCATCAGAATTCCCACCGAGTTTCCTCTGGGTCCAGTGGTTGACATCCTACGCCGTGCAGTAACGACAGTAAGACCATCAATCGTTACAAAGCGTGGTGGAGGAACTGAAATGGCTGAAAGGACATATTTTTCAGCGGATGAAATTCAGTCCTCAAACCCCATAAAATCGATTCATTACGGGATGAACTATGTTGATGCAAGATCGCTCATCGACAGATTGGAACTCCAATGCGCTGATAAGAAATACTACAGCCAGAAGCAGCCCCCTAAAAAAGACGACATGATAAAGCGGATTGCAAAATCGATGTTGAGTCATCCCTCATTCAATCGAAAACGCACGGACAGCCAATTATCTCGATCCATCCGATCAGATAAACTCTGTAACTGGGTGAAAGGGCGATTGAAGAAAGGTTGCTCGGAGGATAATCTCGAAAAGGCACTCGCGTACATCATCGAGAGAAAACTGGTCATTGCAGGAGTAATTTCCGAATCCAAAACAGCACCACAGAGGAAACGCAAAAAGCCGAAACCGATTTACGTGCTACGGAGGGAAATGCTGCTCATAGATTATTGATGGACAACGGATCCTCCATCGAATTTTTGGCATTCGCATATTCCACAAGCGGGGTTTCGAGTATGGTAAGTGGGCTCCATGAAGAGGCATGTCCAAGAGGGACGTGACCCCCCCTGTGGTAAAACCCGCTATAATGTCAAAGGGAATTCATCTGGGATCCAGTTTCCACTTTACCAGTATAGTTTTACAACTTCAGGGTTGATTTTGATCGACGCTTCTGGGAGGAGGGGTAATAGAATTAATTGCCCCAGTTCTCCCCTCTATTTTTCCTCTGGTTGCGGCAAGACAGATGTTTGGGCATGATCAAGTAGTCCCTGTTGTCGCATTGCAGCCACTGCTTTTGACCTGTATATCGGAGGGGCGCGGGACGAAACTCAAGGGAATTTCGGACAGTTTCTCATCGACAAGGGCTACTAAATCTCCACGAGGTATGGAGTATTGCGTCCCCCTGAAGTAGATGAAAACCTTATCCCGAATTGGTGTGATCTCCGATTCTGGATCAACATCTAATGCGAGATGGGACATACCACACGGCATGTGCTTCATATCGGTTAACTGGAGCACCCGAAGGCTCAGCCTCTCATTTTTATCAGTTATCAGTAATCGGTAGAGATCCCATCCCCCGATCACTCCCATTCCATCATTGGTCTCTATGACGTAGAGACCCGGAATCCATGCACTAATTCTCCCCTCGTTGGGAGCAAATTTCTTGTTCGTCATTTTTGTTCCTCCAAATTTTTTAGATAGCGTTCGCTACCGTGAATTGTCCACTTGACAGAGGTCAAGGGTCAAATTTTGTTCAGATTGCGGTGCCTTCTATTCAGGTCGTGAATGCGCTTACCATGACTATGAACACATGAACACTGGTAGTAACATTTCATCCCATCCATCGCCTTGACTATGTCCACCTTGTCGATGTATCCCCTCCTTACTAACTACAATAATAAGGTCTATGAGTCAAGATTATAACGTTTTCTGAATCCCAATTGGAAAATTACTCCATAAAATCGCGCAAATTGATAGGTGGGCTGGATTGCTACAACCTATAAATTGTATCGTAAGTTACACCCATGAAATGCAGACACTCCACGCGTTGATTCAATAAAACTGCAAAGTTGGAGAAAATAGACGTCGGAACAATAACAATGTCAGATAATTTCTAGGTTAGTTCCTATAGAAAACCGAATAATTAATCGGTTTTACTGTTTGACCCATTATGCATACACGCGCGTGTGATGACCATCCACTGCTTGCAGAGAATTCATGCGCTTAAGTTCAGGTGTGCTCCCGTGCAGAACAAGTTTAAGATCATCCGGTGTCTTCTTGAGAATGAGTCTGTCACACAGCCCGATCTTGCCGTTTATTGCGGTTATGAGCGAAAGCAGGTCTCAAATATCCAAACCGATATTCAGAAGTTGAAAAACAGTGCTATCATTACAGAAGCGATCAACGCTCCATCGGCGAACCAGCGAGGAAGACCTCCAAAATCTTACCGTTTAGTAAAGAGTGTAGAGAATATACGTACCATAAACCGACTTGCTGAGCAACTGTCCTCGTATGATGAGGCAAAAATATATGCCGAGGTCATCAGGCGGACACCATGGGTGCAGGAAAAAATCATTCAAGAACTGCTGGACCCCAGTATAGGGCACACGTTTGATGAAGTGGATGAAATTCGGACGATGCTTGCTCTCTCTCCATACTTCTTTGAGACGGCTCTTGGAGGGGACACAGGTATCAAAATTGATGTCAATAAAGTGGCGTGTTTTTGGTCAGATTACCTCCATCCAGAGAGAGATCGGTCACCATCTACGTCCTCCTGTGACTACCGGAGACGTGATATCGAGTTACCTTCTAACGCGTTTCAGGATCTCTTTGCGTTCTGCCTCTTCGTTGATCGTTCGCGGGGCTTAGATTCCGAAGAAAGTTGGAGGTTCTTGGAACATCTTTCAGATAATAGGCGAGACGAAGTCCGTGGAACATCTGGGAGATGAACCCGATAGATATCCTCACGCGCCCATAGAAGATTGGAGTATGTTCCTGATCATCACCGTTACAGCAATAACGTATGCACCCTTGGTTTTGGCGGGTATTACTGGATGGAAATGTGTGAACGCCGCCGGTGTGCTTCTCTGGCATCCCATAATCGGGATTCTTGAGGGTACTGGAAGCAAACCGTGCCACCCTGTGGTAATGTCCGCTCCACTACGGTAACAACCGGAATGGCCCTGCTGATTCTGGCACTCACTCAAATGCCCGATAGCGTTACTCCTCTCTCAACCCATCGTGTAACGCTCATAGTGGCCCGTAGAGTCCCCAAGTCTGTTTCAGAGGGGAATTACTCATCCAACTGAACCGACCCCCAATATCGCATGTATATCTCATACACATCCTCTGGCAAGAACTGCTTATATGCCGCCCAATTGACCGAAGAAACCCCGTGCGACATAATATAGTTTTTATGGGCATCGACGAACCCAATATGATCCGAGATCTGTTCAAAGCCTTTCCGTATGCTCATCAAGTCCATCTTCCCCATATCTCGTGTCAGTTCAACTGGATTCTCCTTCAGCCAGCGCATCAGGCTCGTATAACTAAAGGCCAGTTCATCGTCGGCGCGTTTCGCAATCAACTCGGTGAGGAGGGGAACTATAGTTGGATGGAGCGGCACATAATGTTGCATACGGATCTTATCCTGCTCAGGTTTGACCGTGAGCACGGGAGGGTCTTGACGGAGCGCTTCCCGGATCTGTTTCACTGTGATACGGGCAGCCGTGGTCACCCTCTGCCCTGAATAGGCAAGGAAGAGGATGAGTGACCGATATTGCAATTTTTGGGTCGGGGAGAGATCGGCTTCGTTGATTCGGGTCAACGTATTCTGAATATCCTGCTTGGTGACGATGCGCGCATGTAATATCTTATGCGTCTTCGTTTTTGGCTTTTCAAACATGGTCAGATAGGAGATCAGCCGAGGATCAAACCGCGTTTTGTGTAGGAATTTCATGAACGCTCGCGTGTAGATGAAGCACTTCTGGCGTGACGAGTCACTGGGGTAGGTCTGGATAAAGTAGTCATGGAGCGCGCGCAGCCGGTCGTGACTGATGATCCCCTGTGTCTGTTCCCAGATAATCCCGGCGATCTGCCTGATACGGTTCGCCGTCTGCTTTACGACATCCCGGCACGCGGACTCCACATAGAGGTCAAGATCTGCTCTCTCAAATGTTACCGCCAGAGTGGATGGCGCAGTAGATGGAAGTGAGCCCAGCTCTTTCAAGCCCCCATGCGCAGCAGGGGGCTTGAATGCTGCTATAGTGTAGACCGGCCAATCATGTAGGACTCTCACTCCTACGACTGGGGTTCGAATCCCCATAGCAGCATTTTCTGATTGGGGTTCTATTTCTGTTCTGATGATTTTATGATGCTATAACCTTGTTTTGTCTCATGTTATCTATTTTAGGCACTCTGATTGCAATTCTGACGGTTCATGCAGGTTAAATACCTTCATGTCGATAACCGAAAGATGCTCAAATTTTGTTCTAAACCGTATCAACTCCCCGTTTCTGGTGCCGGGTCCCGAACTGACAGCACAAAGAACCCGCAGACCGTCACAGCGATCAGGAAACTGGCGAAGAATCCAGGGCCGAAGCCGCCACTGGCAACAATGATTCCGGTGACGAGGGGACCTGCCGAATGCCCGATGTCCATGATAGATGATAATGCCCCCATCGAGGCCCCCATCTCTTCTTTCTGCGCAACATCTGCGACGTACGCACTGGTCGCAACTGTGGAGAGCGACATACCCAGAGCAAGAAGGGAACTTATGAGAAGGAACGCTGTAAACCCTGACGCAAACGGAATAGCGGCAACCGAGCACCCCAGAACGAA
>JGI24712J26585_10001609_pt1 | contig 19184 bp, 20 predicted proteins | sample BioPla3DNA2_FD_26585 | JGI IMG/M metagenome (IMG submission 26585) | reverse complement strand
TCTTTTACCATTTTTCTTATCCCAGAAGTCCAAATTTGGTACAAAAATGCTGGTATTTTTGTTTTCTGCTCCCACTTCTGTGGTTTCCACACCTTCTCTTTCTTCTGCTTTTGTTCCTGTTCCTGCTCTCCCTTCTCCTTTTTCTCTCGGCACTCCTCTTCTGCGCCTGCTCTTACTCTTGCTCTTACTCTTACTCCTGCTCCTGCTCTCACTCTCACTCCTTTTGCATTCCATGCTTCCTTTTATTTTCATCACTTCAACTTCTTCTGCTCTGTTCTGTTGAACTCAATTGTAAAACATTATTGACAAAATGTGTTTATAGAGTATATACTGTATATAGACAATATATACAGTTGCGGTCTGGTGCAGTCCCATAATTGTCAGGAGGTGTAAACGTGGATCTGGATATCATAATATCCAATTCCAGTCTGAGACCCATATACCAGCAAATCTCCGACCAGATAAAAAGACAGATACTGTCAGGTAAACTGGAAGATGAGGAGATGCTGCCCTCTATACGTGTTTTGGCCAGGGAACTGCAAATCAGTGTAATCACGGTCAAGAATGCATATGAGGAACTTGAACGCGAAGGTCTTATAGAGTCAGTAAGAGGCAAGGGCTTTTTTGTTGCCACTAAGAACAAGGAATTGATCAGGGAGAAAAAAATCAGCCTGATTGAGGAGAAGATGGCTGAAGTGATTGAGGAGTGTAAGCTCTTGGGTATTGGGGAAGAGGAATTCATCGAAATGGTAAAGCTGCTCTATGGCTAGCCGATACTGTCCCGGATCAGCATCAGTGCAGGCATGTCATCGGAGTCGATGCCGGTGTGTGACTTGCTTGATGCCATGTGGTGTGCCGTGGATAACTGGATACAAGCCAGAAGTAGCTAAGGAGCTGTTCGAAACATATGGACACAAGGGCGATGCGGCCGTTGAGATTTCCAAAAGCAAATGGACACGTACGTGAAGCAACCGGACACGTGCGCAGAGCAACCGGACACGTGCGCAGAGCAACCGGACGCGTACGCGAAACATATGGACACAAGGGCGATGCGGCCGTTGAGATTTCCAAAAGCAAATGGACACGTACGTGAAGCAACCGGACACGTGCGCAGAGCAACCGGACGCGTACGCGAAACAGATGGACACAAGGGCGATGCGGCCGTTGAGATTTCCAAAAGCAACCAGACACGTACGTGAAGCAACCGGACAGATATATCTGTAAGAATAGATGATTAATAAGTAAGTGTTATGGAGGTCGCATATGGAAACTGTTGTGGAACTGAGGAATGTCACGAAAGATTTCAAGAATTTCAGGCTGGAGGATGTAAGCCTGNCGCTGGAAAGAGGCTATACCATGGGACTGGTAGGAGCAAACGGAGCAGGGAAGACCACCATCATCAAGCTTATCATGAACCTGCTCAGAAAAGATTCCGGTACCATCAAGGTATTCGGGATGGATAATCAGGCCTTCGAAAAGGAAATCAAGCAGAGGATAGGTTTTGTTTATGATGAAAACATATATCCGGACAATCTTCGCCTCTGCAGGATAGGGTCTTTGATATCCAACTTTTACAAGGACTGGGATCAGGAACGATTTGAAAAATATCTCAATAGATTCGATCTGGATCCGAAAATCAAGCTGTCGAAGCTTTCCAGGGGAATGAAAATGAAGTTCTCCATAGCAGTTGCACTGTCACACAATGCAGAACTGATTATCATGGATGAACCCACGTCAGGACTTGATCCCGTTTTCAGGCGTGAAATACTTGATTTGCTGCACAACATCATGGAAGACGGTGAACGCACCATTATTTTCTCAAGCCACATAACGTCGGATCTTGACAGGATAGCCGATGTCATAACGCTGGTAGACAACGGAAAGATTGTCCTGTCCATGTCCTATGACGAAATGATGAGGAAGTATCGGGTATTGAAAGGCCCTAAAGTATTGATTGACAAGATCGATCCGTCGTGGCTGCAGGGTGTCAGAATCAATAGGTTCGGCTTTGATGCGCTATGTCTGGAGGGTGAAAAAGCAGCCAGAGAGTTTGGCAATACAGTCGTNCTTGAAAAGCCCAGCATCGAAGATATAATGGTGTACTACTCCGGGAAAGTTGGTGCATGCAATGAGTAAAGCAATGAAGTTCAACCTGNCCATGATAACTTATTCAGGATATCTGCCGTTTTTAATTGTCATGCTCATCATCTATTCACTGCTGTCATATGCAATGGGCTACAATACACATTTTACCAGGCATGAAACGGGTATTGGTGAACTCATTGACAGGATCGAAGATATGCGTGAATTAGCGTATTCCGGCAGTCTGATATTTATAACTGCAGTGTTTTACATTTTGCCGCTGACCAGGGTAAGGAACGGCAGGTTTGAAAATGCATCGGCGGCAGTGCTCCCTCTCAGTCTGCCCGTAAGCCGTAGGGAGTATGCTCACTCGAGGTTTTTATACACAGGTATATCCTCACTGCTGCTTGTCATACTGTTTACCGGCCTGATTGCAACTGGCATATGGTGTCGGTCAGGCAGTCTTGGGGCTGAGGGCCGTATCGCGGTCAGGACCTGGTTTGCACTCAATGCCCTGATGATTAATGCTGTAGGCATGCTGTCAGTTGCAGCATGCCTCGGCGCGAAAATTTTCCTGATCCCTGTTTCTGCGATTTTCATCGCTGCCAGCGCTTTCATATGGCTGATTCCGCCGGAATGTATATATCAGTTTACAGCATCGCCGTTTTTCTGGCCTGTTATTGCTGCGTTTATAATACTGACCAATAAGGTGTCCGTATTATTCGGCACATCGCTGTTCAGGAAGAGGGANATATAGGAGGGGATTCTGATGCGNGCGGTAATAAGACTGTTCAACGAAACGTTTGGTTTAAGATATTATTTTTTGGTTCTTGTGCTTATGTTTGCCATTATCCTTGTTCTAAACGGAAGCAATTTCGAACTGTCGGATATAATAAACCCTGTCAATGTTGGATTTCTGACAATACCTGTGATGATAGGATTTGGTTCAAACAAGGGCATCATAACGCTGGCAAGATTGCTGCCCACCAACCCGGGAACAGTAGCCTGCGGACTGCAGATATCCCTTTATTTATCGGCCTTTACCATCCACCTGACCAACTTGTTTCTCGGCGTGCTGGTGAAGCATTTGCTCCTCACTGAGTTGACAGTATATGAGATTATTGGTCATTTGGTGCTCAACACTGCCTTTGTTATCATAATAGCCAACATAATGCTGTCCGTGATGCTGTGGAAGGGATTGAAACCACTGAAAATAGCTGTGGTATGCCTGATGCTCCCGATGCCTTTTATTGCAGGTGAGACGGCTGATGTCATGACAGGCAGGCTGGCAGGTACAGGGATGTTTTTGAATGTGTGCCTGATATTATATGCAGTTGTATTGGTTACATGTGTTTTATGCCACATCATGTTGAGGAATGCGATTAAGGTGCACTGTGGATGAGAATTGGAAGTTAGAAGTGAGAGGTGGGAAGCGGGAAGTAAAAAGCGGGAGTTCAGGAGTGGGGAGTCAGGTGGGCGACAAGGGTTTAAGGAGCGAGTGATGGGAGTCACAGGGTATAAGATTGATGAGGCATAAGAAAGGTGCGGGATAAACGATTAAGACAGCGACAATACGAGAGAAAAATGTACAGGATAAATAATTATGACAAAAAGCAAAAGAACCAAGACAAGGGCCGCATGACAAAAAGTGGAAGATACGCAGGTTACTGCTTAATGATAAATGTCAGATATCAAAAGTGAAAAGCTAAAGTCAAAATCTGAAGTGAGAAGTAATAATTTAAAGTTCGACAGTCTGAGACTTAAGAACCGATCATCAGACCCTGTGTTTTTGCAGGCAAGGGCTCGTTTCCCGGTTCCGACCTGATTGTCCTGGCTGCAGTACGAATTACCGGCTGCAGCCTTATTCTGAAGATCGCAGCATTATTTTCAGATTTCTGCCGTACCGGGTATTTGACGTAAGAGCTGCTGTATATTAATATATAAGTATAAATATACAGTAATTTTGCAGAACGGCAGGAAGGTAAGAATATGCTGATAAAGGTCACAAAATCAACAACCCATGGTAACATCAGGATACCAGGGTCCAAATCTCATACCATCAGAGCACTGTTCATAGCCAGTCTTGCAGAAGGCAAATCAGTGATATCACATCCCCTTTTGTCGAAAGATGCATTCTCAGCCGTCGATGTATGCAAAGCTTTTGGAAGCCGTTTTGAGAATTCGGGAGAAAGCTTTATTGTCGACGGGTTTGGCGGCGCTCCCTCCGTACCAGACGATGTGGTGAATGTCGGCAACTCGGGGACGACTCTCCGGTTTGCCCTGATGACTGCCGGACTGGCTGAAGGATATACTGTTTTCACCGGTGACCGGCAGATACGCCGCAGACCCGTGGGGCCTCTGATAAGATCAATGAAACAACTGGGCGGCGAAGTTTTTTCAACACGGGGAAACGATATGGCACCGGTGGTGGTGAAAGGNAAGCTGAAGGGNGGCACTACTGATTTGGATTCCTTCACATCCCAGTACCTTTCATCACTGCTGATCCATGCACCGCTTCTGGAACAGGACACCGAAATCATCGTCACAAGGCTCAATGAAAGGCCATATGTGGAGATGACCATGTGGTGGCTTGACAGTCAGGGCATAGAATATGTCAATGATGATTTCAACAGAATAAGAATAAAAGGGCGGCAGCGATACAAGGCTTTCAACATGGATATCCCGGGGGATTTTTCGTCGGCAACGTTTTTCATGGTGCTTGCGGCGATTTCCGGCGGGGAAGTCATCCTGGAAAACCTCGATATGACCGATCCTCAGGGCGACAAAACAGTACTGGATTATCTGAAGGATATGGGAGCGGAGATCAGCTTCCGCAAGGAAGGGATAGCGATTAGGGGCAATGGGCTCAATGGTATCGAGATCGACATGAACGCAACGCCTGATGCGCTGCCGGCAATGGCAGTTGCTGGCTGCTTTGCACAAGGTGAGACCAGGCTGGTCAATGTGCCCCAGGCCAGGATGAAGGAAACCGACAGAATACATGTGATGTGCACAGAACTGGCAAAGATGGGAGCCGATATCGAGGAATTGCCCGACGGACTCGTAATCCGTGAAAGCAGGCTAAAAGGCTGCAGGGTCAATGGACACGGTGATCACAGGGTAGTCATGGCACTGACTGTAGCCGGGCTGAATGCTGAGGGCGAGACATGTATCGATACTGCAGAGGCTGTGAACATCACATTCCCTGCATTTCCCCAACTCATCAGCAAATGCGGCGGTGACATAAGGCTGGTCAGGGAGGATTCTGATAATGGTGAAGATGTTGCTTTCCGGTATTAGGAACACCGGGACGGGATGCATAAATATAAACTGTCAACAGGGATAGACAGGAANGGAGGTTAAAGATGCTGGGAAATACATTCGGCAGAATGTTCAGGATAACTACGTGCGGAGAATCATATTCAGGTGGTTTCAGAAAACACCTGCCTGTGCCCCCTGAATTATATGGAGGGCAGATGGTGATCGTTGACGGGGTTCCGCCGGGGCTCAAATTAACTGCTGAAATCATAGAGGAGGAACTGGACAAGCGCAGACCCGGGCTTTCAGAGTTCAGTACGCCCCGCAGGGAGAAGGACAAGGTGTTTATTTTTTCGGGAGTGATGGAGGATGACTTTACGACAGGCGCTCCTGTAGGCATGATATCCCCAATACCGACATCGGGGATGCACATATACAGCAGCATAAAGCCAACAGGGAGTTGATCAGGCCCGGACAGGCATCCTATACATACTATAAGAAATATGGCCGGTATTATGACTGGGCTGGTGCCGGAAGGGCGTCCGGACGGGAAACGGTCGCCAGGGTCGCAGGGGGAGCTGTGGCCAAACTCATCCTTGATTCCATGGGTATAGATGTCATAGCTTATATAACTGAGATCCGCGGCATAAAAGCCTCTCCTGTCACATATGAGACAGCCAGGGCAAATTACCGTAAAAATGAAATAAACTGTCCGGATCTGGAGGCAGCACCCAAAATGATGGAGGAACTGAGAAAAGTCAAGGCTGCCGGGGATTCATGCGGCGGTGTGGTGGAAATCGTTGCAAGGGGTGTGCCGGCAGGTTTGGGTGAACCGGTTTTTGACAAGCTGAGTGCGACGATCGCACATGCCATGCTGTCCATTGGCGGGGTAAAAGGCATAGAATTTGGGTGTGGCTTCGAGCACGCAAGGATGACCGGCTCTGAGTCAAATGATACGCCATACTTCGATGAGGAGTCCGGAAGGATACGTTTCAGGACGAATCACGCCGGCGGCTTGCTGGGCGGCATTTCAAACGGTGAAGATATAAGGGTGAGGGTAGCTGTGAAGCCCACGCCGACTATACTAAAGAGTCAGGAAACGGCAGATATCTCTAAATCAGAAAACACCAGCCATGTATTTGCTTCCAGGAGCGATCCGACGATATGTACCAGGATATATCCGGTTTGCGAAGCAATGATGAGAATTGTACTGGTAGATGCGTTATATATGGCTGAAGGGTACAGAAGCATCACATCAGCTGTCGATCCTGAATGGGAGGGTTTATGAGGGCTGATATTGACAAAGGATCCGGAAACATANTCCTGACAGGTATGCCCGGCTCGGGGAAAAGCACGGTTGGACCCTTGCTTGCCCAAAAGACCGGGAAATGTTTCGCAGATACTGATGACATACTGCGTGATGCCGTTGGGAGAGAGCTTGGGGATATAGTGAGGACCGAGGGTCACATCAGGTTTTTGGAACTGCAGCAGCAGATCATTACATCGATGGAGTTCCTGGATCATGTGATCGCGACAGGCGGCGGCGTGGTTAAGAGCGATGGGCTCATGCAGTATTTCAAACAAATCGGAAAGGTCATATTCCTTGACGAGGATCTTTCAACCCTCGAGAGGCGGCTCGCACCTGGCAGAAGGCTCGCGAGATCTGACGGTCAGTCATTCATGGCTGTCTATGAGGAGCGAAGGCCACTTTATATCAAATATGCAGACCTCATAATAAACTGCAGGGGCAAAACTGCAGAAGAAATAGCACTGGAGATCATGGACGATGAGTAATACAATTTCTATTTTGATCGTTGATGATAATAAGGAACTGTGTGAAATCCTGTACGAGAGCATCAACAATACCGGAGACATGCGGGTGCTTGCGACTGTCGGAGATGGAAAAGCTGCAATGGACTTGATACGGGAGCTGCAGCCTGATGTGGTTTTGCTGGATATCATAATGCCCAGGCTGGATGGGCTCGGCGTACTCGAAAGTATCACCAGCATGCAAGGTATTAAAAGGCCTTCCATAATCGTGATTACCTCAGTTGGAGCTGAGAGTGTCGTAATCAGGGCAATGGAACTGGGGGCTGATTACTACATAATGAAGCCCTTTGAAATAGGTATGCTGATAACCCGGATAAGGCAGATCTATTCAGAGAGGGAAGCTTATGACAGCTATTTGGCNAGNCTGTCCGATTACAGGGAAAGCGACAGTGTNCATACAGCAAGTTCCGGTCCGATACGGCCTGATACAAACAATGCTGCGCGTATAGTCACAGAATTGGTCAACTGCATCGGTGTGACCCCCAACCTGGCCGGATATATTTATCTGAGGGAAGCAGTCCTGTATGGGATGGAGCAGCCTGAAAGGCTTGAGAATATCTCAGGCAATATATACACCTTGCTTGCACAGAAATACAACACAAAAGTACGAAATGTTGACAGAGCCATAAGATGTGCTCTGCTCAGCGCACAAAAAAAGACAAAAAACGCAGACAGCCTCAATGAGGATATGAAGGAAACGTTTACGCTAAACAACGGCAGGCAGCCGAACAATTCTCAGATAATAAACTTTCTGGTGAAGAAAGCATCAAAACGGCTTATGGATGCCCGATACCGGCAATTCGGGTGATCCATAGCGGCAACTAAAAAAGCTGCCTCATCAGGCAGCTTTTTTGATGGTCATCGATTATTTATTAACTTTATCCTTTAAAACTTTGCCGGCTTTGAATACTGGTGCCTTTGAAGCTGGGATCTGGATCTCTTTCTTGGTCTGGGGGTTTCTNCCTTTTCTTGCTGCTCTCTGTCTGACTTCAAATGTTCCGAATCCAACCAGAACTACCTTGTCNCCTTTTACGAGCGCTTCTTCAACGGAGCTGATAAATGCGTTGAGAGCGGCTTCGCTGTTTTTCTTGTTCAAACCTGATTTTGAGGCAATAGAATTGATTAAATCTGTTTTGTTCATTAATACAACCTCCTAAATTTGGAATTCGACAATATTTTATAACGAAAAACGCGTAAAGTCAAGCATTTCACGATAAATTAGTAATTTGGTACTACATAAAATATGTAAAAAAGACTAANTTTTTTTATTACGACAATATTCTTATCTCAGCGTCATTTTTCAACAGGCTTTTCAGCTTCTTGACAAAGCGCTCACCCGCGTTTTTATCATGTGATTTGCCGATAACGATATAGTCTATCTCGTTATCGTCTGCATATTCAGCTATGGTCTTCAGAACATCATCTGATTTGAGGACTGAAAGGTTTGCTCCGACCTTCTTTGATATCCCGAACAGATACTCCAGGGCTTCTGACTCCCTGGTGCTGTCCAGAAAGCTCATATCGTTTTTGACTACATTGATTACAAACAGATTGCCGCCATATTCTCTTGCAAGTTCATAAGCTTTATTTATAAGACGCTCACAGGTTTTCTGCTGTGTAACGCAAACGAGTATGTTCATAGTACCTCCGAAGGTGTNTTTTCTGTTGTTGTTATTCCATCTACATTATACCTAAAATTATAGCAAAAGTCTTTTGCCAATTTGTGAATTTTGTGTTAACTTGATCCCTTCCAGTTGGAAAATACAGTCCTGTGATTCCATCGATGCCGGAAAATCTTGCTTTAGCGTTTCAACTTGTATATCATATTATCAACGCATAAACAGACTGATAAATGTGTGCTGATGGACCGGCAACGGACGGTGGACGACGCGGAAGTGCTGCTGCCGTGGCCGCCGGTACTGCTGTGAATGGGAGGGAGCAATGAGAGAGATCGATGTGTCGCATATCATTGACACTGTTGAAAGGCTCTGCATGCAGGCGAATTATGAGCTGAACAGTGATATCATGCATGCCCTGGAGGAAGGTATAAACCGGGAAGGATCCGATACAGGACGCCGGGTGCTCAGCGAGCTGGTGGAAAATGCACGCATTGCTGCCCGTGAGCGCATAGCCATTTGTCAGGATACAGGGATGGCAGTGGTTTTTATCGAGCTCGGACAGGATGTCCATATAAAGGGTGGAAGTCTGCGCGATGCTGTCAATGAGGGCGTCAGAAGGGGTTATGAGAAGGGGTTTCTGAGAAAATCCGTGGTTTCCGATCCTTTTGAGAGGGTCAACACAGAAGACAATACTCCGGCAGTTATCCACTATGATATCGTTGAGGGGGATCGTATCAGAGTAACAGTTGCACCCAAGGGCTTTGGCAGTGAAAATATGAGCGGCCTNAGGATGCTGAAGCCTTCTGACGGTATAGAAGGGGTAAAAGCCTTTATCCTGGAGACGGTGGATAAAGCAGGGCCGAATCCCTGTCCGCCGGTCGTGGTCGGAGTGGGCATCGGGGGAACGATGGAGAAGGCTGCGCTGCTATCCAAAAAGGCATTGCTGAGACCTGTGGACAGGCGCAATGAAGATGAAAGGATCAGCAGACTCGAAGAAGAAATGAAGGAACTTATAAACGGTCTTGGTATCGGTCCTGCCGGGCTGGGAGGCAGGTTGACCGCATTGGCTGTGAACATGGAAGTTTTTCCGACTCACATAGCAGGGTTGCCGGTGGCGGTCAATATAAGCTGTCATGTCACCAGGCATGCAGAGGCTGTGATCTGAAATCTGATCCGGGACAGATACCATGCCCGAAATCGTGGGGAAAAACACCAGAAGGGGTGAATCCTGTGGACAAGACAATAAGCATAAATGCGCCTTTGAGAAATGATATGGTCAGGCAGCTCAAATCCGGCGACCATGTTGAAATCAACGGAGTCGTATATGCTGCCAGGGATGCTGCTCACAAAAGGCTTATCGAAATGTTGGATAAAGGGGAAGAACTGCCTTTCGACATAAAGGATCAGATCATATATTATGTGGGGCCATGTCCCGCAAGGCCCGGCCATGTGATCGGATCTGCAGGACCCACCACCAGCGGGCGGATGGATGTATATACGCCAAGGCTCATAGAGTTGGGACTTGCCGGAATGATAGGGAAAGGTCTCAGAAGTGATGAAGTAGTGGAAGCTATGAGAAAATTCGGGGCTGTTTACTTTGGAGCCGTGGGCGGAGCCGGTGCANTGCTTTCCAAATGCATCGTTTCTGAAGAAATCGCCGCCTTCCCGNAATTGGGTCCGGAAGCGCTGAGAAAGCTGGTGGTCAGGAATTTTCCGGCTGTTGTTATCATCGACAGTGAAGGCAGGGATCTGTACAGTTCCGGTCGGAGACGATTTCAGCATGTCTTCGCACAAAATCGCAAGATGTGAGATTTGTTAACACTTTGATTATCGATCATAAAACAGGGTATATTTTAAGTCAACAATAGTGTATAATAAACTGTAATTTGTAAAAATGAACTTCAATATTTTACAGGAGGTTTATCATGGCAAAAGTAACCAAGGATATGATAATCGCTGATATTTTATCACTGGACAGGGGCACTGTGCCGATACTGCTCAGGATCGGGATGCCCTGCCTCGGCTGCCCGTCTGCATCCGGAGAGACTCTTGAAGAGGCATGCGCAGTGCATGGTGTGGATGTAGATGAGATCGTGAAAGAACTGAACGAATATTTGGAATCCAAAAACGGCTGAGGTCTGCCGTAGAGGTGTTTTTTGGCCATTATCTGATGGNAAAAAAGAATATCGGATCTGAGGTTGACAAAACAGCAGATCGTACTGTATTATATATACTTGTGTGGCTCAGACACACAGGTGTATACAATACAGTTATGGGCCATTAGCTCAGTCGGCAGAGCACTTGACTTTTAATCAAGGTGTCCCGCGTTCGAGTCGCGGATGGCTCACCAGGCAAATGCCAAGGTAAAACCCGCTAATTTCAACGGTTAGCGGGTTTTTATCATATCCTGTTTGTGAATTGCGTATGCAATATCTAATTGTTGCAAATGCATTGTAAATTTTCCTCATTTACCAATGACTCTTACACGACAGCAGACTACCTGAAAGTGTAAACTTCTGTGTGTGCATCCGGNGATTGTTGCGTTTTGAAAGTAATCGATCCGGTTCGTTGTACCATTTTTGGACTTCTGGGCAATGGTACGATAGTTTTTCCAGTTTTTCATGTTTTTCTGTACCGTTTTCGGATTTCTGGGCGGATAATTATTGATTTTTTTCCATTACAACTATACGTAATGTTAATTATGCGGGTTTTATGTAGACTATTTTGCTTCTGAAAAGGCTCTCCAAGTGTTTTTTTGTCCCAGAAGTCCAAAAATGGTACGGAAAATCGACTGAAACTTTTTCAGCGGTCCCGGGCATTCCCTGACGGCACCCCGGGGATATGACCAGGGATCAACTATCAAATATAGTGGAATGATGGCTGCATTCAGTGATTGCGTGCAACAAAGGAGAGAAAAACAGCGCAAGGCAACTTCCCGTATATGGGTGCTGCCTTGCATCCTGAGTGTTGTTGCTGCCCTTCTGCTTTATTGTTTTGACTTTCCTTGTATCAATGCCGCATAACGTGCATTTGTACCGGTAGTGTTTCGCTGGCACCAGCAGAGCTTCATTTGNGCCAGCAGAGCTTCACTTGAACCGGCAGAGCTTCATTTGCACGGATCCTTGCAGGGCGGACACTTTGCAAAATACTCGTCATAGTATTTGTGTGTTGCGTCTTCGTATTTATGCACATGTCCATCGGCAACTTTGGTTATCGCNCAGTACATGTGATAGTGCTTCCCGCCCACATATATCGCCGGACCGGTGGCATTGCGGTATTCATGGACATGCCCGTCGGCAAGAGAAGTTTTCCCGCTCATATAATGAATGTGGCCNGGTTCGTTNCGGTCGCAGCTCGTCATTCCCTCATAGTTATGCCAATGCCGGTCATCTATCGTTGTTTTGCCAAGATAGTAATGTGAATGCATTGAAAACCACCTCCGATATATTGTATTTTATGTTAACCCCGCTTCTTGTGTGAACGATTCAGGCCAGTTGGTTAGCAAATCGGTTCAAAAAGACTCCTGCTTCAGAAGATTTCTTTGAATTAGTGAACTGATGCCTTGTTATAATTGATATATTGGATATATTTTGTTAAAATATATCCATAAAGAATAACAGACAGTGAGTTTTGAGATTATCTTATCTAACCTGCTAATGTTCACATCATATTGTTTTTGGAGGTATTATGACAATAGACCCGCGTTATGAAATACTTCTCAGTATCTATAGTATCGATTACCTTTTAAGATGCAATGTGGTGGAATTAGCTGGTAAGGAGCTCAGGCTCGCGCCTGTCTCAGGCAAGACAGATATGTTCCAGCCTCTTGATCCTGTGGTGCTGATCAGCCATGACACTGACAGAATAATGACCATGTCAGCGGATGTAGCTGACATTGACCAGCAATCCTGCTGTATCACGCTGATCATGCGCAATGAAGAAGTACCCCATGAGCGGCGTGTATTTGAAAGATATCCCGTATCACTTATGATCAGCGCCCGAAAAAAGTACTCCAANAAAAGGCTCCATATGCTTGTCAGGAACATCAGCCTTTATGGAATGATGGTGATTTCTGAAGTGGAGCTTGATGTGGAAGAGCAGATAGATATCGATCTGATTACTGAAAAGAACATGTTTTACTTCAGCGGCATGGTAGTCTGGAAAAACAGGCTGGTCAATGACAGCTTCGAATACGGTCTTCAACTGACACATTATGATATAGCTACCAGGTATATGTTCCAGGAATACCTGACGAAGCAGAAAACCAATTTTGCAAATATGATACCAAGGGCAAGATAGATCAAACAAAGCATATTAACATACGATTTAAACAGTCACATGATCTTATAGAAGTCCAGGTTTTCCTGCAATGCCTGATCCAGTGAGCCGTTTGCCCTGATATATGTCTTATACCTGTTTTCCAGTTCCTTCACCTTTCTGGCACGCTGGATCTTGAACTGCGAAAGCAGGTCTGAGTAGATAGGCTGCTTTTCCAGTTGCTCTCTGATCTGCCTGGAAAACGGGCAGTGCTTGAAGAATATACTCCTTGCAACTCTGTTGAGCCGGGGGTTCCCGTTGGATTCATTGCATATCCATATCTCATATTCCGAGGTGAATATTTCCCGCAGCCTGTTGCGATATTTCGAAATCAAAGATTTAACCTTTTCCTTTGCTTCTTCGGTGAGTTCACGGTTTTTGCGGTAGAACTGTATATAGTCCGCATAATCGGCCGTCAGGGAGCTTTGCGTGATATCATTCCANGCNGAGCCCATCATGGTCCTGCAGAGCTCCCATCTGAAATTGCCCGCCAGCCTGATGATCATATCGTCGAGATTTTCATCGGTGAAAACCGGCAGTATGAATCTCCCCGGGCTGCTCCTGACTCTTCCGGTGATCTCCTGCCACATCATTGCCTTTGTACCGTAAACAGGCATGAGCAGTATGTCAGGCATCACTTTTTTCATAATCAGCTCTTTTTCTATACCCTTTTCGTCATTTCTGTAATGTATCTCCCTGTGGAAGAGTGAGTAGTCTATCTCCAGCACCCTGTTCAGCTTTTCACGGATGACGGAGGGCGAAACGAATGCNCGGTCAGGGTCGTAAGGAGCGGCATCTCTGTGCAGTATGGGAAAATACGTAGATATCCTGCCCTGGACCAGTTTATGGTTGTTTTTTACCATATTGGTNATCTCGAAGGTCAGCCTGTCTTCGCGATTGTTCATATAGGCCGCTTTATCGCTGTCGGTCAGCTTTCCCTGCTTTTTAAGCTGCCGGAACGTATCTGCATAATCATGGCCAAAACTGTCTACCGACGGATCCTTTGACATGNTGTATATTTCGNTCAACCATTCATGCATGAAGTATACATTGACATCTTCGGTGACATGATCCATGCCTGCCAGCTTGTAGATAGCCATTATCTGATCTGTGTCAAGGAGTTTTTCATCCATATAGCCAAAGGACAGGAACATCCTGATCAACCTGGAGTCATCCTTTGTTTGGAGGGCTTTTCTGAAGACTTCAGAGTAGATGTCAAAAAACTGATCTGCTACTGCTTTTCTGACGGTCCTGGCGGTTTCATCGGTTGAAAGCTTGTCCTTGAGGTTTCTGAATGCTGTGAGATTCATCATGAAGCAGGTTGCTTTATCTTCCGGGATCCCGGCGTATTCCAGGATCCTGACCGCACTGTTGTTCAACTCCTCGGGCAGGCTGAGTATCGAGTCCGGTGAAACAGATATGCTGCCTGATTTTCCGTCAGTTTGTTCCAGGACAGACAATGCTGCTGTCCTGTCTGTATGCAAATGCTCGAAATAATCGAAATCGATGCCTGTATCGTGCTTGTATTCCTGATCCATGTGTGAGGATATGTCCTTCAGCTTGTCATATATGTATGATGCGGCATCCAATGCAGGTGTATAGTCGATGTTCTTTTCTCTCATCTCGAAGGCGGCTTTTATAAATGCGCTGTAGGCATTATCCTCGTCAGTGCTGTAGAGGAAACTGATGATCTCTTCCATATGTCTGAAGACCCTGCGCAGGTCGGCTATTATGATTTCAAGGCACTGTGATGCTTCAGCCGCATGTTTTCCGGTCACGTACATGTCCGCTGAAAAGAAGGATTTCCTGATGTCAGGCGATATGCTGTTCAGGCGCTGGTAATAGAGGACCTGGTCCTGCAAACCGGCATCTTCCCGAATAGATACTGAGATACCCGCTTCTTCTGATTCCGTGAATTGCCTGCTGAAGGCTGAGGGTATCGTGATGCCTTTCTCTTGCAGATTTTCAGCTGCGGATCTGCCTGTTTCAGAAACATTTCCGGATAGCGGGTCCAATTCGTATGTGTCGACAATTGATACATAGTAGGCACACAGATTGCGGTATATGCTGTCTATGGCACGACACAATGAGAGTGCCCTGCCGAGAGCCTGGTATGAGTTGAGTATCAGATAACATATTGAATTGATTATATATGCACCATACTCTTTCTGCTTACTGACCAGTTCTCTCAGTTCATGCCTGCTCTGCGCAGGGCGGGAGAACAGACAGCAGTCTGTGGCGGCAATGTATGTCATCATGTTTTTTCCATTGGTAAACAGCTCATTGGCACCTATAAAGATGTTCTCATCGAGGTCGAAAAGTTTATATCCGATGCGGACTGTATTGTCAGAGTCCGCAGGAGCGGGCTGGCTGCCTGCAGAAGAAATGTAAGCTTCAAGCTTTCCCTGAAGCAGCAGTATCAATGCATCCGGACTTTCGCCCTCGGTCATGACCTTATGATTCCTTTGCACATTATACGTGCCATTGTTATTTGCGCCGTTAACACTTGCCTGATGATCCATCCGACTGCTCCGTTATGATTTGTGATAGATAATGAAAAAATTGACTACATATATTATACATCAATTCTGTGCCGCGTTAAAGTAAGGCTATGATGTTATTGTCGGGTAATCTGTTTCAGACNCCAGCACTTGTATTACATAGTTCTGGAATGGCGGTCATCTGTAGTTCCGGGAATGTCGGTAAGGGTCAGTCCGCTGTTTTTTTCTTCGGCCCACCTGATATTCCATTCGTTTTCAAAGAGCAAAACCGACTTTTCTCCGCTGTCCTGCACCACCATGGTCGAGCTTGTGAGGTTGAGCCCTGCCGTATCGTCCACCTCCGAAGCTATCCATCTTGCATACCTGTAGGGAAGGTGGTTGATTTTAAGATCGACGCCGTATTCATGCTTCAGTCTGTGCTCCAGCACTTCGATCTGCAGGATCCCGACAGCTCCCACTATTATCGATTCCATGCCTGAATCAGGCTGCCTGAATACCTGGATCGCCCCTTCCTCCGCAAGCTGAGAGATGCCTTTGATGAATTGCTTTCTCTTCATCGAATCTGCGGGAGAGACTCTGGCAAAGTGCTCAGCAGGGAATACAGGGATGCCTTCGTACCTGAAACGCCTGTTACCTTCGCACAGCGTATCGCCAATCCTGAATATGCCAGGATCAAACACCCCTATGATATCGCCCGGGTAGGCTTCTTCCACGATAGCCCGATCCTGGGCCATGAATTGCTGGGGCTGCGCCAGCCTGACTTCCTTGCCGGCCCGCACATGATAAACTGACATGCCTTTTGTGAATCTGCCGGAGCAGACGCGTATGAAAGCCAGCCTGTCCCTGTGGGTCGGGTTCATATTTGCCTGGATCTTGAAGACAAATCCGGAAAAGCTCTCAGATACAGGATCGATCTCACCTGCATCAGACATTCTCGCTCCGGGCGGCGGAGCCATTTCCAGGAACTCCTCCAGGAACGGCTGTACTCCGAAATTCGTCATGGCGCTTCCGAAGAACATGGGAGTCAATTCTCCGGTAAGGACTTTTTTCAACGAGAATTCATCACCGGCTATATCCAGCAGTTCGATCTCCTCTTGCAGTCTGTCGTGGTAATGACTGCCCAAAAGGTCAGCAAATACGGGATCGTCGACAGATCCTCTGATGGAGTTTACAACGGTACTGCCATGCCTGCTCCCTTCAAACAGCTCTATCTGCTGGAGTTTTCTGTTGTATACGCCCTTGAAATCCCCGTCAGTGCCAATTGGCCAGTTCATGGGATATGAGCGTATGCCAAGNACGTTTTCGATCTCTTCCATCAGAGAAAAGGGGTCCTTGCTTGCCCTGTCCATTTTATTGATAAAGGTGAATATGGGGATGCCCCGCATTTTACAGACATGAAACAGCTTTATTGTCTGTGCCTCCACTCCTTTTGCACCGTCAATGAGCATCACGGCGCTGTCGGCTGCCATAAGCGTCCTGTAAGTGTCNTCACTGAAGTCCTGATGACCCGGAGTATCAAGTATATTTATGAAATATCCGTCATATTCAAACTGCATGACNCTGCTGGTAACTGATATACCTCTCTGCTTCTCTATCTCCATCCAGTCCGAAACGGCATAGCTGCCTGATTTCCTGGCCTTGACGGCACCTGCGAGTCTGATGGCACCTCCATACAGCAGAAGTTTTTCAGTGATGGTGGTTTTTCCTGCGTCAGGATGTGAAATTATTGCAAAGGTCCTTCTTCGTTCTGTTTCAGCCTTAATAGTGTTGATCCTGCCTGATTCCGTCTTTTCGCTCATTTTACGATCATTCCCCGATAAAATTTTTCATTTCATATTAACTTATAACAAACATTCCTGTCAAACATATAATAAATGTACTATAATAGAAAATAGAACAGAGAAATATCCAAAAGAGTGAGGAGAAAGCAAATGACATATACAAAAGAGCAGATAACGATCACTTTTGATTCAGGGGAAAAAACTGCAGTCGTCCGTAAAGGCACGACACTGCTTGAACTGGCTCGTGAATTCGCCAGCCTGCGCCGTGAAGCCATAATTGCGGCAAGAGTGGACAATGATATCAAGGAGCTGACATATGGGCTGCAAGAAGACTGCAATGTGAGCTTCATAGACCTGACAGAGGAAGACGGGATGAGGATATACAGAAGAAGCCTGTATTTCATATTCATGAAAGCGGCCAACGATCTGTTTCCTGACAGAAGAGTAATCATCAGCCATGCGGTAAGCAGGGGGTTGTACTGTGAGCTGAGGGGTGAAAAGGAGCTTGAGCCGCATGAAGTTAAGCTTATCGAAGACCGAATGCATGAGATAGCAGAACAGGCGATACCCTTTGAGAAAAGAGAGCTTCCACTTCAGGAAGCGGAGGCATTGTTCGAGTCCAGCGGCAGGATGGACAGATACCATGCCATTGAGCACAGAAACAAGGCACTTGTCACGATATACAACTGTGGTGGCATGGATGACTATTTCTACGGCTATATGGCTCCTGATACCGGATATATAAAGGTATTCGGACTTAAATACTATCAGGGTGGGCTCATTATAAGGTTTCCCGATAAATCATCACCGGGGAGACTGCCTGAATTTATTGAGCAGGAAAAGCTGTTCAACATATATCTGGAATTCAAAAGATGGGGCCGCATACTGGAGATCGAGAATGTGGGCGCACTCAACAATCTTGNCAAGGAGGGCAGGATCACTGAGATAATAAGGATCTCCGAGGCGCTGCACGAAAAGAAGATAGCAAATATAGCAGACATGATCGCCGACAGCGGGCACAGGAAAAAGATCATCCTCGTATCCGGTCCTTCATCATCAGGCAAGACCACATTCGCCCAGCGACTTTCCATACAGTTGAGGGTCAACGGCCTTAAGCCAGTCACCATATCGCTGGATGACTATTTTGTCAATCGTGAGGAAACGCCCAGGGACGAGGACGGAGAATACGATTATGAAGCACTCGAAGCGATAGACGTGAAGCTGTTCAACAAGCAGCTCAATGAGCTCATCCAGGGCAAAGAGGTGGAACTGCCGCTATTCAATTTCAATACCGGATCAAGGGAGCCGGTGGGCAGAAAACTGCAGATAGATGATGATCATGTACTGATCATCGAAGGCATACATGGACTCAACGAAAAGCTCACTGCGGAGATACCGCGGGAAAGCAAGTTCAAGATATATGTAAGCGCACTCACATCGATGAACATCGATGACCATAACAGGATCCCGACGACGGACAACAGGATCCTCAGGCGGATAATCAGGGACCACCAGTTCAGAGGCTGCAGTGCAGTGAGCACTATCAGGAGATGGCCCTCCGTCAGGCGCGGTGAGGAGAAGAATATCTTCCCGTTCCAGGAAAGTGCNGATGTCATGTTCAACTCGGCGCTGATGTATGANCTGGGTGTTTTGAAGACATACGCCGAGCCGCTGCTCCTGGAGATCGACAACAGNACCGTGGAATACTCCGAGGCGAGAAGGCTCATCGAATTCCTGAGTTATTTCCTGCCGATAGACGAAAAAGATGTGCCTGCCAACTCCATCATCAGGGAGTT
>JGI24712J26585_10001608_pt1 | contig 19189 bp, 17 predicted proteins | sample BioPla3DNA2_FD_26585 | JGI IMG/M metagenome (IMG submission 26585) | reverse complement strand
GTATCGAATACCAGGACATATTTGTTGAAAGGCTGAATTATCTGCTTGCGAATAAGGATTCGATATTCCAGTATCCGGATGCCATCAGCGACGATACGATACTGAATGCTGTTCTGAACATAGACCCGCAGATAATGATGCTGTATCAGAACTATGACTATCAGTACGATGTCCCTTATATCATCATACGCAACGAAGACCGGCGCAGCTTTACCACTGAACAGGGATGCGTCCTGGCATTGCTGGATCTGCTTGGGTTCGATATCATAATAGTTTCAGATAAAGGTTACGCAGATGTCGAAAACATTATAAAAAAGGACCTGTTCGATGTCCACTATAATTATGCCATGGAGGAAAAACTCTTTCCGATCGTTCCTGAGAAAAAAGACTGACAGTATCCCTTCAAGGAAAGTCCTGAATGGCCTGGCCGCAGCGGCAGCAGTACTGTTGCTGACTCTTGGGATATACGGGGCTTCGAGGATGTTTGGCAATAAAACAGGGTCACCAGCGGCTGTCGGCACTACAGAGACAGTAGAAGTCGATACCGAAACGGAACAGGTCGGTGATACTGAGTCCGGTCAAACGGAAGCTGACAAATCGATAGCCGGTCAGACGGAAACCGGCTATACGGAAGCCGGCCTGACAGAGACAGAGACCAGCAGGGAACAGACCGATCAGACTGAGACAGGACGAACAGAAGCAAATTCCACACAGAGCAGTCAGGAAGCGGCCGGCCAGACAGTAGCCGGCAATGCAGAGGTAAAATTTGCAGATGCCGCATTTGAGAAAGTGATACGCAGTTTGCTTGACAAACCGGATGGTGTGATATATGCTGCTGACCTTGAGCAGGTACGTGAGATAGCTGTATGGGGAGATTTGACCGGATATCCTTCGGAGACGGGCCGGGAAGGAATGAGCGGTGAAGAGCTGTGGTTCATGGATGAAGAGGGCAATTTGCATACCGAAAGAGGAGGTATCAGAAGCCTTGAGGATNTGAAATGGTTCCCGAACCTGATGTATTTTCAGTTGGTATATAATGAAGTAGAAGACATCAGTATCCTTGCCGATATGAAAAAACTTGTTTCGGCTGATTTGAGCTTCAACCGTATAAGCGATATATCACCTCTTGCAGAGGCGAAAAATCTGATGACTTTACATATTACTGACAATCAGATCAGTGATATATCCGCGCTGAGCAACCTCAAACTTTTACGGACCCTGTCACTGCAGAACAATAATGTTGAGGATCTGGAGCCATTGAAGGATATGGAGCAATTGGAATCGCTGGACAGATCATATGAGGAGGGTTTTCGCTTCATAGAAGTGGATATATGCCTTACTTCTGACGGCGTACCCGTCTTGCTGCATGACTGGGGCAATGCCAACTGGTTTGCCGGGATCGGATACTCTACTGAACAGCCGCACTGGGTGGAGTAAGAAGAATGTCACCCTCTGATCACCTTTGACGGGGCTATACCGTGGTATTTTTTAAAGAGCTTGCTGAAGTAATATGCNTCGTCATATCCCACGGCTCTGGCTATGGACTTGACGGANCGCCCGCCCGCNATCAGCATTTCCCTGGCTTTTGACAGTCGTATTTTTATGAGATAATTTATCGGGGTCTCGCCTGTCTCATCTTTGAACACCTTTGATATATAGGCAGGACTCAGATAAATCTTTTTTGAGATCGTTTCAAGCGATATAGGGCGCATATAGTTTTCATTCATGTAATTCATGAGTGAGTTCACTATCACGGTTTTATCAGAAGAATCGATGCCCGACAGCGTGTTTCTGTCGCGGTGTATGTCCGTTTTGGTCGCTTTCAGGAAATTTACCATAAGCCTCATCACATGTACTTTTATCATCAGCTCACACCCGGGCAGGTTGTTTTCCTGTTCCGCGCAAATGTCGCTGCAACAGCTGATGAACTGCTGCTCATATTCCTGCAGATTGTACACGGGAGCTTCATCGGCAGGTATCAGGTGGTTGCGCGGCAAGCCCTCAACAGATATATTACCGAGGCCTACATGCAGCTCCATTATTTCTTCGCCCGGACCGACGTTTTTGCCGTGCGATACATTGGCGTTGAAAACCAGCATATCGCCTTTTTTCACGCGGTACGATACGCCATCGATGGTATAGGTACAGCCTCCGGACATCACATAAATCATTGTGACAAAATCATGGGAATGGACTTTGGTCACATGGTTTTCTTCATATCTGCCCTTGAAAGTGAAATATACGTGCGGATTGAAACATTCAGGTTTAATGCCAAGAACACACATAGATCATCCAACCTTTAACAGAATACAGTAATGATATTGGGTCGTCATTATAAGATTATACATCAGAAAGGCAGAAATGTACATTTCATTGTCAGGACAAATAGCTGATAATATTGTAAGAAATCATAGAAGGCAGTTGATTTTGCATGAAAGAATTCAAGTGGGTCTGGAGTCTGATGAGAAAATACAGGTTGATTTTCTTCACAGCACTCGGACTCGTATTTGCTGTAAACCTTTTGAATATGATCAACCCGTATGTGCAGGGGATGATAGTCGACAGGGTCATTGTAGACGGACAGATCGGCATACTGCTCACCCTGGTCCTGATCATGGTCGGCAATACTATCCTGAGGGCTGTTCTCAGATACATATATCTCTATATGTTTGAGCATGTTTCGCAGAATGTAGTGTTCAATGCCAGAAGAGATGTCTTCAGAAAGATACAGGAGCTTGATTTTGACTTCTTCGACCGTACCAAGACAGGCGACATAATGGCCAGGATGACCGGTGACCTTGAGGCGGTCAGGCATTTTACCGCTTATGTCATGTATTCGCTTTTCATGCATACAGTAACACTGATCCTGGTACTGGTGATACTGTTCACCATCAATACCACTTTCACGCTGATACTGCTTGCCATCACTCCCATCACAGGCATTCTGGCAGTGAAGCTCTCAAGTGTGGTCAAGCCTGCTTTTTCGGCTATCAGGGAGCAGTTTTCCAAACTCAACTCAGTGGTCCAGGAAAACATCAGCGGAAACAGGGTCGTAAAGGCTTTTGCACAGGAGGAATATGAGATCTACAAATTCTCAAGGGAGAATGCGGGTTTCAGAGACTGCAACATAAGGGCTGCGAAAATATGGGAGAAATACCTTCCGGTGATGGATGCGGTGGCCGGTCTGCTATCGGTGATAATCATCCTGGCAGGCGGTATTCTGGTAATCACAGAGAACATCACTCTGGGAGAGCTCGTCACTTTCAGCAGCTTCCTTTGGGCGCTGAACAATCCCATGAGGATGATAGGCTGGCTGATAAATGATACGCAGAGATTTGCCACTTCTGCAGAAAAGGTCATGATGCTTCTCAGCAGAGAGCCTAAAATAAAGAGCCGTGAGGGTGCCATCACCAGAAAGCCTGAAGGACGGGTGGAATTCAGGAATGTATACTTCGGNTATGGCAAGAAGCCTGTGCTCGAGGACATAAATTTCTGCGCATATCCCGGGCAGACAGTGGCAGTGGTGGGACCGACGGGTTCCGGGAAATCTACACTCATTAGCCTGATTTCCAGGTTTTATGACTGCAGCCGGGGTACTGTGCTGATAGACGGTAAAAATGTAAAGGACTATGACCTCAAAGCCCTCAGGGAAAGCATAGCAGTAGCGATGCAGGACATATTCCTGTTTTCTGAAACCATTGAGGGCAATATCGCGTACGGTGCGCCAGATGTGCCGGTGGAGAAGGTCTGTTGGGCTGCGGAGATGGCCGGAGCCCATGGTTTCATAACGGAGTTTCCTGAAGGCTACGACACTATCATCGGGGAAAGAGGTGTGGGGCTGTCCGGCGGCCAGAAGCAGAGGATAGCACTGGCACGTGCACTGGTGAAGCAATCGTCGATAATAATACTCGACGACACGACCTCAAGCGTCGACATTGAGACAGAACACCGGATACAGCAGAATNTCAGGGAGTTCTGTAAAGACAAGACCACATTCATCATAGCTCACAGGATATCATCAGTGAAACACGCTGATCTCATACTGGTACTCGAAGAAGGCAGGATAGTGGAGAGAGGNACGCACAGCGAGCTTTTGGCGCTGAAGGGCCGGTATTACAACACATTCGTGAACCAGTACGGCGATTTCGATAAAATGGGGAGTGATTAAATGGCAAGGAACAAATTCGATATAGATGAAGAACTCGAAGCGCGATTTGACGCAAAGCAACTGAGAAGGCTGCTGGGATATCTGAAGCCATACAGGGGGAAGGTTGTCTTCACCATACTGCTGATGATAGTTTCGAGTATGCTGGCGCTGCTCGGGCCGTACCTGGTCAAGGTTTCCATTGACGAGATGATACCGTCGGGGAACATACCCGGGCTGATCGTGCTTGCTTCAATATTTCTTGTAACGCTGGTATTCAATACGATATGCATGAAATACAGGATAAGGACGATGTCGTACATTGGNCAGAATATCATTTACAATATCAGGGAAGANATTTTCAGGCATATCCAGAAGCTGCCCTTTGCCTACTATGACAGCAGGCCGCACGGCAAGATACTCGTAAGGGTCGTGAACTATGTCAATTCCCTCAGCGATCTGCTTTCCAACGGTCTGATCAATCTTATAACGGATCTGTTCACTCTGGCTGCTATAGTAGTTTTTCTGCTGATACTGAATGTCAGGCTGGCACTGATTTGCTTTATCGGGCTTCCCGTTCTGATAACNGTCACGCTCCTGATAAAAAATGCACAGCGTAAAGCATGGCAGAAGGTCAGCAGGAAGCTGTCCAACATGAATGCGTATATACATGAAAGCATCAGTGGTATAAAAGTGACCCAGTCCTTTGCCAGAGAGGACGAGAACATGGATATCTTCCTCGAACAGAACGAGGAGTACAGAAAGTCGTGGATGGATGCGATCAGGGTACAGTTTCTGATGTGGCCCATCATAGATATCATATCTGTTATTAGTGTCTGTGCCATATATTTCGCGGGCATACACTGGCTCGGGACCGGTGGCATCACTACGGGTATAATCATCGCTTTCACAAGCTATGTGTGGCGGTTCTGGGAACCTGTCATCAATCTGGGCAACTTCTACAACTCCATTATCAATGCAGTGGCTTACCTGGAAAGGATATTCGAGACCATAGATGAAAAACCGACAGTTGCGGATCTGCCGGGTGCGGTAACGATGCCATCAATAAATGGTGCTGTGGAATTCAGGGACGTGCTTTTCTGTTACGAGAAGGATGAGGTGGTCCTCGACCATGTGAGTTTCCATGTGGAACCAGGTCAAACCATAGCGCTGGTGGGACCCACAGGAGCGGGTAAATCGACCATCGTCAATCTTGTGAGCAGGTTCTATGATGTCCAGGAAGGGCGTGTCATGATCGATGGAAGGGATGTCAGGAGTGTCACGCTGGAGTCGCTGAGGAAGCAGATGGGCATAATGCTGCAGGATACTTTCATATTCTCAGGCACTATCATGGACAATATAAAATACAGCAGGCTCGATGCCTCTGATGAAGATGCCATTGCCGCTGCCAAAGCGGTCATGGCCCATGATTTTATCGAAGCCATGCCGGAGGGTTATCAGACGGAGGTCAATGAAAGAGGATCCAGGCTTTCCGTGGGGCAGAGACAGCTCATCTCATTTGCCAGGGCGCTGCTGGCAGATCCGAGGATACTGGTGCTTGACGAAGCTACATCAAGCATCGACACCGAAACTGAGATCGCACTGCAGGCAGGACTCCAGAGGCTGCTCAAGGGGCGGACATCATTCGTGATAGCCCACAGGCTTTCCACCATAAAAAATGCGGATAAAATATTGTATATAGACGACGGGAAAATAATAGAGCAGGGTACCCACGAAGAACTCATGGCAAAAGGCGGTGCATACTGCAAGCTCTATACGGCACAGTACCGTTTGCTCGAAGTGGTCTGATCGAAGTTCGGCACGACGATGGGCAGGCCTTCGGGGAATATCTCGAAGACTGCCTTTTCAGCCAGAATTATCTCGCCGTCCCGATTCAGCGGGATCGGCTTTTTTGCTGTGATTTCCACCTTTCTGCCCCTCAGGAGGTGTACGCCTTCTATACTGGCGTGAAGCCCTTTTATATATTGCGGGAACAGACGCAGTATTTTGAGTTTCGGTACTGCCTCCACATAGCAAACGTCAAACAAGCCGTCATCGATCACTGCATCGGGCAGTGCGTTGATCCCGCCTCCATAGTATTTGCCTATACCCACAGCAATAAGGAGCGTTTCACCGGATATCACCCGGTCGTCCAGCTTCAGTTCCATATATTCGCTGCTGCTTATGAGTATCGTGTTGAGGATGCCGAGTATATAGGCTACTGTCCCTGAGATAAGGGGCAGCTTCTTGAAATGGTTTGTCTGGTAAGCCACCTTAGCGTCAAAACCGACAGATGCTATATTTATGAAGTACTTATCGTTGACCCTGGCATAGTCGATAAGCCGTTCAGTCCCTCTGATCGTCGCCGGGATGATGTCGTCGGGCACATCCCTGCCGACTATGCTTCTGATAAAGTCGTTTCCGGAGCCGCTGGGGATGACAGCCAGGNTGCTTCCGGTACCGGCCATGCCGTTGAGCACTTCGTTCAGTGTACCATCGCCGCCGACAGAGTATATCCTGCATTTCCCGGAAGCGCTCTTTGCCGCTGCTATCTCTGTGGCATGGCCCGGGTATTCGGTGACCACGATATCATACTCGCACTGGTGTTCATTGCAGTGGCTGCGGATAAGAGGCACCAGCTTTAAAGGCCTGCCCTTGCCTGCCGCCGGATTTACTATGAAAACGTGTTTCATTNTTTTGCTTCCTTTTTACCGTAAGTTATACAAACCGACATTTTTTTAAAACACCCTAATTATAACATAACGACATTACCGGCGTATACATGATAATGGAATGATGGATGCAAATGCTGAGATGGTGACTGATATTTTTCCCTTATGAACGTGTGTATATGCATTTTTGGGCAAAGCAGGATTTTTTTTGCGTGCGGCGAATATAATTATGAGAGGTGGGTAAAATGCTGATAGACACAACTATCACCATTGCATATAAGTGTACTTCCTGCGGGAGTTTTGAATTTTTTAACGTTTCAATATTCAAACTGTTATACAATGAGTACAGCCTGGCATGCCGCTGCAAGAAGTCGTGCATTACAATGAAGCGGGAGGGTGGAAACAGCTTTTTGATCAGGATACCTTGCATAGGGTGTGATAATGAGCATACCTACCTCTTTACGAAGAAGTCGATACTGTTTGGGGAGCCGGTGGTGTTCAACTGTCCGGAGACCGGGATACAGACCTGTTTCATAGGCAGGGATGAGGCCGTTTTCAATAAGGTGGACGATCTGGAAAAGGAATTCGATGAGTTGATGGACACCTATGGGTATGAAAGCTACTTCCGGAACACCCGGGTAATGATAGATACCCTGAACCGTATCCATGATATCGCTCTCTGCGGCAATATCATCTGCGAATGCGGCGAAGCAGATATCGACCTGGTGCTCCTCAGTGACTGTATATTGCTCAGATGCGGCCGGTGCGGCGGCAGCAAAAGGATACCGGCGGAGAAGAACAGCGACCTGAAGGATATACTCGCCGAGAGCCAGATACTCATTAAAAGGGATGCATTTCGGTACGGACAGGGACTGCTCTCCGGACAGTCGGGAAACAAGCTCGGGAAATAAAAAACCGGTGCTCTTGCTCAAAACAGTCCAGATGCGCTGTTTGCCGATGTTGTGATTGACAATACCATTTTTGGGATGCTATAATTATATGGAATCGTGAAAGTCATTCTGCTGTTAGATTTCCCTATTTAACCAAGGATTATCTATATGTGCAATGTGCGATCTCAATTGGATGTCTATTATTTGTTCACTTGTCCGGATAATGCCGTTCAGGTCTGGAACAACGCTATACAGGTATTCATAAGGATTCTTGATTAAAATCAATATTTAAAAACGGGTAGGTGTATTATGGAAGAAGTAAATCTTGCTGCAAAATCACTGGAGGATTTGCAGTACATAGCGAAGATGATGGGTCTGAGGAAAATCGCGACATATGAGAAAGACGAGTTGATCGAAAGGATTCTGAAGGCTGCAAAGCGCAGGGCAAAACAGGCCGCGGCGGCAGAGGCCGGGAAGGGTAAGGAAAGCGATGCGGAGCAGGCAGCTAAACCCAGGAGAGGTCGAAAGCCCAAAAAGGCTGATATAGGCGATACGGAAGATGCGGCCGGGGATGATGCAGCCCAGGCAGGCAGCGAGGCTGGTGAAGCAACCGTCGAAGCGGGTGGAGCCGGCCAGGAATCAAAAGCTGAACCGGGCAAGGAGGCTGCTGACAAGCAGGAAGAGACCGTGTCGGCTGACAAGGATGACGAAGCCGCCAAAGCCGCTTCTGAAGAGCCGGTGGTGAAAAGACCAAGAAGGGGCAGGCCGAGAAAAGTGGACAAAGAGGCAGAAAAGAAAGCCGAAGAGGCAGCAGAGGCCACCCGGAAGGATACCGGCAAAGAAAAGGAGATCCAGGCTGCCGACGCGGAACCGGAGGATGCAGCAGCTCAGAAAACCGAAGCGGAAAACCAGGCTGAAAAGGCTGACGCCGGAGAGAAGGAACCTGCAAGGACAAAGAAGGCTGATGAGGCCGGGGGATCAGAAACGGCTGACTCATCCACACAGGATAAGCAGGCCGGGCCGGCCGGATCTGAAAGTACTGACGGCAGCAAAGCGCCTGCAGAGGCAAAGGAAGAGGAAAGGCCATCATACAGTCCGCAGCCTAGAAGAGAGTGGAACGGGCAGGACAGACACAACGGCCTTGAGAAAATAGAGAGCGACGATCCCGTCGAAGGCGTTCTGGAGGTACTGCCTGACGGATACGGCTTCCTCAGGAGCGACAACTTCCTGTCAGGCACAAGAGATGTCTATGTATCCCCTTCACAGATCAGGAGATTTGGACTCAAGACAGGCGACAAGATAAAAGGGAAGGGAAGGATCCCGAAGGAAGGNGAGAAGTTCCAGGCACTGCTCTATGTGCAGACAGTAAATGGCGATTCGCCGGAGGTCGCTGCCAGAAGGGCTCCTTTTGAGCATTTGACTCCGATATTCCCCAATCAGCGCATAACTCTCGAGACAGATCCGAGGGAACTGTCGACAAGGCTTATNGACCTGATTGCCCCGATAGGAAGAGGACAGAGGGGAATGATCGTATCTCCCCCCAAAGCAGGCAAAACCATACTTCTCAAGAAGATCGCCAATGCAATTACAAAAAATTATCCTGAGATAGAGCTGATAGTGCTGCTCATAGACGAAAGACCGGAAGAAGTCACGGATATGCAGCGCTCCATAAAGGGAGAGATCATATACTCCACATTCGACAAGGTCCCGGAACATCATATAAAGGTCGCTGAAATGGTGCTTGAAAGGGCCCAGAGACTGGTCGAGCACAAAAAGGACGTCGTGATCCTGCTTGACAGCATAACAAGGCTGGCCAGNGCTTACAACCTCACGATACCCCCTACAGGCAGGACACTTTCAGGAGGCCTCGATCCGGGTGCTCTCCACAGNCCCAAGAGATTTTTCGGTTCGGCACGTAATATAGAGTTTGGCGGCAGTCTCACGATCATAGCGACTGCATTGATAGAGACCGGCAGCCGTATGGACGATGTCATATATGAGGAGTTCAAGGGCACGGGCAACATGGAGATACACCTTGACAGGAAGCTCTCTGAGAAGAGGATATTCCCCGCCATCGACATCAACAGGTCGGGCACCAGGAGAGAGGACCTGCTGCTCAACCAGAAGGAGATGGAAAGCATTTGGGCTATCAGGAAGGCCATGAGCAATCTCGGTCCTGCAGACGTAACTGAAATGATCCTCAACAAGCTGATACAGACCAAGACAAATGAGGAATTCGTCAACAGCATCAATAAGGCGTTTATAGACAAATGAGCCAAATTGAGAAGTTGAATCATACAATCAGGGACTTGAGTTGGAAACAGCTTTTGACTAATATAGTACCTGAGCAAGCGGGATATCACAAATGTGGCAAATAGGACTTGCTAAACACAGCTTTATGTGTTAGAATACTTTTTGTTTGTTGAGTGAGCAAAATGGCAAAAACTATTTTGCAGCAGGACGAAGGAAGGTGAAACGACGATGAAAGAAAGCATTCAGCCGAAATATGGAGAAGCAGTTTTGAAGTGTGCATGCGGCGAAACCTTTGTTACAGGTTCCGTAAAAAAAGAACTGCATGTTGAGATATGCTCAAAGTGTCATCCGTTCTTTACAGGAAAGCAGAAGTTCGTAGACACAGGCGGACGTGTCGAGAAGTTCAAGAAAAAATACGGTATCGAAGACAACGAATAAGAACAGAGGCATATTTCAGGTTTACATGATCGGACAACAAATGATGTTTGAAATAGAGGTACAAAAGTGCTAAACTAAGGCTGAACATACAGTTCAGTCTTTATTTTTATTTTGGGCGGAGGAGATCACATATATCATGAAAAAAACTAATATAGGCGGCCAGGCTCTTATCGAGGGATTGCTGATGATGGGGCCGGAAAATACCGCCATAGCAGTACGCAAGCCGGACGGCGAGATAGTGCTGGATAAAAAGCCCGTGCCCCGGAAAACCAAATTGGCCAGTATACCCTTCATTCGGGGATCGGTCAGGCTTTTCAGGCAGATGGTCACAGGCGTGAAAGCACTTATGTACTCCGCAGAATTTGCTGAACTGGAGGATGAAAGCGAAAAGAAGTCGTCGAAATTCGATGCATTCATAGAGAGACTTTTCCAGGGGAAGGGTAAGGATGCTGTCATATATGCGACCGTAATCATTTCACTTGCCATGAGCATTGGCCTGTTCATACTACTGCCCAACTTTCTGGCAAGCCTGCTCAATATCACGAGAGAGGGCTCCGGAGTGATACTGAAGAACCTGTTTGAAGGGCTCATAAGGATACTCATATTCTTTGGTTACATTTTTCTCGCGACTCTGCTGGACGATATCAAAAGAGTCTGGCAGTACCATGGAGCAGAGCATAAGACTATCCACTGCTATGAGCACGGGGAAGAGCTCACAGTGGAAAATGTGAGGAAATATTCGACAAAGCATCCCCGCTGCGGGACATCATTCATGTTCCTGGTCATGATGATCAGTATAGTCATGTTTTCATTCCTCGGCTGGCATAGCCCTGTGGTCAATGCGCTGCTGAGGCTGCTGATGATCCCTGTGGTTGCCGGGATCGCTTACGAAGTGCTGAAGCTGGCCGGAAGACATACCGAATGGACGGCGATGAAGATAGTGAGCGCACCGGGTTTGCTGCTGCAATATCTCACCACCAGGGAACCGGATGATGATCAGATAGAAGTGGCTATAACCGCAATGAAGAACGTCATTACAGACAACGACTCAGACAAATGGTAGCATAGGTTGAAAATAAAGATCTGGCGTGGTAATTCGTTATGACCTGCAGTGAAGCATACAGAAAAGGTATTGATATCCTGAGGAACGCGGGGAATGATGCTCCGGCAAATGATGCCGGAGTTCTGCTTTGCTATGCCGCGGGATGCAGCAGGACATATTTGTATGCCCATGGAGACAGTGTACTGGAGCAACATGCTGAGCGGCTCTATTTCGAACTGCTGAAAAAGCGGTCAGCTGGCTATCCGCTGCAGTATATCACAGGTGAACAGGAATTCATGTCGCTGGTCTTCGAGGTCACGCCTGATGTCCTGATACCCAGGCAGGAGACGGAGCTGCTGGTGGAAACCGTGATAGACCACTGCAGGCACAGGATCCCGGGCGGAGAAGGCGTGAATATGGGAGAGGAAGCTCAGGCCAGTGGAAAAACGCAGGCAGGACAAGGACACAGTATANAAATCCTTGACATGTGTACAGGTTCGGGCTGTATAGCCGTCAGTCTGGCGCGGTATCTGCCTGATTGTTTTGTTACGGCAGTTGACATAATNCCTGAGGCGCTGGAGGTCGCAGAAAGGAATGCAAAAAGGCACAGTGTATCCGGAAGGGTCAGCTTAATACAAAGTGACCTGTTCGCAAGTATTCCGGAGAAAAAGTATGATGTCATAGTGTCGAATCCNCCATATATTAAATCGGAGGATATAGGNAAGCTCCAGCCCGAGGTGAAGTTCTTCGAACCGGCCGCGGCCCTGGACGGCGGCAGTGACGGCCTCAGTTTCTACAGGGAGTTGATCCGGAAGTCTCCTGGGTATCTGCATGCAGGAGGCATGCTGGCTTTCGAGACGGGATACGATCAGGCGCAGCTTGTGGCCGGACTGATGACATCCGGCGGCAGGTTTTCTGACATCAGGATATACAAGGATCTGTCAGGGATCGACAGAGTCGTGACAGGATTCACTTCAGTTCAAGCAGCGCCATGGTGACATCGTCCTGAAGTCTTTCCAATGATCTGGCTCCTGCAAATTTGAAGGCGGACTCTTTTATGTCCCGCAGGATCTGTTCCGGTGTGGAACTGNTTTTCAGCAGTATTTCAAGGAGTCTGTCCTCTCCGAACTGCTCATTTGCTTCGTTTCTGATTTCGAGGATACCGTCAGTGTACATGAAGAATCTGTCGCCGGAGGACAGGTTGATGGTACCGTCTTTATATTCCGGCTTTTCGAGCCAGTTGCTGATAGGGATGCCGGGCAGTCTCAGAAGTTCGAATCTGTGCCTGCCATACACTGCAGGTATGACGTTGAGACCTGCATTTGAGTAAAGCATGGTTTTGGCATCCAGATCGATTATCGAATAGAATATCGATATGTACATTTCTCTGTCCAGCTTGCTCTGGTTGAATTCATAATAAAGCTCCTCCAGAGCTTTTGCAGGGGAAAGGAGCTTCTTGTTGATAGTAGACCTCAGAAATACTGTCAGCAGCGAGGCTTGTACCCCATGTCCCGAAACATCGGCGATATAGACGCCAAGACGCGAGTCATCGATGTAGAATATATCGACAAAGTCCCCTCCCAGCGATTCGCATGGCATATACACCATCGAAAAGTCCAGCCGGGGATCATCGGGGGAATCCGGGAGCAGACTTGTCTGCAGCTTCCTGGCCATTTCGACTTCACTTTTAAGCTTGTGATTTTGATCCTGCATCTCATGGTAGAGCTTTTTAAGCTGGGTTGTTTCCCTGAGTACTTCGACAGCAGCTATCACTTCGCCTGCAGAATTTCTCAGAGGCGATGACATCACAGAAAACGACCTGTCGCCTATGTACTCCTCTTTTTCCTGGGATTCGCCGTCAAAAACGGACTTCCTGGAGGTGCAGTTCAGGCAGGGCTCACTCCTGCCCAGTACTTCATAGCACTTTTTGCCCAGATGATGTACACCAAGACCCTCAGACATGGCCCTGTTCATATAGATCACATTGTGGTCCCTGTCTATGACCCGGACCCAGTCATACATTCCGTTCAGTATATCTTCTATGAATGGTCTGTTGGTTCTTAACGATTCCGTAATATCACCCCTGAATAACATAATATCAAATATAAAAATCCATGTAAATCATGTAAGAGATCAAGGATAGAAAACAGTAATAAACATATGCGCGCTGGCAATAATATTTAGTAAAAAAGATGCAGGAGTATCTGATGCTGATAAGGACGGGGAAAAAACAGCAGTATATAAATGCCGCCAGTGCGGCTGCCTTCAAGCGGTTCACCGACGAACTGCATGCCAGGATATTTAATGCGCTGGCTATGGGTGCAAGATCAGTGGTCTTTCTTTGTATAGGTACGGACCGGTCTACAGGAGACAGCCTCGGACCGCTGATAGGATATAAGATATCCGGTCTGAGCAATAGTTGTGTACATGTATACGGTACTCTTGAGAACCCTGTACATGCCAGAAACATCAATGAAGTCGTGAAAAGGATGGAGGCGGATTGTCATAAGCCTTTTATCGTCGCCATAGACGCATGCCTTGGGAGCATGGAGCATGTGGGATATATCGGGGTGGGCGAAGGCCCCATCAAGCCCGGATCAGGAGTCAACAAGGAGCTTGCGCCCGTAGGCGATATGTTTGTGACCGGAATTGTCAACTTTGGCGGTTTCATGGATTTTTTGATTTTGCAGAACACAAGACTCCATGTGGTTATGAGGATGGCAGATCTCATAGCATCAGGCATCCGGTTCGTTGTGTGGAAGCTTGAAAAAAGCGGGATGCTGCTGCCGGAAAGTCCCTGTGCCGAAGCCATGGAAAACGACCTGTAGCCCACCTTCCGGATATACAGGGCATTTTGTGAGGTGATAACCGCAGCTGCTGTACTGATCATCTCGACTTATCTCCCAAATATGTAAGTATCTTGAGTGCTGATCGCTGCCACAGCCAGACTGGCCATCCTGGCCTGTCTCCCAGGCATATCAGGCATTTTGTGCAGCGACCATTGCCGCTGCCGGACCGGCCATCTTAGTTTATCTGCCAAATAAATCAGACATTTTACCGGTGTGTCATTATAATATCTATAGAAGAGGAATTGAGAGGCAGTAATGTCTGAATATTTATCCGGGAGGTTTTGCGATGAACAGATCCAGCAAGGTGCTGGGTGGTATACTTGTTTTTCTCGGCATACTGTTCCTGATGAAAAACATGGAGATATTCGATCCGATCTGGAGAGTTTTCAATCTCGGCGCCTTATTATCAAGGTTCTGGCCAGCGTTGTTTTTACTGCTGCCGGGCCTGCTTTTCCACTACAATTATTTTTCCGGCAACAGAAGGAATCCGGGAGTTCTTGTGCCGGGCGGGATACTGCTGGTACTTGGTCTTGTGTTCCAGTTCAACATGCTGTTCGGAGGCTGGGACATAACCTGGCCGCTGATCATATTCTCGGTGGCCTTCGGACTCTTTGAGCTTTACATCTTTGGGGACAGGGAAAAGGGACTGCTGATCCCTGTCGGTATCCTGGGCGGCTTGTCGTTCCTGTTTTTCTTCTCGTTCTCACTGAGCAAGCTCCTGAGCTTCAACACCGGGCCATATGCCATGCCCTTACTGCTGATTGGCGTCGGGCTCATCGTGATGTCCAGCGGAAAGAAGACACGGGGTTGACAAGAGGCAGGATATTTCGTATATTTTTCTAAAAACTGTTTATTCAGGCATCTAGAGTGGAATACACTTAAAGATAACATTTTTCAAGGAGATGATACGATGGACAGATACGTTTGCACTGCCTGCGGTTATGTGTATGATCCTGCTGAAGGAGATCCGGATGGAGGTATTGCACCCGGTACACCATTTGAAGACATTCCGGATGATTGGGTTTGCCCGCTGTGCGGAGTGGGTAAGGACATGTTTGAAAAGGAATAATGACTTGGACTGGATGATGACTCATATCGGGGTAATGGCTTAGAGCACTGTGAAACCAAAAGGGCTGTAGTCTATATCGATTACAGTTCTTTTGATATTTCTGGCTACTCTTTTGATATTTCTGACTGCTCTTTTGATATTTCTAACTGCTCTTTTTCAATTTCTGACTGCTAAGTTATCTTTTAACCCCTTCTGATCCGGGAAACGCACCGTCATACTGATGCAATCCGGAAAAACCGGGTTTTTTGTACCATTTTTTGATTTGTGGGATGCTGAAATCGCGAAAAGCACAAATTTCACCCGAAACAGTTAACATAATATGGCGATAATAACAATTATGATCCCAAAAGTTCAAAATCTGTACAGCCATTTGCCCAGAAATCCAAAAACGGTACAAGAATCGCGCAAATTATGGAATCTGGCTTTATGGAATGGCCAGAAGTCAAAAAACTGTACAGATGGATGCGTAAAATTGAAATTGGTATTGCCCTATTCATTATTCATGGTAAAATAATAATAGATTTTGCCAGATACGATGNTGCAGGCGCAGTTGAGNAAGTACAATATTCAGGCTGGTTTTGGATAATGGCGTTCTTGAACGATATGCAGGTCAGTTTGAGTACGTTTTTTTATTTTGGCGGAGGTGTACGAAATGCCCGGACGCACGAAGGAAGATATCATAAGGATGGTCAGGGAAGAAAATGTGGAATTCATAAGGCTCCAGTTCACCGACATTTTCGGGATGCTGAAAAATGTTGCGATCACATCAGGACAACTGGAGAAAGCCCTTGACAACCAGTGTATGTTTGACGGCTCTTCTATAGAAGGATTTGTGAGGATAGAAGAGTCTGACATGTATCTGTGGCCTGATATCGACTCATTTGTTATATTGCCATGGAATTCCCAGATAGGAAAGACCGCAAGGCTCATCTGCGATGTATACACTGCAGACGGCATGCCCTTTGAAGGGGATCCCAGGTATGTGCTGAAGAGAGCTTTGAATAAAGCGGCTCAAATGGGATATGATACTTTCAATGTCGGGCCGGAATGTGAATTTTTCCTGTTCCTTGTCGACGGCGAAGGAAATCCTACCACGATCACCCACGACAAAGCAGGATATTTTGATCTTGGCCCGGTGGATCTGGGTGAGAACGCAAGGAGAGACATGTGCCTTACTCTGGAGGACATGGGATTCGAAGTGGAGCAGTCCCATCATGAGGAAGCCCCNGGTCAGCATGAAATCGACTTCAAATACACGGATGCACTGAATGCAGCAGATGCGATCCAGACCTTCAAGCTGGTGGTCAAGACAATAGCACGCAGGCACGGGCTGCATGCCACGTTTATGCCTAAACCCATACACGGCATAGCAGGCTCCGGTATGCATGTGAACACATCGCTGTTCAGAAAAGGAAAGAATGTTTTTTATGATGAAAACGGACCGCTGCAGCTCAGCCAGGAGGCTTACTGGTTCATGGGCGGTCTGATGAAAAACATCCGTTCCATAACGGCGCTGACCAATCCCCTGGTCAATTCATACAAGCGGCTGATACCCGGGTATGAAGCACCTGTATATATAGCGTGGTCAGCCAGGAACAGAAGCCCGCTGATAAGAGTGCCTACAGCCCGTGGGACGGCGACAAGGCTGGAACTCAGATGCCCCGATCCCAGCTGCAATCCCTATCTGGCACTGGCTGCGATACTGTATGCAGGCCTGGATGGCATCGAAAACAAGATCCAGCCGCCAGAGCCGGTCAACAGGAACCTGTTCGACATGAGCAATGAAGACAGATGTGCGGGACACATAGGGGTATTGCCGGGAAGCCTCGAAGAAGCGATCTGTGAGATGAGCCAGAGCGAATTCGCCAGGGAATTGCTCGGAGATCACATATTCAATAAATACATTGAGGCAAAGCAGAAGGAATGTGAGGGCTACAAGACACAGATAAGCAAATGGGAGATCGATGCCTATCTTAAGAATTACTGACAAGCCCGTTTTGGCGGCCGTTCGTAAATGCATGACAGGCGCCGGAACGTGTGGATGGTGGTGATAAAATGGCGGACAGATACCGTCTCGGAGATGTCGTCGAATTCCGAAAGCAGCATCCCTGTGGGAACAAGCAATGGGAAGTCATGAGGACGGGCGCGGATTTCAGGGTAAAATGCCTTGGATGCGGCCATCAGGTCATGATGCCCAGACCCAGATTTGAAAAAAGCGTAAAGAAGATCATAAAGCCATTTCTTTCAACTGACCCGGCGGACGACGCAAAATAGCCGGGTCGGACTCACCGCATTTTTCGTATTCTTTATGACGCAGCAGAAAATAATAAGCATACCGTCATAATGCGAAAAATGAGGATGATGATATGCACAGGAAAAGACGAAATGTATCGGCAGCCATGCTGATAACCTCAGTTCTGACATCGCTGGCTGTGAGCCTGCTGGTGCTCTATACTGCTCCCAGGTATATTACTGTTGGCGACGGTAATGAGAGGAACATGAAGGACCGCGGCATTCGCCTGCAGCTGCCTGGCGACGGGACAAAGGATTGGAACGGAGATGCCGGGCAGAGCCCCGACATTTTGTATAAGGATGGGCAGAACGGTGATTTGCCGGAAAATGGCATTGAAGCTGAAAATGCGGCAAACAGCAGTACCGACATCCCTGTGACTCAGAGGGTCGCCAAAAAGGCTACCGCCGGAGTTGTTGGAATAACGGTGGAGCGGGCTGTAAGGGACAATCTTTTCAACAGGAGCAGGGAGACGGAAATCGGGTTTGGTTCAGGGGTCATCGTCAGCTCTGACGGCTATATCCTGACCAACAATCATGTAGCAGGCGGAAAAAGCAACAGAATCGTAGTATCACTGGCAGATGGCAGGAATGTAGAGGGAGTGGTTGTGTGGTCGGATCCGGTGCTGGATCTGGCTGCTGTGAAGATAAATCTCACCGGTCTCACACCTTTGCCGCTGGGCGATGCGACAACGCTGGAGGTTGGCGAGCATGCCATCGCCATAGGCAATCCCCTTGGTCTTGATTTCCAGAGATCAGTCACTTCAGGTATTATAAGTGCACTCAACAGAACCATCAGCATCGAAACTGAAAACGGGCTCAACTATATGGAGGATCTGATACAGACCGATGCCAGCATAAACCCCGGCAACAGCGGAGGTCCTCTGCTCAATGCGAAGGGCGAAGTGATCGGCATCAACACTGTAAAGGTGACGAGTGCTGAAGGAATGGGATTCGCAATACCGATCAACATCATGAAGCCTGTAGTCGCCAGACTTGTGGAATCTGGCAAGTTCGAAGAGCCGTACATGGGGATGTTTGCATATGATGGCCAGACGATACCGTATATCGACGGCAAGGCCAAGATGCAAAAAGGCATCTATGTCGCCCATGTGGACAGGAACGGGCCGGCGTACAGGGCAGGCATCCGTGAAGGGTGTATCATTACGCGTGTGGACGATAATGAAATAAATACGATGATGCAATTGAGGACTTATATCTATTCCAGGCTTCCGGGGGATACGGTACGTATTTACCATAAAAAGCACGGCAGCAATGAGTGGATCACTACTGAGCTTGTTCTGGCGCGCAAGGAAAGGGACGGGCTTATCACAAGATGATGGTCACGGTTCGGCGTACAGTTGTCCGGACACGGATGGACGGCCGGTCGGTACCGGGGACGTCGGGTGGACGATTCCCGGGTAAAGAATTATCAGGCTGGCCGGAGGGCTGACCGAAGTGCATTGGAGATACTTCGTGGACAGCTGCATGCCGGCCCGTTTGCCCCAATGAGGGCGCAGGTCACTCGCCGTCCATGGCTCGG
>JGI24712J26585_10001602_pt1 | contig 19234 bp, 19 predicted proteins | sample BioPla3DNA2_FD_26585 | JGI IMG/M metagenome (IMG submission 26585) | reverse complement strand
TTCCCTAACGGCGCATGCCTGCGAGACGTTGCGCGAGATTGCCCGTCACGGCGCTCTTCATCATGCTACGGGTTCCCTCGAACTGTTTCAGAAGCCGGTTGACCTCGGCCACCTTCGTGCCGCTGCCCTCTGCGATCCGCTTGCGGCGGCTTCCGTTGATGATTTGAGGATTGTCCCGTTCCTCCGGNGTCATCGACATGATGATGGCCTCGATACCCTTGAATGCCTGATCGTTGTTGATGTCCACNTCCTTGATCAGCTTGCCGACNCCGGGCAGCATGCCGGCCAGATCTTTGATATTGCCCATCTTTTTGATCTGCTGGATCTGATTGTAGAAGTCCATGAGGCCGAACTGGTTCTTGGCCAGTTTCTTGCGAGTCTCGCGAGCCTGTTTTTCATCGAACTGCTCCTGGGCTTTTTCCACAAGGGAAACCACGTCGCCCATACCGAGAATCCGGTCTGCGATCCGTTCCGGATGGAACACGTCGAGCGTCTCCATCTTTTCCCCGGATGAAATGAACTTGATCGGCTTGCCGGTGACATATTTGATGGACAGGGCGGCGCCGCCGCGGGTATCTCCGTCCATCTTGGTCAACACGACGCCGTCGAAGTCCAGGCGTTCGTTGAAGATTTTCGCAGTCTCCACCGCGTCCTGGCCCGTCATCGCATCCACGACGAAAAGGGATTCCGTCGGCTGCACTGCCTTGCGCAAGGCGGAGATCTCGTCCATCAATTCCTGATCAACAGCGAGNCGGCCGGCCGTGTCGATGATCACGACGGAATAACCTTCCGCGCGTGCCTTNGNGATGGCGCGACGGGCAATGGCGATGTTGTCTTTCACCCCTTCCTCGGTGTAAACAGGAACGTCGATCTGANCGCCGAGCACTTGGAGCTGCTCGATTGCCGCGGGACGGAACGTATCGCAGGCTGCCAGCAGCACTTTCATTCCCTTCTTGCTCTTAAGGTAGTGAGCCAATTTGGCGGCGAAGGTGGTCTTGCCGGAACCGTTCAGTCCGGCCACCAGCACGATTCCCGGCGTGCCTTTCACGCGGATTTCCTGCGACTGGCCACCCATGAAATCGGTCAATTCGTCATGGACGATCTTCACCATCATCTGCTGGGGCTTCACGGCCGTCAGCACATTCTGCCCCATCGCCTTTTCCTTGACTTTGTCGCAGAAATCCTTCGCCACGCGGAAGCTCACGTCGGCGTCCAGCAGGGCGCGGCGGATGTCTTTCAGCGTTGCGGAGATNTTGATTTCGGTGATCTTTCCCTCGCCCCTCAGGATCTTGAAGGACCGTTCCAGTCTCTCTTGCAGGTTCTCAAACATATTNCATGAATGTTAGAACTNCAAATATACAATTTTATTTCCGCATTCCGGGGTTACGCGTCCGAAACTACTGCTGCGCGAAGTAATCTTTCCGGCGCGGTCCCTCCGAGATCCGATCGGAATAAACGGCCGGAGCGAAGGGACGCATGTTGTAGTGCGAGGCCATGACCTGACCGTAGGCGCCGGCGGAACGGATGGCGATCAGGTCCCCGCGATAGCTCTTGACCAGAACCCGCTGCGTGCCGAACGTGTCCGCGGACTCACAGACCGGGCCGACCACGTCGTAAACGCGGCCTTTGCGTTTGTTTTCGTCTTCGTAGTATGCAGTCAGATTCTCGATCTTGTGGTAGGCGCCATACAAAGCGGGACGGATCAGGTCGTTCATCCCGGCATCCACCATGAGGAAACGACGGTTCTCCCCCTTTTTTACATAGAGGACGCGCGTAATGAGAGAACCGCACTGCGCCACCATGGCGCGACCGGGCTCTATATGCAACCGTTGGTCCGGACGATGGACCAAATGCTTTTTGATTGTTCTCAGCCAGACATCGAAGTCGGGGATCGGATGGCCGTCGGGATCATCATAATCGACCCCCAATCCTCCCCCCAAATCAATGTTGTTCACCACCAACCCCTTGGATTCGAACAGCGAGACGATCTGGTTGGCCTTCCGGCATACCATGGCAAAGACATCCTCTACCTCCATAATTTGGGATCCGATGTGGAACTGCAAGCCGTAGAAGTCAATGAAGGGATAACGTCTCATGGTTTCCATAGCGGCATCGAAGCTGATGTCGGAGATGCCGAACTTGTCCTCGTAGAGTCCCGTCGTGACGTACTGGTGGGTGTGGGGATCGATATTTGGATTGATCCGGAGCGAGATGTTCACCCGTCTGCCCAGCCTTCCGGCATATTCCCCCACAATGGCGATTTCCTCGAGGGACTCGACGGTAAAGGAGCCGATCCCCATCTGTAACGCCTGGAAGATCTCTTTGTCNGTTTTCCCGACCCCCGCGAACATGATGTCCTCCGGCTTGAAGCCGCAGGCNACCGCGAATTCCACCTCGTTCCCGCTCACGCANTCCGCTCCGAACCCTTTCGAACTCAGAATTTCCAAGAGTCGCCGGTCGGTATTGGCCTTGACCGAATAGTGGATCTGGATGCCGGTNTCCGCGGAAATGGCCGCGGCTGTGTCGGCNGTCTGGTTGAACAAGTCGATGTCGTAGTAGTAGAAGGGAGTTTCTACTTTCTTGAGGGCCTGAAAGTCAGTGATTTTCAACATATGATTACATGTTCGTCAATCCCGGTCCCCGCACGGCGGAGACCGGCAATACCATACAACGTTTGCAAAAATAGTTTAAAAATTGTTAATTTCGCATACCATTTCGGAAAGTAATCCGGAAACAAGCTAAAAAACCAGATACACAATAACATTAATTCTTGACAGAAAATGGAAAAAGGACCTGTTTCACAATTCATCACGCATCATTTCCGCCATTTCAACTCAGCATGCATCGTGGATGCCTCGAAGGCCTATTGCGAGCTGTTGGACAAAGGCGGAAAGATGTTTTTGGCGATGGCGGGAGCAATGAGTACAGCGGAAATCGGACTCTCGCTCGCAGAAATGATCCGTCAGGACAAGTTTTCATTCGTCTGCTGCTCGGCCAACAACCTGGAAGAGGACATCATGAACCTCGTCGCCCATTCCCATTATTACCGGGTACCGAATTACAGGGACCTCACTCCCGAGCAGGAACTCGAGTTGCTGAAGAAACACTACAACCGCGTGACGGATACCTGCATCCCCGAGGAAGAAGCGTTCCGCCGTCTCGAAGGGGCGCTGGTGGACGTGTGGACGAAAGCAAAAAATGAAGGAAAACGTTACTTCCCGTATGAGTACATCTATCAGATCCTCCGCAGCGGCGTGCTTGAGAAATACTACGAGATCGACCCGAAAGACAGCTGGGTGTTCGCAGCCTGCGAAAAAAACATTCCGATCATCTGCCCCGCCTGGGAAGATTGCACAACCGGCAACATTTTCACGGCTCATTGCATCCGGGGAGAATTCCCGACCCATCTGGTGAAAACGGGAATTGAAATGATGATGTTCCTCGTAGAATGGTACAAGGCCAACTCACAGGGACCCGGGGTCGGCTTCTTCCAGATCGGCGGCGGCACGGCCGGCGACTTCCCGATCTGCGTGGTTCCCATGATGGAACAGGATCTCGGATGGAAGGGAACGCCGCTCTGGGCATACTTCTGCCAGATTTCCGACAGCACAACGTCCTACGGTTCCTATTCCGGAGCCGTTCCGAACGAGAAGATCACCTGGGGCAAACTCTCCCCCGCCACCCCCCGGTTCATCATCGAATCCGACGCGACCATCGTTGCTCCGCTGATTTTCGCCTACGTGCTTGGTTGGTAACCCGTCCGCTATGGCTTTTTCCGGAAGGACGAAACCATGAAAATGAAGCATACCCAGCCCGGATCCCGTCTGCTTGCGAGGATCACCAACCGGATCCGGAAGCACAGCCGCAAGGGCAGAGACAAACGCGCCGAGCAGGCGTACATTCGCAGAACCTGTTCCAAAATCGAGAAAAAACTCGCGGAATGGGTGAAAGCCGGAAAACATCGTGAACACTACCCTACCATCCAGGACATCGCCGAAGAAATGGATGTCACACGCGAAGAACTTGCTTTCTACTGTTCGACGAGGCTCCACAAAAGTTTCTATTCCTGGCGGAAAGAACTCCGCATCCGTGATGCGATGTCCATGATTCTTGAACACAAAGACATGCCGCTCTGTCAAATCGGCTTCAGCGTCGGAATCCCCGACAAATCCAATTTCCGTCACCAATTCAAGAGCGTCACCGGCTGTACACCCCGCGAGTGGAGGATGACGGAGGGACACCCTACGCATTCCACGACACCTTTTTGACTTTTTTCATCTTTTTTTGTCAAAAGTATTGGAAATCTGAAAAACCTCGCTATCTTTGCAGTGTATTATTAAACTAATACACTAAACAAAACGAGTATGATTACAATCGACAATCTTGCATTCAGTTACGGAAGCATCCCCGTATTGAAGAACATCACCACGCGTCTGGAGGAGGGCAGGATTTACGGACTCCTGGGGGAAAACGGAGTCGGGAAAACGACTCTGCTGACCTTGCTGTGCGGACTGAAGAAACCGCTTGTGGGCAGCATCAGCACAGACGGTGAAGATCCCTATCGCAGACTCCCCTCCCTGCTGCAGAAACAGTACTATCTCCCCGATGAAGTCATCTCCTTTCCGCTGTCTGCGGAGGAATGGGCGCGCGGAAACGGGAGGTTCTGGCCCAACTATTCACAGGAGAAATTCCTGACCATCCTGAAAGAGTTTGAAGCGGAGCCAGGGCAAAAGATGAGCAGGATGTCCGCCGGACAACTCAAAAAGTCCTATGTGTCTTTCGCGCTCGCCACGGGCAGCAAGTATCTGTTCATGGACGAGCCGACCAACGGGCTGGACATCCCTTCGAAAGCCCAGTTCCGCAGCGCGATCATGAAGCATACGGCGGAAGATTCCACCATCGTGATCTCCACCCATCAGGTTCGTGATCTGGAAAACATCATCGACCCGATCATCATTCTGGACCGCCAAGATGTGCTGCTGAACACCTCGCTGGAAGAAATCTCGAAGCGACTCTTCTTTGACTACGGCACCACCCTTCATCCGGACGCGCTCTATACGGAGCAACTGCCGGGCGGCTTCATTCAGGTGTATCCGAACACGACCGGAGCCGAGAGCAAGGTTCATGTGGAAGCGCTCTTCAATGCTGCGCATGCCCACAAAGAATTGATCAAATCCATGTTCAACGTCAAATAGGAGATACAGTCATGAACAATTCATTTTCAACCCATCGTTTCTGGAACTATTTCCTGTTTGACCTCAAGACCCTCCGCGGCAACATCGGCATGATGGTGCTGCTCATGGGACTCGCCCCGATCATCTTCTACGTGTTCTACATGCTGTTCGGAAATCTGTTTGACGGGGACTTTTTCAGCAAGCTGCTGACGGAGCAANGGATGAANGGGCCGTCCCTGGGCGCGCGCATCGGCGTATTCGTCGCCGTCACCTTCATTTTCTCCATTCTCTTCCCCTCGCGGGCCTACGGATTCATCACTGAAAAGAAAGCCGGCTCCTCCTGGCTGCTGCTGCCTGCTTCCCGTAGCGAAAAATTCATCTCGATGCTGTTATGCACNCTGGTTGNGGTTCCGGCTGTATTCTTCCTGCTATATTTCTGCAGCGACTGGTTCGTGTGCTTCTTTGACCGCACCTGCGGATATCCCCTGCTGACGATGAATTTGAACGGGGAAAACGGTCTGTTCAGTTTCATTGGGGATGGTCCGGTCTTGGTCGCGAACGGATTCTGGATCCTCTATGTCTTTGTCGCGCAAAACATCGCTGCATTTTTACTGGGCGGCCTGCTGTTCAGAAAATGGAAAGTCGTCGGTACCATCGCAGCCTTGTTCGGGTTGAACACGCTGGCGACTGTTTTTATGAGCATGCTGATCGGAAACGTTGATTTCGAGCACCTCGGTGAAAAAATCGCCCAATGGGTATGTACCCATGCCGACAGCATCAATTTCTGGTTGAACGGCCTCATCAACCTCAAGGTGGGCCTGATCCTAGCCGCCTGCGGCGTCGGCATCTGGTTCCGGCTGAAAAGCATCAAACATTAATCCGAACGGCGATGGAATTCAATGCGAACAAGGCGATCTATCTCCAGATCAGCGATATGCTCTGCGAGCGGATCTTGTCCGGAGACCTGAAGTCGGAAGACCGGATCCCTTCCGTCCGGGAATACGGGGCTGATGTGGGTGTGAACCCGAACACGGTAATGCGCACCTACGAAAAGCTGACCCAGGAAGGTATCATCTACAACAAGCGCGGCATCGGCTACTTCGTCAGCCCGGACGCCCGGGAGAAAGTGTTGGAAGCCGAGCGCAAGGAATTTTTTGAAAACGATCTGCCGGCGATCCTTCGGAAAATGGAACTGCTGAAAATCGACCCGGCCGTGCTCCTGCGCGATCAATGATCCATAATTTATAGTACCATTCAAACCATTATTGAATATGTACAAGAACTTGATACAGAATTTTTCGAAGATCGCCCTTGCGGCCCTCTTCATGACCAGCCTTTCCTCCTGTTACATCCGCATCAGCGAAAGCGCGATCCAGCGTATGAAGGAAAGTATCCAGGTCGGATCGGATAGCCCGACCATGCAGACCTTCCATCCGGAAAGCTACCGGAACATCGACCTTACTACCGGCTTCATGGACATAGAATTTGTCCAGTCCGACAGCGCGGTGCGGGTCGAGGTAACGACCTCGGCAGACCTGATCGGCAAGATCCGGGTCGAAACCATCGATGGCACCCTCGTCAACGACTTCGATGACCTCCCGACACGGATTTTCGGTTCTGAACACAAGATCGTGGTGTACGGCCCCCTCCCCGACTCGCTCATCCTGAACGGGGGCGGAGACGCGCTGATTCAGGAGATCGAAGGTGATTCGCTCTACCTCTCGATGAATGGTTCCGGGGACGTCCGCTTCAAGCGCGCGGAACTGAGCGGCGGATTGACCCTGAACTTGATCGGATCCGGTGACCTGGAGGCGGACATGCTCCGGTGCGGTACCTTGACACTCTCCCGAACCGGATCCGGAGATACAAGACTGGCCGGATCGACCGGAAAGGCACAGTTTTCGAGAGTAGGATCCGGAGATGTCGATGCCTCCGAACTCGTGGCAGCCTCCGTCGAGGTACTGCACAATTCCGGTTCCGGCGAGCTGATTTACAACCTGAACGGAGAAAAGATCGACTTGGAAGAAGATTAAAACCAAGGAATATGAAAACAAACCTATTGAAACTGTTCGCCGTATTGACGGTAACCGCCCTCTTGGCCGGCTGTACGCTGGCCATCGGTCAGACCGATCGCAAAACCACCGTCCGGGGAAGCCGAAATCTGATCACCAAGACCTTCCCGCTCGGGAAGTTCACCCGGATCGACGCATCCGGCATGTACGACATCGATTTCTATCAGACGGAGGACAGTCCCCGGGTGGAAGTCAATACCTCCGACAACATCATGGAGTTCGTGGAGGTGGGGGTAAAAGGTCCGGTCTTGAACCTCGGTCTCAGCGACAAACACCGCTACGACATCAAGAAGATCCGGATCAAAGTCTATTCCGCGGAACTGGAAGGACTCATCGTGCGGGGAGCCGCCGATGTGTCCATCACCCACGGCTTGATGACCCGGGCGCTGGATGTCGAGGTGAACGGTGCCGGAAAGATCCGGATGGAAGACGTTGACGCTTCGGATAAGATCAAGATCGAAATCAACGGCGCCGGGAATCTCGATGCGACCAAGATTTCGGCCGGCGACCTCATCGTTCAAGTCGACGGTGCCGGAAATGTGGACGTATACGAGATCGACAGCGAGACGGTCACGGTCGCCATCCGGGGTACCGGAAAAGCCACCCTTTCCGGAACAACCGGAACCTCCTTCCTGAAAGTCAGCGGTGTCGGCAGCATCGATGCCACGCAACTCGAAGCTGAAAATTTCCAGATCGAAAAATCCGGGATCGGATCGATCAAGCGCTAGCCGACATAGAATTCCCGGCGGAACGGATAATTCGCGCGCAGCTCCTCGAATTTTTCGGGCTCCATCCGCAGCATGAAATCGTCGGTGAAGATTGGATAATTGTACTGCAGGACGGAGGTTACTTCGCCCTGCGGTTTTCCTTTCAAGTTCAGTTTGATGGATTCCAGTTCCAGCTCTTCGGTCCGCGGGAAAAAATCATACAGTTCCTGTATTGCGAAAAACCGGGCGACGGCGCGGACGGCGGAGGCCGTGCCGTTCTGCTTGCCCTGGTACGAATAGCCCGCGATGTGAGGCGTGGCGATGTCGACCATTTCCAGCAGTTCCCGGTCGATGTCGGGTTCATGGTTCCAGGTGTCGATGATGACCGGTCCCAATTTGGGGATCGCGCGTTTGAGAGCGGCATCCACCACGACTTCTCCCCGGGAGGCGTTGATGAAGGTCGTCCCGGGCCGGATCTTCTCGAAGAAAGCGTCGTCCGCCATGCCGCGGGTCGTGGAATCCAGCGGAACGTGCAGGGTGACGACGTTCGCGTTGGCAAGCAGGTAGTCCAGCGAGCAGAATCCATGCAGCCCTTCTTCCTTCATGCGCGGCGGGTCATTCTTCAGCACCTTGAAGCCCAGATAGCCTGCCATCTGGTCGATCCGGCGGCCCACATTGCCCACCCCGATGATGCCCAGCTTGTCCCCGTCCAGCCGGATCGCCTTCCGGGAACAGACACCGTACAACGCTGAGAAGACATAGTTCATAACGCCACCGGCATTGCATCCGGCAGCATTGCGCACCGTGATCCCGCGTGAGTCGCAGTATGGGAAATCGATATGGTCCGTTCCGATCGTGGCTGTGGCGATGATCTTCACGGAAGAATCTTTCAGCAATTTCTCGTCGCACAAAGTGCGGGTTCGGATTATCAAAGCATCGGCATCCCGGACATCATCCGGAGAAATCTCTTTTCCGCTCCGGTACACTACTTCCGCCCAAGGCTCGAAAACGCCTTGAAGAAACGGGATCGCCGCATCCGCGACGATTTTAATATTTTTGTCCATCGTGCATCAATATTCGGGCTTCAAAGATACGCATATTTCCAGAAGACATTCTCCTATTTCAAGATCAGCTGCCGGACCAGACCGACTTTTTCGCAGTCTTTGACGAAGAGCTCATCCTTGAGGAGGAAGGCGTTCATGGCATCGACAAGGGCGCGGTTCTGGAATTCAAGATAGTTTCTGACCATGGAGGAAGAGAGTGTCACGTAAAGTTTGCCGTCCCGGTAAAAGCGCCGCAGGGTGTACTGCGAGGCGCCTGAGACCGCATCCCAAGCCGCGAAAACCCGCTGGGTGTTCAGACCGGCGGATAGTTTCAAAGCGCGGATGTACATCGGAATGATCTGGTCCATGCCGAGCGCTTCTTTGCGGGGAACCCCTTTGATTTTTTTGTAACGATTCATCTCAGAGCATCTTGAATTCCCCGGCTATGGCCTCAAAGTAGGACCGGTCTTCAGTAATCTTGTCCACGATGCCGGACATCCGCACCTTGTTGCTGTCGGTGATGAAAATCTGTCCGAAGTCGTTCCCGGCTACCATACCGATGAGATTCGAAATCCTTCCCATGTCCAGTTTGTCGAACACGTCGTCCAGCAGCAAGATCGGCGGGAAACCGTATTCCCGCTTCATAATCTCGTACTGCGCGAACTTGAGCGACACGAGGAAAGACTTCTGCTGGCCCTGGGAGCCGCAGCGACGGATCGGATGCCCGTTCATCTTGAACAGGAAATCATCGCGATGGATTCCGAGGGTCGTGTATTTGAAATAAAAATCCTTTTCCCTGCTGCCCTTCAACAATCGGTCCAGCGGTCCTTTGGAAAGGTCCGAATCGTAGGCGATGAACACTTCTTCCTGCCCGCCCGAAAGCGTTTTGTAGTACGCGGCGACCACGGGAACCAAATCCATCACGAAGCGTTCGCGCGTCGAATGGATGCGCGCCGCGTGCTCCGCCATCTTCGTGTCGAACACCGAGAGCAGGTCCTCGTCGGGACGGTTGTCCTTCAGCAGCCGATTCCGCTGGTACAGGAGTCGGTTGTACTGCTGTACCGCTGAGAGGTATTCCCGATCCATCTGAGAAAGCACCGCGTTCACGAAGCGGCGACGGTCTTCCCCCGAGTCGCTCACCAGGGAGATGTCCGCCGGGGAAACCATAACAATCGGGAGCACCCCGATGTGTTCCGAAATCTTGGAATACAGTTTGTCGTCGCGGCGCACCTTCTTCTCCCCGGTGGAATTCACCTGTAAAGAGAAGCGCGCGTCGGGGCCGGCATTCATCGCATAGGTGCCCGCAAGCGCGAAGGCCTCGCAGCCATGCCGGAAATTGAAGCGGTCAGAAGCCGAGAACGCGCTCTTGGTCATGGACAAATACCAGATCGCATCCATAAGATTGGTCTTACCTTCCCCGTTGTTGCCGGAGATGCAGTTGATGTTCGGAGAAAAGGCGAGTTCCTGGAAAACGATGTTCCGGAAATCCTGTATGACTATTTTCTTCAGTGTCGGCATGGTTCTGCAAATATAGGCAAAATATGGGGACGGGAAATTGCGGGATTCAACAAAATTTTCTAATTTTGCANACTATNAGTTGATAATAATAACAAAAGATAATAAAAATGGCAAAAGCAAAGCAGAAAGAGAAGGAGCAGTTGCGCCAGGAGAAAGTCACCGAGACCGTATCCAAGACCCAACAATTCCTCGANGAAAACAAGAAGACGATTTATGCTGGCCTGATCGCNCTGCTGGTGATCGGACTTGCGATCGTGGCCTGGTACAAATTCTACTACCAACCCAAACGGGCNGAAGCGATCGATCAGATGTACCCTGCGGAGGCGAACTTCCGCGCGGAGGAGTACGATCTGGCCCTCAACGGGGACGGCAATGTNCTGGGATTCAAACAAATCATCGACGATTTCGGCAGCAAGGCCGGGAAAGACGTCTATTTCTACGCCGGAGTCTGCGAGCTCCAGCTCGGGAATTATGAAAACGCCTTGGATCAATTGAAGAAGTACAAGGGCAAGGATTCCATCCTCGCCGCCCGCGCCATCGCCTGTTCCGGAGATGCCTACGTGGGCCTGGAGAAGTACAAGGAAGCCCTCGGCTGCTTCGAGAAAGCGGCCGCACGCGCGGACAACATGTTCGCGGCCGGTTATCTCCTCAAAGCAGGCGTCGTCTGCGAGGAACTCGGAGACCAGGAGAAGGCCCTCGGTTTCTACAAAAAGATCAAGGATAAATACCCGCAATCCATGGAAGGCTACGACATCGACAAGTACATCAGCCGCATCGAAAGTCAGCAGGAGGCCGAATAATGGGAAGAGCGTTTGAATTCCGCAAAGAAAGAAAGTTCAAGCGGTGGGGCCACATGGCCAAAATCTTCACGAAACTCGGGAAAGAGATCACCGTCGCTGTGAAACAGGGGGGGGCCGATGTGGTCGGCAACCCGAGGCTCCGCGCCCTCATCGCTGAAGCGCGGAGCGAAAACATGCCGAAGGAGAACATCGAGCGAGCCATCAAGAGAGCCCAGGAGAAAGATCAAGGAGATTTCAAGGAAGTCATCTACGAAGGATATGGCCCGCACGGGATCGCCTATCTTGTAGAGACCGCTACCGACAACACCACCCGCACGGTGGCCAATGTCCGCAGCTACTTCACCAAATGCGGCGGCACCCTGGGCACTAGTGGCAGTGTGAGTTTCATGTTCGACCACAAGTGTGTGTTCCGTATCAAGGAAGATCCCGAAAAGCCGATCGATCTGGAAGAACTTGAATTGGAAATGATCGACTTCGGCGCCGAAGAAATATTCAGCGAAGAGGTGGAAAAAGAAAACGGAGAGATGGCGAAGGAAATCGTGATCTACGGCGCCTTCGAATCCTATGGGCAAATCCAGAAATACATCGAGGACAACAATTATGAGTTGATTTCAGGTGACTTTGAATGGCTGCCGAACGTTGACCTCAAGGAAGTAACCCCGGAGCAGCGTGAAACGCTCGACAAACTGACCGATATGCTCGAGGATGACGAGGATGTCACGAACGTCTACTCCACTTTGAGACCCGCTCGGGAATAATTTTTTGCATTAAAACCATTTAGGCAGTCCGCGCGGGCTGCTTTTTTTTGGTATGATACAAGAAACTCATTAAATTTGCGCGCGACTCAACAGCATTTATTATGAGCATCCAACAGGAAAACATCAAGAAACTTGTCGACCGCAGGGCGACGGCTAAATTGGGCGGAGGCCAGAAAAGGATTGACGCCCAGCACCAGAAAGGCAAGTTCACGGCGCGCGAACGGCTCGCCATGCTGCTTGACGAAGGAAGTTTCGAAGAATTCGACATGTTCGTCCAGCACCGCTGCACGAACTTCAATATGGAGAAACAGCGTTTCGACGGCGACGGCGTCGTGACCGGACAGGGCACGATCGACGGTCGGCTTGTCTATGTCTACGCGCAGGATTTCACCGTTTCCGGCGGATCACTCTCGAAGACGATGTCCGAGAAAATTTGCAAGGTCATGGACATGGCCGTCCGCAACGGAGCCCCCTGCATCGGGCTCAACGACTCGGGCGGTGCCCGGATCCAGGAAGGGATTGACGCCCTGGCCGGTTACGGAGAAATCTTCGAACGGAACATCCTCGGTTCCGGGGTCGTCCCGCAGATTTCCGGAATCTTCGGCCCTTGCGCCGGCGGGGCCGTATACTCCCCTGCCCTCACCGACTTCATCGTCATGGTCAAGAATACCTCCTACATGTTCTTGACCGGCCCCGGCGTTGTCAAGAGCGTTCTGGGGGAAGATGTAAGCCAGGAGGAACTGGGCGGCGCCAGCGTCCACGCTTCAAAGAGCGGGGTCGCGCATTTCGCCGCCGAGAACGAGGAGGACGGCATCCGAATCATCAAGGAACTGCTCAGCTATATTCCCCAGAACAACATGGAGGATGCACCGGTCGTGCCGACCCGGGATCCGGTGAGCCGTGTCGATGACGCGCTCAACGCAATCATTCCGGACAATCCGAACCAGCCCTACGACATGTACGCCGTGATCCGCAGCATCGTGGACGACAGGAAATTTTTTGAAATCCACGGGAACTTCGCCAAAAACGTGATCGTCGGGTTCGCGCATATGAACGGCCGTAGCGTGGGCATTGTCGCCAATCAGCCCAAGGTGTTGGCGGGCGTGCTGGACATCAACGCATCCCGCAAAGCCGCGCGCTTCGTGCGCTTCTGCGATGCCTTCAACATTCCGCTCGTGACCCTGGTAGACGTACCCGGCTTCCTTCCCGGCACCCAACAGGAATACGGCGCCGTGATCACGAACGGCGCGAAGCTGCTCTATGCCTACGGCGAGGCAACGGTTCCAAAGGTGACCGTTACCCTGCGCAAAAGTTACGGTGGCTCGCACATCGTGATGAGCTGCAAACAGCTTCGCGGGGATCTCAACTACGCCTGGCCATCCGCCGAAATCGCCGTAATGGGCGCGGAAGGAGCGGTCAGCGTACTGTATTCCAAAGAGATCAAAGCGGTCGAGGATCCTGCCGAACGGCAGAGGATCCAAGCCGAAAAGAAGGCAGAATACGACGAACTTTTCAGCAACCCCTATCAGGCCGCTCAGAAAGGCTACATCGACGATGTCATCGAACCGCGCAACACCCGGTTCCGGGTCATCCGAGCCTTGGAGCAACTCGCCGGCAAGAAGCAGAGCCTCCCGGCGAAGAAGCATGACAATCTGCCTCTGTAGGAAATCTGAATGCAATACCTGATCCAATGATTTTCAAAAAGATAGTATCCCCTTCCCTTTCTCGGCTCTTCGGCTGGATCGGCAATGCCGGCAAAAAGGCTTCCGGCAGCCCGTCAGCGCGCAAGGCCACCGCGGCCGGTTCCCCATCTTCCGAGGTCGCCGCCATCGCGATGGCGATCCAGCAGGAATTCGGAGGCGAAGTCTATGCTGCGATCGCGCTGGCCCTGCATAACTACCTGGAAGGCGCGGTGCATGACCACGAAAGTTTCGTGATTACGATCAAACCCTCCGGACAGTCCGGTTGGAACAATAAATCCTTGACCCTCAGAAAATCTGTCCGGTAATTTTAAATAGAAACGAATCTTTACGATAACAATATGAAAGAGTACAAATTCAAGATCAACGGCAACGAATACCGCGTGACCATTCAATCGGTGGATGGCCAGCGCGCCGACGTCACCGTCAACGGAACGAACTATCAAGTGGAGATGGAGCAAGCCTCCGCTGCCACAGCCGCAATCCCCACCACGGCTTCAATCACTATCCCTGCAGCAAGCCCTGCTGCTCCCGCTGCAAACCCTGCAGCGAAGCCCGCCGGAGAAGGCAAGGCCGTGGAATCTCCGATCCCCGGTGTGATCGTTGAGGTATCCGTCAAGGTCGGCGACGTAGTGAAAGCGGGCCAAAAAGTTGCAGTCATCGAAGCTATGAAGATGGAGAATGAAATCCAAGCCCCTGAGGCCGGTACGGTTACCGCCGTGATCGTGAACAAAGGCGATTCTGTACTGGAGGGCGACCCCATCGTGAAGATCGGCTGATGATCTTCGCAAGCGGAACGGGGTGGCTGAAATTTCTTTTCGGCCACCCCGTTTCATTTTGTGATTTTTTGTTCTTTTGCGTAAGTTTGCACGGAACGGACTTATATGATAGACGAAGAAATATTCACGCGAAGGATCCTGATCCTGGACGGGGCGATGGGTACCATGATCCAGCACTACGCTTCCGGAGGAGAGATCAAGACCGACGGCAACAACGACCGGCTGAACCTGACCTGTCCTGAAATCATCGCTTCCATCCATCGGGAATACGCGGACGCGGGAGCGGACATCCTCGAGACCAACACGTTCGGGGCGAACCGGATTTCCCAGCTGGAATATGGCTGTCCCGAGCTAGCCGCTTCCATGTCACGGGAAGGAGCGCGGATCGCAAGGGAAGTCGCGGACGAGGCCGCGCGTTCGTCGGGACGTCGCATCCTGGTGGCAGGAAGCATGGGGCCGACCGGCAAATCGCTGACGCTCGCCCAAGACCCGGACCGTCCGGACGCGCGTTCTTTCTCGTTCGATGATTTTGTGCAAGCCTATGCCGAACAGGCCGAAGCCCTCGCAAGTGGAGGGGTGGATCTGCTGCTCCTGGAGACCTGCTTCGATGCCTTAAACACCAAGGCGGCGATTTATGCGATACAGGAAGCAACAAAGGATATTCCGCTGATCATCAGCGTTTCAGTAAGTGATCGGAGCGGCAGAACTTTGACGGGACAGACCTTGGAGGCCTTCTATACCTCGGTCCGGCACGCCCCTTTGCTGGCTTTCGGCGTGAACTGTTCCCTCGGAGCCCGGGACCTGGCGCCGCTCGTCCGCGAAATCGCCCGTTTCAGTGAATTTCCGGTGCTCTGCTACCCGAACGCCGGACTACCGAACGAAATGGGACAGTATGATGAAACCCCCGCGCGGATGGCCGGCGACATGCGGGCGCTGGCACGGCCTGCGGACTTTGCCGAAGGCATCGTGAATCTTGTCGGCGGCTGCTGCGGAACCACGGCCGACCACATCCGCGCCCTGGCGGCTGCCGTGCGCGACATCCCTCCCAGACCCCTTCCGCAACGTCGGAACATGCTGACGGTATGCGGCTTGGAAACCGTTGANATCGACCTCGAATCCCGCAATTTCACAAATGTCGGGGAAAGGACCAATGTCGCCGGATCCCGCAAATTCGCCAGGCTGATCGCCGAGCGTGACTACAAAGCNGCCCTTCAGGTCGCNGCGGANCAGATTGAAAACGGGGCAAGCATCATCGACATCAACATGGACGATGCGATGCTGGACAGCGAAAAAGAGATNGTGACCTTCATCCGGTACGCGCAGAACGATCCCGCCGTNGCGCGAGCGGCCCTGATGATCGACTCTTCCCGTTGGGAAACGATCCGGGCCGGCCTCCTGAATGCCCAGGGGAAATCCATCGTCAATTCAATCAGCCTAAAGGAAGGCGAAGGGGAATTCCTGCGGAAAGCACGGGAGATTCATGCCCTGGGAGCCGCTATGGTGGTCATGGCCTTCGACGAAGCGGGACAGGCGACCACCCTGGACCGGAAGATCGCGATCTGCCGGCGCGCGTACAAACTCCTGACCGGAGCCGGCATTCCCGCGGAAGATATCATTTTCGACTGCAACGTGCTTTCCATCGGGACCGGTATAGAGGAACACAGCCGGTATGCCGTCGATTTCATCGAAGCGGTCCGTTGGATCAAGCGCAATCTGCCCGGCACCCGGACCTCGGGCGGAATTTCGAATCTGAGTTTCGCCTTTCGTGGCAACAACCCGGTCCGGGAAGCCATGCACGCAGTCTTTCTCTACCATGCCGTCCGCGCCGGACTGGACATGGGGATCGTGAATCCCGGAATGCTGCAGATCTACGACGACATCGAGCCCGGACTGTTGAAAGCCGTGGAGGATGTCATCCTCGATCGGGATCCCGGAGCCGCGGAACGCCTGATCGAGAAGGCGCGCGCCATCGTGGAGTCCTGTCCGCAGCCGGAAGCCTACTCGCAGGCCATGCGGCCGGATTCCCGAGCGGACACAAGTGTAGAAGAACGGCTGAGCGACGCCCTCGTGAAGGGAGATGAAAGCCATCTTGAAGCGGATGTGCGCGAATGCCTGGGAAAGCTCGGCAAGGCCGTGGAAGTCATCGAAGGCCCTTTGATGGCAGGGATGGAACGCGTGGGCGCCCTGTTCGCGGCCGGCAAGATGTTTCTTCCCCAGGTGGTCAAGTCGGCCCGCGTCATGCGCGAGGCGGTAGCGATCCTGGAGCCGTATATGGAGGCGGATGACGCTGGCCCGACTACCAACAAGCCGAAAGTCATCCTCGCGACCGTCAAGGGAGATGTCCACGACATCGGCAAGAACATCACCGGAATCGTGCTGACCTGCAACGGATTCTCGGTCAAAGACCTGGGCGTGATGGTCGACAAGGAGACGATCCTCGCTGAGGCGGAGCGGGAAGGAGCGGATCTCATCGCCGTCAGCGGACTGATCACCCCTTCTCTTTTCCAAATGGAAGAACTCTGCGCGGAAATGGCGGCCCGGAACATGGACACACCCCTGTTCGTCGGGGGCGCTACAACGTCGGACCTTCACACGGCCGTGAAGCTGGCTCCGCGCTACCGACACGTATTCCATGGCGGTGACGCCTCGGCCAGCGCCGTCATGGCGACGCGCTGCCTCCGGAACCGGACCGCCTTCGAAACCGAGCAGCATGCGGCGCAGGAACGACTCCGGACGATCTACGAACAGCGGGGAAAATCCCTTGCCGTTGGAGAACGGGAGCGTCGATTCCCGGACGGAAGTTATCTCCGAAAGGAGGAGTATTCCTTCTCGGATATCCCGGCACAGACGATTCCGGCAGAGGAAGTCGCCGCTCGCTTTGACTGGAAAATGTTCCTGGCGGTATGGGGCTTCAAATACGACGCGCAACCTTCTGATGGCAAGGAAGTCATGAATATTCAGGAAGAAGGAAGGAAGGTGCTGGACCGGTTCGTGGAGGGCGGGGCAGAGATTCTGCTCTCGGCCCGGTTCTGCGAGGGATGGTCCGAAGCGGACTGTCTCCGAGCGGATGGGATCCGTCTTCCGATGCTCCGGCAGGAGGACGGCGAGATGGGGAGCCTCTGTGACTTCGTTCCCGACAAGAGTCTGGGCTTCCGCTCCCCCTTCGGCATGTTTGCGGTCTGCGTGCGCCAGAAAGGCACGCCGGGGAAGGACGGTTACGACGGAATGATGGAGCGCGCCGTCCGGGTAACCTTCGCTGAAGCTGCTTCAGCCTGGCTCGACGACTGGATAGCCGCCCGGATCCACAGACCCGGCATCCGCATCGTGAAACCGGCCGCCGGGTACGCNAGCTGTCCCGANCACAGCCTGAAGCGGGACATCCTCGACCTNCTGCCCGACGGGGACAGGCTGGGAATCCGCCTGACTGAAAGTTACGCGATGATCCCGGACGCAAGCATCTGCGGANTCATATTCATGCATCCCGANGCGTCNTATCCCGAGATCCGGAACGTCGGCCGGGAACAACTGGAACGATACGCTTCGATGCGCGGCATGCAAGCGGATGAAGCGCGGAAATTATTAGGAAATATTCTGTAAGATGAAAATCATAGACATCATCCAATCCAGCCCGGAGCCTTTCTTCTCCCTGGAGGTCGTGCCTCCCGAGACCGGGCTCAACAAGGAGGAACTGCTCGAGCGGATCGCGCCCTTGATGGAGCTCAAGCCGAAATTCCTGAACGTGACCCGCCACCGGGACGATTTCACCTTCCGTCAGGAGAAAGACGGATCCTTCACCAAGCATCTCGCGCGCCGGAGCGTCAGCCAGACGGCGGTCTGCGCCACCGTCATGGCCCGCTATCCGGAAGTGGAAGTGGTGCCGCACATTCTCTGCGGCGGCGCGACGGCCGACGAAATTGAGTATCAGCTCTACGACCTGATCTTCATGGGGATCGAGAACATCATGGCGCTGCGCGGAGACACCATCAGCGGAGAAAAACGGTTCACACCCACCCCCGGCGGATTCAACCATGCCAACGAGCTGGTGCAGGCGATCCGGAGCTTCGGAGAGGGCGTCCGGCATTTCTGCATCGGCGTGGCAGGCTATCCCGAAAAACATTTCGAAGCCCCCAACCTCGAACAGGATATCCTGCGGCTGAAAGCCAAGGTAGATGCCGGAGCGGACTACGTCACCACCCAGATGTTTTTCGACAACAGCCGGTACTACACTTTCGTGGAGAAGTGCCGGGCGGCGGGCATCACGGTTCCGATCATTCCGGGTCTCAAGCCCCTATCGACCCGCAGGCACCTGGAACTGCTTCCGCGGACTTTCTCCATCGATCTCCCGGAAGGATTGGCGCGGGAAGTCGACCAAGCCGGCGACGACGCGGAAGCGATCTACGAAATCGGAACCCAGTGGTGCATCGCGCAGGCGAAGGATCTGCTTGCGAACGGGGTCCCTGCCATCCACTTCTATACCATGGGCAAATCCCGCAACGTCGTCAAGATCTTAAAAGAATGCTTCTTTTCGACCGATTGACACCCAAAAAATATAAATTTAAACCCGAATTTTCTTGATTTCTCGGTTTTTTTAATATATTTGCGTGGCGGCGTGATCGCGCCCGCGAAACATAATTACGACATATGGAAAATAAACTTCAGGAATTGACGGACAAACTCTACAAG
>JGI24712J26585_10001594_pt1 | contig 19282 bp, 19 predicted proteins | sample BioPla3DNA2_FD_26585 | JGI IMG/M metagenome (IMG submission 26585) | reverse complement strand
TTCCATGTATATTATATCAGCAATGAGATGTGTTAGGGGAGATATCTTTCATTAAATATTTGTGCCTTGAGCACAGCGAAAGGAATGATACTTAATATGAAAATGGAAAAAAGATTCGATTCCAATGAAATTGAGCTAAAAGCTAGAAACGGCATGGTATACTTGATACTCAGCATTCTTCTGTTGTTGCTATCGATAGGAGCAGTTATTTATGGTGCTGTACTTCTCGAAAATGAGATTTATCCAGACGGCGGCATTCTTTTAGGTGTAGGTATCTTCTACCTCTGCATTTCTTGGATTCCCTTCATGGGATTGAAAATACTCAAGCCCCAAGAAGCACTTGTTCTCACATTATTCGGAAAGTACCTTGGCTCCCTTAAAGGTGAGGGTTTTTACTTTGTGAACCCCTTTGTATCAGCTGTAAACCCATCCGTTGGAAGGGGTATGGCAACAGGAACCGAGGATCAAAATCCTATAGCCCAAGTTATTCCATCAGGAGCTGTTAACCTGAATCTACCAAGTAAAAAAATTATTTCTTTGAAGGCTATGACCCTAAATAACAATAAACAAAAGGTTAATGATGCCCTAGGCAATCCGGTTGAAATTGGGATTGTAGTAATCTGGCGTGTAGTTAACACAGCCAAAGCAGTATTTAATGTGGATAATTATAAAACATTTCTCTCTATACAAAGCGATTCCGCACTACGTAATATCGCTAGACTTTTTCCTTACGATGTGTCAGAAGGTGGAGAAGAAATGACCTTGAGAGGTAGCAGCCAAGAGGTAGCTGACAAACTTAAGACCGATATTCAAGAGAGAGTTGAGATTGCAGGTCTTGAAGTAATCGAAGCTAGAATAACACATTTGGCATATGCTCCTGAGATTGCAGCTTCAATGCTTCAAAGGCAGCAAGCCTCTGCCATTATTGACGCTAGAAAAATGATAGTTGATGGTGCAGTAGGCATGGTTGAAATGGCTCTTGAGAAGCTAAACGAAAATAATGTTGTTCAGCTAGACGAAGAAAGAAAAGCAGCTATGGTAAGTAATCTTCTAGTGGTTCTTTGTGGTAATAGAGATGCTCAGCCCATAGTGAACAGCGGGACCATTTATTGATATGGCTGCAAATAAAAACGATGGTGAGAGGAAACAAGTCTTGTTGCGTTTATCCCCTACTCTGTGGAAAGAGCTAGCATCGTGGGCTGAAGATGACTTCCGCTCTATAAACGGACAAATTGAGTATCTTCTTTCCGAAGCTGTCAAGAAACGCAAGAAACTAAAACAGGATACTGATCTGTAGTAAGACATAACATACAGCACATTACATTCCCGGGCTCTATCTGCCCGGGAATTATTTATACTTTCCAAAAATTCTTATTTATCCAATATACTCCAAAGCATTATCTTATAGCTACCCCACATAATTTTAGCTTTTTCTCTACATTGTCCCGAATTTCAGAAAATTGATAATTCATCTTTATTTTTCTTCTTCGATGAATAGCACCTAAAATTTCCCACAATATCTGTTCTTCAATTACCGGGTGGAAATGTACATGCCTATAGTTAAAGAAATTAATAACTTCAATGTTTGCGTGTTTTTCATAACTTGGTCTGTTTTGAACCTTCAGCTATTTCATTATAATTTTCTTTTGAATCAGCTCTATTAGGAAGTTCCTTCTAATTCAACAAAAATAATATGAAAGGTAAAAGCCTCATTTACGGGAAAACCTGTAAATGAGGCTTTTTGTTTGGAGGCGCCACCCAGATTTGAACTGGGGAATAAAGGTTTTGCAGACCTCTGCCTTACCACTTGGCTATGGCGCCGTGCTTATAATCGGATCCAGATACTAAAAGCCAGAAATATTCTCTGACTTTTAGTCATCCATCCTTTATGATTTTGGAGCGGGTTACGAGATTTGAACTCGCGACTTTCACCTTGGCAAGGTGACACTCTACCGCTGAGTTAAACCCGCATAAATCTTTGGTGCCCAGAGCCGGAATCGAACCAGCGACACGAGGATTTTCAGTCCTCTGCTCTACCGACTGAGCTATCTGGGCAAATTGGCGACCCGGAAGGGGCTCGAACCCTCGACCTCCAGCGTGACAGGCTGGCATTCTAACCAACTGAACTACCGGGCCAATTATGGTGGGCACTATAGGGCTCGAACCTATGACCCCCTGCTTGTAAGGCAGGTGCTCTCCCAGCTGAGCTAAGCGCCCGCACCACCACATCGCATTTCAGCGACAATAGATAGTATACAAAATAAATCACATTAAGTCAATACCTAAATAGGCATTATTTTAAATTTATTAATTTATTGCTTTGACATACTCTCTATTTCTCTTTAATACACAATTATTTGCGTTCATATTAACTTTTTACATTAACTCTAAGAACGACCTTTCTATTACCTTATGCCTTCTTTCCACAGTTTGCATATTTCATTCTATAAGATTCAATAAATCCTCTTCTGAAAATTGATATTTTGATCTACAAAAATAGCAACATGTCTCAGCACCATGCTGTTCTTCAATCATACTTTTTATTTCTTCTTTACCAAGACTCACCAAACCTCTTTCCATTCGTTCCCTTGAGCAATTGCATTTATATCTACAAGGTGACTTTTCTCCCATCTTAAGATTCATTTCACCTAAAACAAGCTCTAAGATGTCCTCAGGAGTCTTTCCTTCTGAAAGGAGCTTAGTTATTGAAGGAAGCGTACTTATTTTTTCCTCAATAAGAGTTATTGTATTCTCCTCGGCACCCGGCATCAACTGAATAATAAATCCTCCTGAGCATTGTATTAGATCTTTCGAATTTGTTAAAACTCCTAATGCAACTACAGAAGGAATCTGTTCCGAAGATGCATAATAATATGCAATATCCTCAGCTATCTCACCAGAAACCAAATTAACATATCCAATATAGGGTTCTTTCATTCCGAGATCTCTAATAACGTTTAGGTAACCATTCTCTCCTATTGCTCCTGCAACGTCATATTTGCCGTCTTGATTTAATGGCAGGTATACTAAAGGATTGTTTACATATCCCCTTACATTCGCGTTCATATCGGACACAACAACAACTCCTCCAAGGGGTCCATCCCCTTTTATCTGTATTGTAAGTGTATCCTTTGTTCCTTTTAAATAAGTAGACATCAAGGAAGCTGCTGTCATAGTTCTCCCTATCGCTATAGAAGCTAAAGGCGACAATTCATGTATATCCCTTGCATCCTTAACCATATTCGTAGTAATTGTTGCAACTGCTCTCACTGTACCTTCTGCTGCAGTTGCTCTAATTATGTAATCTTCCATAATCTTATCCCTTCCTTAATTCAACGAATTAGGTAATTTCATAAAACAACTGGCAAATAGCCCTTATAAAAAAACTTGGTTCATATTTTCAAATAGTAAATTAACGCCCCTCGGTTTGGAAGCTTTTAACACTTTCGGCTAAAAAATAGTGAAACCCCGGTATTAATATACCGGGGTGAGTTCGGCCATCTTTATATAATATTTTTAGACACCGATTAGGCTCTTGTTACATTTGAAGCCTGAGGTCCTTTAGCACCTTCAACAACCTCAAATTGTACTTCTGTACCTTCTTCCAATGTCTTGTAGCCATCCATGTTTATTGCTGAAAAATGAACAAAAACGTCATTTCCGCCGTCTCTTTCGATAAAGCCAAATCCTTTCTCAGCATTAAACCATTTAACTCTTCCTCTCTCCATCCTGCACTCCTCCTGAACTAGATACTTTAACTTAGTATGCATATTTCCATGACATTACTAAATCTTTAACAGTTTATCATAATTTGCTATAGCTTGTCAATCCAATATTTCTTATATTTTTAAAATTATTGGCATTTTCAAGGCTTCCAAAGGTATTTACTTAAATTTATTTTGCTATTTTCATCAAAAATTATACCTTCTTCCTCAAGCATTTTCTTTTGCACTGTCATACCCCCAAAAGCAAATCCTGAACTTATTTCCCCATTTCTATTTACAACTCTGTGACACGGCACTTCTCCAAAGTATGGATTTTTATGAAGAGCCCATCCAACAATTTTTGCTCTTTTCGGATTACCTTGCATTTTAGCTATTTGTCCATAAGTAGCAACTTTCCCCTTAGGAATTTTACGCACAATGTCATATACCTCGTCAAAAAACCCCACAATACACCTCCAATATAGCAAGTTCGCCTCAATACGCCCAAAAAAGCCAAATAACATAATAAGATTGAAAGCTCTTATAATAACATTGAGTCATTTTAAATTGGGTCATTTTATAAATGAACTTAGCACCCTTCGGGCGAACTTTCAAAATGCAAATTCCTATACTATATATTTAGGTTACAAAGCTTATCAAATCAGTTGTTTAAATAGCAATTGATAAGTTGCCTTAATTAGGTTTTACTTATCTTTATTTGCTTCACATACATAAAAATTTCTCTGACTTTTTTTAGTAGGAGAGCACAGTTTTAAATCATCATATATTTTAAGTAGCTTTAATCCGCTTGACGCAATTAATTCCTCTAATTCTACTTTATCATAAGCCCTCTCATAGTGAACTTCATCATATTTTTTGTAGTCCTCATCTCGCTTTACAAAAAATGTCAAGTCAAATTCGCACACCCTCGACCTTTTATTATAATAGTTCTGCCATATGTAGGTTATTTCATCGGATATATCATAAAATACATTGTCGCAAAGAACATTTTCAAATTTATAAGGCGTGTTTACATCGAAAATAAACAATCCTCCAGGATTTAAGTAATTCTTCACAAGCTTTAGCATTTTTTTAATGTCTTTTTTGTAAAGAATATAGTTTATACTATCCATAAGACAAACTATAGTATCAACCGTACCGTATAATTCAAAATTAGTCATATCCTGATTTAAGTATAAAACGTTTAAGCCCTGTTCCTTACTTTTGTGCATAGCACAGTTCAACATATCCGGTGACCTATCCACACCTATCATCTCATAGCCTCTCTTAGCCATTTCGATACAGAAATTACCTGTTCCACAGCCTAAATCAAGAACCAATTCGGGCTTGTGATGATTTATGCTAAATATTTCTTCAATAAAATCTGCCCACATGGAGTAATCTATATCATACATAAGCTTATCGTAAATATAAGCAAAACTATCGTAAATTAGGCCCACCCCCCAACACAAAACCTCAACTGCTTTATCCTAGTATATCATAGAAAAATATCAAAAAACAATATATCGCAGCATTTGCTGCGATTAAAGAATAGTTGATTTTATTTATTGTTCTTTTCCCATTTGAAGCATTCTCTTTCTCTTTGTCATAAGACCGCCTATCCGACCGGTTTCCTTTGCAGAAAGGCTCTTCCATCCATACTTTTTTATCTTGTCTACTAACCCAAGTTCACTGGCCACCTCATATTTTAACTTCTCATCCATATCTTTCATTTATCAACACCTCCTAAGAGTATTATGTACATAATTCAGCCAAATATACACAAAAAATGGAATGCTCTTTTAAATAGCCATTCCATTTTTTTATATAATTCCTCTAAGAAAGTTTGTTTACGTGGTTCTCTTGAAGAATACAGATATTATCTAATTGCACCTTTTATCACTTCAATAGCTTTTTGAAGCTGACTATCCTCTTCTTTTGGAATTTGCGATATTGCGAAATTCTTATACTTGTCTTCGAGCTCTACTTTTATATGTGGCTCAATTCCTACATCCTGAATGCAAATTCCAGAAGGTGTAAAGTACCTAGCTATTGTTACTTTTAATCCTGAGCCATCTTCTAAATTAACAACAGCCTGAACAAGCCCTTTTCCAAAAGTCTTAGTTCCAATCAAAGTAGCCTTATTATGATCTTTAAGTGCACCAGATAGAACCTCAGAGGCACTAGCACTGTTTTCATTTACTAAAACAGCGATAGGAATATTCAATTCAGTAGCATCGGATTTCTTTTCTTGCTTGTTTCCCTTCTTATCCTCTGTATATACAATCAATCCTTCTGGTATTAATCTGTCAGCTATTGCTGATACCTGATCATAATCTCCACCGGGATTATCCCTTAAGTCAATTACAAGTCCCTTTATTTTCTTCTTAAGAAGATTGTTTAAGTGCTCTTGAAAATCTTTATTTATCTCACTATCAAACATTGAAAGCCTTATATATCCAATATCATCTGTTAATAGATCACTATCAATATTTATTACCTTGATCTTTTTTCTCGTAACATCAAAATCTAAATACTTCCCTTCTGATGGTCTATAAACAGTTATCTTAACCTTCGTATCCTCTTTTCCCTTTATCATACTAATAATCATATCTTCATCTCGTATAGTAGTAACATCCGTATCATCTACCTTAACTATCTTGTCATCTTTAGCAATCCCCACTTCAAATGCAGGTGATTGTGCAAAAGGCTCTACAACTGTGAGAACCCCCTCTTCTCCCATTGTAACAACAACACCTATACCAACATAGCTTCCTTGAGACTTTTCAGTAAATTGCTTCATCTGATCTTTTGTAAAATATACCGTATAAGGGTCTTTTAGAGCTTCAGTCATGCCAGAAATCGCACCTTCAAGCATTTCATTCTCATTTGTATCTTTATAATAGTACTCTTCTAGCAAAGCCCTTACCTTCTCAAACTTTTTTACATTTTGATAATCAACACTTTTACTGTCAAACTGTATTGCATAATTCGGATTAAAGTCAAATATATTAGCTTGCTGTTGCGTCACTACCTCAGGCACAACTACGTAATTTGGCGTCACATTATGCCACAACAAAAATCCCATGGCAGTAATAATATTCGTCATTACAACAACAATAATAATAGGTAATATCTTATGAAAAAACACGTTTTTATTCAAAACATAAACACTCCCTTTAATCCCCTAATGATTTGGATTTTAATTTATTAAATAAATTATGGGGTCTTAAAACCCCTTGTTTTTCGCCTACTTTCTCTTAACTTAAGAAAAAAATAGTTTAGCCAATAAAAAACTTCAATTATACCTATAACATCAGCTTTGTCATTCTAAGCCTATATCATTATATCATATGCTTGCTGATTAAATAATATAATAAGCTCTAATAAATACAAAAAGTTTAAACTTTAACCCCTCAACTTGAAATAAGGTCCGGGCAATTCCCGGACCTATTATTTGCATAGGTAAACAATTCTATTTACTAATTACTTACATAATTTAGTGGGTTTGTAGTAGCTCCATTTTTTCTAACTTCAAAATGCAAGTGAGGTCCTGTAGACATTCCTGTACTCCCCACCTTTGCAATAGTATCACCTGCTTTTACAGACTGACCTACACTAACTAAAATCTTGCTACAGTGGGCATAAAGGGTGGTTATCCCTCCTCCATGATCAAGTACGACTGTATAACCATAACCATTTTGCCATCCAGCCATAATTACAGTTCCTTTGTTGGCCGCTACTATCGAAGTTCCTTGTTTTGCTGATATATCAATTCCTGTATGCATCTTATATTTCTTTAGTATAGGATGAAGCCTGTTTCCATAGTAAGACGATATTTTCGAAGAACTAGGACAAGGCCAGGTCATGCTTCCGCCGGCATAAGATCCCTTTTTTTGAAGATTTTTGATTTGACTAACTAAAGCATTCGATTGTTTAACAAGTTTGTCTTCTTCTTGTTCAAGCTTCTTCAGTTTTGCGTTTATTTCTTTTATTTGATTGTCTAAACTAGCTCTTGAAGCACTTAAGTTATTTATTGTTACTAGGGTCTCATCAGCCTTTAACTGAACCTGTTCCTTTTGTTCTAGAACCAATTGCTTTTTAAACTCAATATCTCTCTTTGCTTCCTTTATACACTCAACAATCTCTTTATCCTTCTTGCTAATTGTAGATACCAACTCAAGTCTTTCAAGAAAATCAATTACACTTTTGGACTGTGCCAATGTGTCTAAATATGTAAAATCGGAATTTTCGTACATTACCCTTAATCTGACCTTTAGCAATTCCATCTTATCATTATATTCTTTTTCACTTGCCTCTATAGATTTATCCAGTTCTTCAATTCCTTGATTCAATTCACCTATTTGAACTACCAATTCATCATATTCCTGTTTTTCTCTTTTTTGAGCTGATTCAATTTCTTCTTGCTTTTCTTTAGCAGTCTGTAATTTCTTTTGTTCACTCTTTTTTTGGCTATTCAAATCGTTGATCTTTTTATCAACGGTCTTTTTTTGGTTTTGAGTTTCCGTGAGCTTATCCGCTGAAACGGGCACTATGAGTGACATACCAATTGCAAGAGACATAAAAATGCACAAAGCTTTCTTCACGTTCAAATACCTCCTAGAATATTCCTTTTCATTTGTTAATTTAGCTGTTTCAAAAAATATTCAATACATATTTCAAACCCAATAAAAACAGTTTATTAAAAACATTGGGCATTAATTTCTTATGGAATCCCCTTTCCAAACACCAGTATGAGGATTTGTAAAAATAGGATTTCCATAACACCCCATAATCTTAATAAAATAACAACCTCTATTTTCTCTTCGAAATTAAAGAGAAAACACTTAAGTATTATTATGACACAAAACTCTAAACTTGCAAATACTTTCTGATCGAAATAGTACTTCCTATGGCACCTATTCCAATGCCTACCAACACAAATGTATAAGTTACATTAAACTGAATTTCTCCCAAACTAACCAACGAGAAAATATTTACTCCTTCTGCCACCTTACCCCATAGAATCCCATACACAATACTAATAGCTACAAAACCTATAGCAGCTCCAGCTAGCCCTATAATAACTCCTTCAACAATAAATGGCCACCGGATAAACCAATCAGTTGCTCCAATATATTTCATTATATTTATCTCTTTTCGTCTTGCAAATACCGTTAATTTAATGGTATTAGATATAATAAACATCGCCACTGCCAACAAAATGATTATTAATGCTAGGTTGCCAACCTGAACCCAGGTTGCTATATTTAATATAAAATCTATCCGCTCCTGAGAGTATCTCACATTTCCAACGCCTTGTATTGACTTAAAAGCCGAAACAACATTCTGTGATTCTTTTAAATTATTTAACTCCACAATAAAGGAAACAGGCATAAAGTCGTCTCCAAGCCCCTCAACTACATCCTGGTCGTCACCCAACATTTCTTTCGCTTTTTTGAGTGCTTCTTGCTTTGATACATAAGTATATTTTTTTACTCTAGAATCATTCTTAATACTCTTTTCAATAGTTCTAATCTGTTCATCGTCTAACTCAGGCTCGCAAAAAACTTGAATTTGAGGCTGTTCCTTCAACTTTTGTGTATTATAGCTTAAATTTAATGCAATTACTAAAAATACACCTAATATAATCATTGAAGCTGTAACAACACCAACAGAAGCTAGCGACATAAGCAAATTTCTATAAGTATTTATAAAACCTTCTTTAACTATATACTTTGTAGTTCTTAACTTCATCTTCGTACTGTCCTTTCTCCTGATCCCTAACTATGACACCTTTGTCAATAGCAATTACTCTCTTTTTCATTGAGTCTACTATATTTTTCTCATGAGTAGCTACAATCACAGTAGTCCCTCTATAATTAACTTCCGATAGTAACTTCATTATTTCCCAGGAAGTCTCAGGATCTAAATTCCCTGTAGGCTCATCAGCAATAAGCAATGCAGGATTATTAACTAAAGCCCTAGCTAATGCTACTCTCTGCTGTTCTCCCCCTGAAAGTTGCCCTGGATAAACATTTGCTTTCTTACTAAGACCTACTAATGCTAGAGACATTGGGACCTGCCTTCTAATCTCTCTTGGAAGTGCTTCTGTAATCTGCATTGCAAAAGCAACATTTTCATAAACTGTCTTATTAGGAAGAAGCCTGAAATCCTGAAATACTACTCCTAAACTTCTCCTTAAATATGGTATTTCCTTACGTTTCAATGCCGAAACATTATACCCGTTTACAAAGACTTCACCCGCAGTTGGATCTTCTTCCTTTAAAATTAGTTTTAGCATTGTAGATTTTCCAGACCCACTATGCCCGACAATAAAAGCGAACTCACCTTTATCTAAATTTAAATTAATATCATTAAGTGCCACAGTTCCATTAGAATACTCTTTTGTAACCGATCTAAATTCTACCACTTTTTCCTCCTAAATTAATTATCTATATAATTAATATTCTACATCTATCTTAAAAACCCTTCAAAGGTCAATGATAGCAATATTTTGAAATTACATCACATAAACCTTTTATCACTATCAAGATATTTTTTTACAAGCATTGCAACTTTAAAAATTATGGCATCGTCAAACATCCTTAAGTCAAGCCCTGTTATCTTTTGAATCTTATCCAATCTATAAACTAAAGTATTTCTATGAATGTATAGCTGTCTTGATGTTTCACTGACATTTAAATTGTTTTCAAAAAACTTTTGTATAGTAGACATTGTTTCTTGATCGAGAGCTTCAAAAGAACCATTCCTAAAAACTTCGTTAAGAAAAAGCGTACACGACGTTGTAGGCAATTGATAAATTAACCTTCCAATTCCTAGTCTGTTATAGTCGTTTACCGACTGGTCATCATCAAATATACCTCCTATTAGCAATGCAATTTCAGCCTCTTTAAATGATCTACCGATATCCTTTATATTGTCTACAACAGTACCCACACCCACTTTGCCCCTCACAAGTTCTGTGGAAAGAGTGTCTACAATTATTTTTGAGGTTTTAATTATTTCCTTATAATCAAACTCCTGCTTAAGTTCCTTGATTAAAACAGTATTCTCATCATCTAAAATAATAACAAAATCCTTTTTTTTGTTAGGAAACAATCCTTCAATTATTTCATGAGCATATATGTCCTTGGCCTTTTCTGTACTTATAAGAAAAACCACCCGCTTGACATTATTTGCTAAATGAAGTTCCTTTGCCCTTAGTGTAATGTCACCGGGTAGAATATTATCCATAATTATTCCTTTTAAAAAGTTCAGCTTATCATATTTTTCTTCATAATAACTCTTCATGTTTATTGCATTTATAGAAATTAAAGAAAGGTATTTATAATTCTCTTTATCTTGTGATTTTATATAGGCAATAAACTCAAGCTTGTTTTTTATATAAACTTTAAGAAAAGATTGTCCTTCAAGAATAACAAAAGGTTCTTTAGATCTCATTACTTCGACTGCTAAAGGGTTATTCTGCTCATTACTCTTTTCATTTGAACATGCCCAAATAAGTCCGGTATCATCCATAATTCCGAACTCATCATCAATTATATCCTTTACTTGATTAATCAAACTCTGATAAAGCTTAACAGACAACTTTGTCCCCCCTATCATTCCTATAATATAATCAATATGCAAAAATAACTTATGCATACCATCGTCTGTCACTAATAAGGGATTTATATATATATATTATACACAAAAAATCAAAAAGGAAAAGATTAAATTAATCCTTTCCTTTTTATAACAGGTATTTACTTATTAATTCATAATAGTTTTCTCTGTTTCCTTATCAAATAGGTGAATCTTATTAGTTTCGAAAGCAACTTTAATTCTGTCTCCAGGTTTAGCCTTAGTCCTAGGATTAACCCTTGCAACAAAGTCCACTTCGTCAACTACAAGATATAATAATGTCTCTGAACCGAGCATTTCTACAACTTCAACTTCTGCATCCACTATACTTTCAGACAATGTTTCGAGATACATAGCTTCGTCATGAACATTCTCAGGTCTGATACCCATAACAACTTCTTTACCTATATACTCAGTGCCTTCAAGTTTCTTTGCTTTTCCTTCAGGAAGTTTGATATCTTCCTTACCGAATACAAGATGCACTTCTTCACCACGCTTTTCAACTTTTGCGTTAATGAAGTTCATTTGCGGACTTCCTATAAATCCTGCAACGAACATGTTGTTTGGTCTTTCATACAAGCTTGATGGAGTATCAACCTGTTGAATATATCCATCCTTCATAACAACGATTCTTGTACCCATAGTCAAAGCCTCTGTTTGGTCATGAGTAACGTATATAATTGTTGTTTGAAGTCTTTGGTGAAGTTTGCTAATCTCAGTTCTCATCTGAACTCTCAGTTTAGCATCAAGGTTTGACAAAGGCTCATCCATCAAGAAAACTTTTGGTTCACGAACGATAGCACGACCGAGCGCAACCCTCTGTCTTTGACCTCCGGACAATGCCTTCGGTTTTCTTTCAAGTAAGTGTTCTATGTCAAGAATCTTTGCAGCTTCAAGAACTCTTTTCTTTATTTCATCTTTTGGTAGCTTTCTGAGTTTCAATCCAAATGCCATGTTGTCAAAAACACTCATATGAGGATATAAAGCGTAGTTCTGGAAAACCATCGCAATATCTCTATCCTTAGGAGCAACATCATTAACAAGTTTGTCTCCTATATACAATTCACCTTCGGAAATTTCTTCAAGCCCTGCAACCATTCTAAGGGTTGTGGTCTTTCCACATCCTGAAGGACCTACCAATATAATAAATTCCTTATCCTCAATATCTAAGTTAAAATCATTAACAGCAGTAACTCCTCCAGAATATCTTTTAAATATGTTTTTAAGTTTAACGCTTGCCATCTTTTCCCCTCCCTATATTATTCCGAACTTTTCTACATATTAAATATACCATTTTAACAAAGTCTCAGCTAGTATACTTTTTAACAAAAATCATTTTTATGTATTAGTAACTTTGCATAAACTATTCATGAAATTTGCACATAAAAATCACCCTGCAAGCTTTATATATGAACGGCGATCGTGTTATTTAGCTAATTTTAAAAACACTCATCAATTTCAACTAGCTTTACTAAAAAAAATATTTTTTTAGTTTAATCTTTGAATATTTATAAATATTATTGAATTTTTATGCACCGTTTTGTATAATTATAAATTATATCGCTTACTATACTTAGATATATGCTAAAGCGATTGGTTACTTTTGTGTTTTGCAAAGCTTAATTTAATAAAGTAACAACAATCTAAAAAAGCAACTGAAGTGTTGTTTATAATAACCTTATTACAGGAGGAAAATATTATGATAAATGTAGGAATAATTGGTGCAACAGGTTATGTTGGGATAGAAATAGTTCGATTACTCCAAAATCATCCAGAAATAAATATAACCTCAGTGATATCTCAAAGTTTTGTCGGCAAGAAAATCTCCGATGTTTATCCAAATTTGAGAAATGTTTTTGATATGGAGTGTGAAGGTCTTGACATAGATAGAATTTCAGAAAAAGCTGATATATTTATAACGGCCCTTCCTCACGGCGTATCAAAAGAAGTTATACCAAAACTAGTTGAAAAAAACAAGAGAATTATAGACCATAGTGGCGACTTCCGTTATAAATGTGTTGAAGTCTATGAAAAATGGTACAATGCAAAACATGGTATGCCAGAGTTGCTTGATATATCTGTTTATGGGCTACCGGAACTTCACCGTGAAGCAATAAAGACTGCGAAAATAGTAGGCAATCCCGGTTGTTATCCTACCTGTTCAATTTTAGGAATTGCCCCCTTAATTTCAAATAATCTTATTGATAAAAAGAACATTATAATTGATGCAGCATCAGGTGTATCCGGCGCAGGCAGAAATACAGAGCTTCCATATTCCTTTTGTGAGTGTACCGAAAATTTCAAAGCATATAAAGTATCTAATCATAGACATACTTCAGAAATTGAGCAGGAGTTATCACTTCTCGCGGGAGAGCAGATTTTTGTGTCTTTTACACCCCATTTAGCTCCTATGAAGAGAGGTATGCTAAGTACCATTTATGCAAATCTTTCCTGTGAAAAGTCTGCTTCGGAATTAATCGAACTCTATAAAGAGTTTTACAAAGGCGAATACTTCGTAAGAATATTAGAGGAAGGCAATTTACCCGAAACTAAACATGTCGCAGGTTCAAATTATATCGATATAGGTATTGTTGTAGATAAGCGTCTAAACCGTGTAATAATACTGTCAGCTGTAGATAATTTAGGAAAAGGTGCAGCCGGACAAGCTGTTCAAGACCTAAATATTATGTGTGATTTACCTGAGCACACAGGTCTGGTGACACCTGGATTGTATTTATAATATTTATTAGTGGAGGAATTTAAATGAATACTCATATGGGATCTATAATAAAAAAAGCAGAAATTCTAGTAGAGGCTTTACCCTATATACAAAAACTATCTGGCAAAACCGTTGTAATAAAGTACGGCGGTAATGCGATGATTAATGATGGACTAAAAAACTCTGTTATGGAAGATATTACTCTTCTAAAATATATCGGTTTGAATCCTGTTGTGGTTCACGGCGGTGGTCCTGAAATAAACAAAGCACTTGAGAAATTCTGCATAAAAAGCCAATTTATCAATGGCTTAAGGGTTACCGACAATTCTACTATGGAAGTTGCCCAAATGGTGCTTGTAGGGAAAACCAACAAAGAAATTGTATCTCTTCTAAATAAAATGGGAGGCAAAGCTATTGGTCTTTGCGGTATAGACGGTAATTTGATAGAATGTGAGCAATATAAAACTATTGTAGATGGCAAAGATGTGGATTTAGGTTATGTCGGCAAGATAACCAATATAAACTCCAAACTTATCGAGTTAATTGCAAAAGATGAATATATCCCAGTTGTCGCACCCATTGGAGTAGGCAAAGACGGTCAAAGTTACAACATAAATGCCGACACCGTTGCCGGTGAAATTGCTGCTGCTCTTAAAGCAGAAAAATTAATTCTTCTTACCGATATTGAAGGAGTTAAGTTAAACAAAGATAGCAACGATATAATAACTGCACTAACTGTCAAAGAAACCCATGAACTCATTGAAAGAAAAGTTATTGACGGCGGAATGATTCCTAAAGTATTAGGCTGTGTAGATGCTCTCGAAAAAGGCGTTGGAAGAACACACATTATAGATGGACGTATTCCACACTGTCTTTTACTTGAGATATTTACCAATAAAGGTATAGGAACTATGATCATGAAAGAAAACATTCCGTATTATAGTAATGAGAAATTATAAATATTTCATTTTCTTTGAAGGATTTTTAGTATTTATTTAGAATATATAATAATATATGAAAAAACATGTACAGAGTTTAGACTTAGAAGCTTTACAGTATAATCGATGTTAAATGGTTGTATATAAACTGCAAATCATTTTAGAATTCTCCAGCAAAGTATTGCTATAACTTACTTAGAGCAAAAAGAATTTACAATAAGGCTTATCAAAAAAGTTTGGTTAAGAACAAACTTTTTTGATAAGAATATTATAAGTTCTCTAGTCTATATTTATTTACGACCATAGAAGCCTATAGTAATGAAAGTTTTTTAAATAAGAAGCATTACATTAATCAGGAGGGTTGATTATATTGAGAAATGACCTGCTATATACAATATTAAAGGAAGGTGTTGTAGTGTATACAAGACTTTCTGCAAGCAATTTCTGGCATCAAAATATTGTATATAAAGTTGAGAACAACTCTGTATCTTTAGCCTTAATACCAGGATATCTAGAAAGCATAATAATGACTGGGCAAACTTTAACTATAAAGCTGACCAACGAGGATATTGAATATCTTTTTATTGGTCATATATCTGAAATCCGCCCACACTTCCCAAGCCTTATTACTGTTGATATTAAAAATATTAAGGACTTGAAAAACTGCAGAGTCTTTCCACGATATGATGTTTATGTGGCTGCCAGCATAAAATCCGAAAATTCTGATGACGATCATTTCGCAATTATACATGATATTAGTTTATCAGGAATGGCTTTTTATTCCAAAAAAGATTTCTCAATAGCAAGTGAACAACTTAACTTGACAATATTTCTTCCAAACAAAAACATAATTGTTGCTAAAGGAACTGTCACGAGAAAAATGACTTACGATTCTTATATTGACTACGGAATGAGTTATACTGATATGCAGGAAGAAAACAACAATTCCCTTTATGATTTTTTCTCCATGTTAGAAGTAGAAAAATCTAAATTAAGAGACACTTTCTTTAAATCAATAAAAAAGCACCTTCCCTAATACTCTCAAAACATTGAATTATAGGAAGAGTGTTTTTATTTTGCTCTCAACTGATATTTTTTTGTATTTTTGTCGTATTCTGATATCGCTTGTCAATAAAATTCGTTTCACTCATGAATTGTCTTGTTCGCTAGGAACCCTCTATGTTTCGCTTCGACGGATGCTTCGCATCCTAGGTTGCATAAGCGAGCAGTGTAGCATAGTGAAACGACCTGCCTGAGCACCCTCCTTAAACTAGGAAAGGAGAATCCCCTTTCCAAACCCCAGCATAGAAATCTACAAAAATAGGATTTGTATAATTTCCTATACCCTATAAAAAATCTTCCATTATAAGTATTGCATTTTTATACATTTTTCTGTATAATTATAAACAAACTTAAATGGAGGTACTTTATTATGAAACTAAATGAAATTATTGATATGGACAAAAAATATTTTATGAATACATTTGGCGACAGAACCCCTGTATGCTTTGACTATGGCAAAGGTATTAACCTTTGGGATATAGAAGGAAACAAATACTATGATTTTCTTGGCGGAATAGCAGTAAGTGCAGTAGGTCATTCTCATCCAAAGCTTGTAAATGCAATACAAACACAAGCAGAGAAATTCATACATTGCTCAAATCTATACTATATTGAGCCTCAGGCCAAATTAGCCAAACTATTAGTAAAAAACTCCTGTGCCGATAAAGTTTTCTTTGCAAATAGTGGTGCCGAAGCAAATGAAGGTGCTATAAAACTTGCTCGCATATATTTTAAGAAAAAAGGCATGCCTGAAAAATTCGAAATAATTACTCTAGATAAATCTTTTCACGGAAGAACTCTTGCTACAATTGCCGCTACTGGGCAGGACAAATACCAGAAGCCTTATTCTCCATTGACACCTTCTTTCTTAAAAGTTCCTATAAATGACCTTGATGCCCTTGAAAAAGCTATAAATGCCAATACCTGTGCAGTAATGATTGAGCCAATTCAAGGTGAAAGCGGAGTTAACCTCACAACGAAAGAGTACTTACAGGGTGTAAGGAAATTATGTGATGAAAAAGGCATATTTTTAATCTTCGATGAAGTTCAAAGCGGTCTTGGAAGGACAGGAAAACTATTCGCTTATGAGCATTTCGGTGTTGAACCTGATATATTTACCCTAGCAAAAGCACTAGGAGGAGGCTTCCCTATCGGTGCACTTTTAGCTAAAGATCATGTAGCAAGTGCCTTTGAACCTGGAGATCATGGTTCAACTTTTGGAGGTAATCCCCTCGCTTGTGCTGCAGGACTTGCTTCACTAGAAATAATTCTATCAGAAAATCTTGTAGCCAACTCCGAAAACATGGGTATATATTTAGTCGATAAACTTAAAAGCCTTGCCGGCAAATTCAATTCTGTAAAAGAAATAAGAGGTAAAGGCCTTATGGTTGGTATACAGTTAGCCTCGGAAAATGCTGTAGAAATTAAAAACAAATTATTTGAAAAAGGATATCTTGTAGGTAATGTAGGCAAAAGTATTATTAGACTTTTACCCCCTCTAATAGTTGCCAAACAGGACATAGATGGTATTGTCAGCACATTAGATGGTATTTTATCTGAGATATAATACACTGTAAAATATATTTTTTATATATGGAGGATTTGTTTATGAAACATTTAATAAGTCTTAATGATCTAACTTTAGAAGAAATCGAAAAAATATTAAACCTTTCTGAAAAGCTTAAAAACCAACAAAAAGCTAGGGTAACTCATCACCTTTTATCAGGTAAGACGTTAGGAATGATTTTTACCAAATCTTCCACTAGAACAAGAGTGTCCTTTGAAGTAGGTATGTACCAGTTAGGCGGATATGCACTATTTTTGAGTTCAAATGATATACAGATCGGACGTGGTGAAACCATATATGACACTGCCCAAGTATTATCAAGATATATTGATGGGATAATGATAAGAACCTTCGACCACAGCGACGTCGAAGATTTGGCAAATTACGGGAACATACCTGTTATAAACGGTCTAACCGATTTGTTGCATCCATGCCAGATTTTAGCTGACCTTTTTACAATATATGAGCATAAGGGAACTCTAAAAGGTTTGAAATTGGCATACCTCGGTGACGGAAATAATATAGCACACTCGTTACTTCACGGCTGTTCTAAGGTGGGCATGGATATATCCATCGGTGCTCCAAAAGGTTACCAGTGCAATGAAAACATTGTGTCTAATGCTAAAGAAGCAGCCAAAATCTCAGGTTCTAACGTTGTAATTACAGAAGACCCCGTCGAGGCAATCAAAGATGCAGATGTCGTATATACAGATACTTGGGTAAGCATGGGGCAAGAGTCTGAAAAACAAGCAAGAATAAAGATATTTGAACCCTATAGAGTCGACGGCAATCTCTTCTGTAAAGCAAAGGAAGATGCGATTTTCCTTCACTGTCTTCCTGCCTACAGAGGCTATGAGGTAACTCAAGAGATTATTGACGGTCCGCAATCGCTCGTATTTGACGAAGCAGAAAACAGACTACATGTTCAAAAAGCAATAATGGCAATATTAATGGGTTAATTAAGAAATAGCGAGGTAGAAATGAATTATTCGTTTATAATAAGAAAAGCATCTGTTGAAGACACGGAAGTCATACAGACTATTACGAGAAAATCCTTCAAGAAATACATGGAGGATACTGGGCTCAAAGGCTCAATGGAAGCTTTGGACGAAACACTGGAAGATATAAGAAACGATATTATAAACAAGGAAGTGTTTGTTGCTTTTGTTGACAACATACCAGTAGGTACTATAAGAGTCGAAATATTTCCCGACAATACTGCTTATATAAGTAGGTTTGGAGTAATCCTTGATTACCAAAATATCGGCATCGGGAAATCACTGATATATTTAGTTGACAAACTGATGTTGGCAAAAGGCATAAAAAAAGTTAGTTTACATACTGCTGCTAAATATAAGGACTTAATAAGATTCTATTACGGCAGAGACTTCTACATAGACTCAACGTCTAAGGATAGAGGTTACATACGTGCTCTTTTGGTAAAAGAATATTCGTAAGTCTTTGTATACGTGGCTTATTTGTATCTATCAAATAAAGTCGTTCCATTGGCAGTAGAAATCATAAAGATTAAAGTATAAGAATAAGGCGCTTCGCTATTTTGTGTGGGTAAATGATATGTAAAAATACAACTTTTATGGAAGTACAAAATGTTATATAATATATGCACATAATGAAATAGAAGGAA
>JGI24712J26585_10001589_pt1 | contig 19301 bp, 18 predicted proteins | sample BioPla3DNA2_FD_26585 | JGI IMG/M metagenome (IMG submission 26585) | reverse complement strand
GAATTTTTTTTAAGATAAAATCTTTATATATAACCGGTTCTTCACAAGATAAGCAAAAAACAAGAAGTAAAAAATAAAAGACAATTTTTTTCATGACTTATGATTTTTTTGCAAAAGTATACTTTTATTTGTTTCTTTTTAGTTAAGTAAAGAAAAAAACGTTTTTTTATCATAAAGTGAAAATTTTTCGAATAAAATTCTTTGCGTTCTTTGGGTTAATCTTTGCGTTCTTTGCGGTTAATCTTTGCGTCCTTTGCGGTTAAAAAAAGGTACTGTCCCAAAAAGTGTGTTATATTTTTGCAAAGGAAATATTTTTTTATTTCAAAAAAACATTATTATAGTCCACGCCCCAAACAACTATAGAAAAAACAAGCAAAATAAAAATAACACCAGCAATTAAGCAATAAAATCTTTGTTTTTCATCTAATTTTGGGTAGTTTTCTTCTCCCGATAAATATTTAATACTTTTATTTTTTTGCAAGATTTTAAAAATAAAATACCGCACATATACACCAAGGAATAAAATAATTGCATAAAAACCACCTTGATATTCTCCTTTTTTTGCCATATCTTTACACGTAGCAATACATTATTCTTTTTCTTTACAAAACTGTTTTAATTCACATTTTCCATTTTCCATAACGACATAGCTGTCGTGTGTTAACCAATCGCCGGTATTAATATAGTGTGAATTTTCATTTAGTTGGAAAAAAAGCATAAAATGACGATGTCCAAACAGAAAATAATCGTAATGTTCCGTCTGCAATATTTTTTTACAATAAGTAATAATCGGCTCATTCTCTTCTCCTTGGAAATAGCAATCTTCTATCGTATGAGCTTTTCTGCTTTTTAAAGACACAGCTCTTGCAATGGCAAACGCCCACGACGGATGTAAAGCCGCAAACAATCGCCGGTTGATTTTTCGGCTATAAATCCATTTTATAAGATGATAGCCATAATCCTTAGGGTCGAGCGCATCGCCATGACCCATATACACTTTTTTACCGTTTATTATAAATGTATGATTCCCTTTTAGTTGCGTTAATCCTATTTCTTTTTGCAGGTATCCGAAATTCCACATATCGTGATTGCCAAGAATGTAATAAATATGCACTCCTTTATCGGCTAATTCGGCTAACTTTCCTATAAAGCGAATAGTATCTTTAGGCACAACATCTTTGTATTCGAACCAAAAATCAAAAATATCTCCTAATAAGAAAAGGTGGGTAACATTTTGTTTGATTGAATCTAAAAATGCAACGACACGACGCTCTCGCTGATCGCTCTCTTGCTTATTGGGAATTCCAAAATGACAATCAGATATAAAATAAACGCTACCATCAATTTTTTCCATACATAATATAACAAAAAGAGACGCTTAATATTGCGTCTCTTTTTCAATTTATTTCATTATATCAATACTTCGCTTGATAAAATTCGAGAGTGCTTCCCCTTTCAGCATTTGCTGCGAAAGCATAGCAATATCTATCAGCTGTTTGGTGATAGTATCTTTTTTTGCTTCGTCGTTTTCTTTTAAAAGAGAATAAATCAGCGGGTGATTGACATTAACATTCAGATTGACTTTATCGGCTTGCATGCCATAGAAACTCATTTCGCCCGTCATTTTTTGCATATCGTTGAAACGGCGAAGAAATTCGGGTTTGGTAATATAAATCGGCGAATCGGTTTCTTGCATGTTTTCCAATACAACCGTAAACGTATCTTTATTAATATTTTTTTCAATTATTTCTTTGATGGTTTTTTGTTCTTCTTCCGACAGTTTTGAAGGCAATGCATCTTCTTTTTGTATCAGTTTATCAATCACATCGGAATCTATACGGACAAAGGATGTTTTTTCCGTTTTTTGCTCTAAAAAGTTCACAAAATGCATGTCTAAAATTCCGTCAAAATTAAGCACATCGTATCCTTTTTCTTTTGCTTCCATCAATGGGGCATATTGTTCTTCTTCATTGGTAAGGTAAAGATGAACCAAAGTTCCGTTTTTATCTTTTTGAAGAAGCTCAATGTGTTTTTGATATTCTTCAATCGTAAAGTATTTATTTTCCGTATTTTTTAAGAGTATAAAGTTTTTAGCTCTATCATAAAATTTTTCATCCGTAAGAATACCGTATTGGATAAATGTTTTAATATCGTCCCATTTGGATTCAAAATCTTCTCGGTTGGTATTAAACATTTCTTCCAATTTATCGGCAACTTTCTTGGAAATATGAGCGGAAATTTTCTTCACATTATTGTCGCTTTGCAGATAGCTTCTACTCACATTCAACGGAATATCAGGCGAATCAATCACACCGTGTAAAAGCATCAGAAATTCGGGAACTACCCCTTCAAGATTGTCCGTAATAAATACTTGATTGCAATACAACTGTATTTTATTTTTCTGAATATCAATACGTTCTTTTACTTTTGGAAAATAGAGTATTCCCGTCAAGTTAAAAGGATAATCCACATTGATATGAATGTTGAATAGCGGTTGTTCAAAAGAATAGGGATAAAGTTCACGGTAAAATTTTTCGTAATCTTCCGGTTTTAATTCCGAAGGGGCTATTTTCCATATAGGATTGGTATTGTTGATGATACGAGGAACTTCTATTTCTTTTTCCTTTTCTTCACCTTCGGGTTTTTCCCATTTTTTCTCGTTCCCGAAACGAATGGGAACGGGTAAAAATTTACCGTATTTTTTCAGCAGATTCAATATTTTGTATTCATCTAAAAATTCTTTTGCCTCTTCCGATATATGTAAAATAATATCGGTTCCTCTGTCGCTTTTCTTATCTTCTTTAAGCGTAAATTCCGTGCTTCCATCACATTTCCAGCGAACGGCAACAGCATCTTTTTGATAAGATTTAGTAAGAATTTCTACCGTATCCGCCACCATAAAAGCCGAATAAAACCCTAAGCCGAAATGACCTATGAGATTAGCAGCGTCTACACCTTTGTATTTTTCTAAAAAATCATTCGCACCTGAAAATGCAATATTGTTGATGTATTTTTCTACCTCATCGGCGGTCATTCCTATTCCCTTATCCGAAATAATTAATTGTTTCTTCTTGGTATCCAATTTAATTTCAATGGTTAAATCCCCTAATTCGGTATCCGTTTTACCCATAGAAACCAATGCTTTCAGTTTCTGTGTGGCGTCAACGGCATTTGACACGAGTTCTCTTAAAAATATCTCATTATCAGAGTATAAAAACTTTTTAATAATAGGAAAAATATTTTCCGTTTGAACATTAATGCTTCCTTTTTGCATATCCATAAAATTTTTAATATTAACGCAATAACGAAATTCAAAAGTTGTGCCGATAAACAATAACTGACAAACTGTCACAAAAAACCTGCGTTTTTAGAGCCTTAGGCTTACGTTTTTTTCGGTTTAAAGTCGTATGCAACTCACACGCCTATCATCACTGCTTCTATCCGATTAATTTACCCATTCGTTTGATAGATTTTCTTTTTTTATATGGAAAAATAGTTTACTTTTGCAAATGTGAATAATTAAAAAAAATGACAAACAATCAAAATTTAACGGTAGTAATCATTGGCAGCGGAAACGTAGCTTGGCATATAACTAAGCAAATGCTACATAAAAAAGTCAATGTATTACAATTATATAGCCCTCACAATGCCAAAACACTTGCCGAAGAATTCAATCTTCCTTATACCGACAACTTATCGTTGTTAAAGGAAAATGCCGATATGTATTTGTTTTCAATAAAAGACGATGCTTACCAAGATGTTATTGCACATTTCCCTTATCAAAACAAATGTATGATACATACTTCCGGAAGTGTTGACATAAATGTATTTCAATCAATTACAGAAAACAGAGGCGTTCTGTATCCTTTTCAAACATTTACAAAAAATATTGATTTATCATTTGAAAAAATTCCTTTGTGTTTAGAAGCCGGCAATCAAATCACGAAAGAAAAAATCGAGCAATTAGCGAAGATTCTTTCCGATAACTATCATTTTATCAGCAGTGAACAACGAAAACAATTGCATTTGGCGGGTGTATTTGCATGCAATTTCACCAATGCTATGTACCGAATTGCCAAAGAAATAGTAGAGAAAAACGGAATGGATTTTTCTATTTTATTAGCACTGATAGAAGAAACCGCTCGTAAAGTACAACGCCATGCACCCGAAAAAGTGCAAACAGGTCCTGCTATTAGAAACGACAAAAAAATTATGCAACAACATCTTGCTATTATTGAAAATAAAGAATATAAACTACTTTATCAAACTCTTTCTTCTATTATACAAAAAAAGTAAATAACACCGTGAAATGAAAACACCTCGGTCAAAACCCCTTTTAAATTTTTGTCGATTAGTAGTGAGAAACAATTACAATATATATACTAAAAAAACGTTTTTGATGAAAACTCTTAAGAGCATCGTCATTAGATTGTCTGAAACAATCTATTAATCAAAAAAATAAAGAAACATGAAACGATTGATATTTTTTATTTTTATTTTATTTATTACCAATACATTATTCGCACAACATCAGATAGAATATTGGGAAAACAACAATAAAAAAAGCGAAGGAACCCTCGTTAACGGGAAAGAAGACAGCCTTTGGATATATTACTATTCGAATGGAAATAAAAAAATGGAAGCCTACTACAAAGAAGGAGTAAGAGTAGGCAATTGGAAAACATGGTATTCGACAGGACAACTATGGACCGATTATTATCCCGATAGTGGAACGTTTTCGAGTTGGTATCCCAACGGTGCTCTCGAATGTTCGGGTTTTTTTAAAAATTATCTGAAAAATGGAGAATGGAATTTTTATCATAACAATGGACAATTAAGCANAAAATGTTCTTACATAGCCGACTCATTGGAAGGCTTATGCGAAGAATTTTACCCTAACGGGAAACGTTTATTCAAAGGCACGTATTTTCACAACCAATTACAAGGCGTAGGAACTTGGTGGTATGAAAATGGAAAAAGAGAAATGCAAGGAAAGTTAAGCAATGGTTTACAAGATAGTATATGGCATTTTTACCACGACAACGGAAAATTGGGAAGTAAAGGAAAATTTATAGAAGGACTACAAGACAGCATATGGACTTACTACTATGAAACGGGAGAAAAATGGAAAAGCGGTCAATTTAAAGAAGGAAAACGCCAAGGAATGTGGATTGCGTGGTATGAAAACGGGAAAAAACAAAGAGAAGGTGCTTTTCTTGACGACAAAGAGCAAGGCTATTGGATACAATGGTATGAAAATGGAAAAACAATGGACGAAGGCTATTTCGATGCGGGAAAAATGTGCGACAATTGGCAAGGCTGGTATCCGTCGGGAGTCAAAAAATACAGCATTCAATACCGAAATAATATCAAAAACGGCACTTATATTTACTATTGGGAAAACGGCAAATTACGAAGCAAAGGACAATATAAAAACGNTAAAAAAGAAGGAAAATGGGAAGAATATTCTCAGTTAGGCAATCCGTTAGAAACAGGAAAATATAAAAACGACAAAAAAGAAGGCTTGTGGAGCTTTTATGGAAGAAAAGGAGAAATTGTTAGAAAACAAAGCTTTGCCAATCATCTTCCGAAAGGAAAATGGATAGAATATTATCCTAACGGGAAAAAACAATGCCAAGGCTCGTACGACAATTTAGTGAAAACAGGCACTTGGACCTATTATGATGAAACAGGAAAAATAGTGTACAAGGTCAAATACAAAAACGGCTTAAAACATAAGGTACTCGTAGACGTAAAATCCACCCCTAAAAAACCTCAATAATCATTCGAGTAATGGTAGTTATTCAGCAGTTTGTCATACAGTCGCCGAAAAAATCTTTTAAGAAATCGCCCTTGATTGAGCGAAAAATCAATCTTATTTCTTTGGGTTGCTCTAAAAACACCGTAGATTCGGAACAATTGGCAAAACAGCTAAAACTCAATGATTTTAAAATAGTTTTCGATTCAAAAAAACATTTACCAATCACTATCATCAACACTTGCGGTTTTATCAACGATGCAAAAGAACAATCCATCGAAACGATTTTAGAATGTGTTAAAGCAAAATCGGAAGGAAAAATCAAAATGCTAATCGTATTTGGCTGTTTAGTCCAACGCTATAAGCAAAGTTTAGTAAAAGAAATTCCCGAAGTAGATGCCTTTTTCGGCGTCCATAATGTGAGCAATATCTTAGCGTATTTAGAAGCACAATTTTTCCCTGACCACTTAATAAAGAGAGAATTAAGCACACCTCATCATTATGCTTATTTAAAAATTTCGGAAGGTTGCAATCATAATTGTGCTTTCTGTGCCATTCCGCAAATAAGAGGAAAACATATTTCAAAACCTTTGGAACAAATTGTTAGAGAAGCCGAATTATTAGCCGAGAACGGCACAAAAGAATTAATTCTCATCGCACAAGATTTAAACTATTATGGAATAGACCTATACAAAAAATCGTATTTGGATAAATTATTAAAAGAACTACTCAACATTCCTTCTTTGGAATGGATTCGATTGCACTATATGTATCCGAATAAATTTCCAATAGAAGTCATTGATACAATGAAAGATGAAAAAAGAATTTGCAATTATTTGGATATCCCTTTGCAACATATCAACGACGCCGTTTTACAAGCGATGAAACGCTCTATTACCGAAAAAGAAATCAGGACATTAATAGATACCGTTCGGACTAAAATTCCCAACTTGGCTTTACGAACTTCTTTTATTACAGGTTTTCCGGGTGAAACAAAAAAAATATACCGACAGCTTGAAAACTTCATTGCCGAAATACAATTCGACAGATTAGGGGTTTTCACTTATTCACACGAAGAAAATACGAATGCTTATTTGCTGAAAGACACTATTTCAAAAAAAGAAAAAGAAGAGAGAAAAGAAAATTTAATGTTTATTCAGCAAGAAATTTCTTTGAGAAAAAACCAAGAAAAAGAAGGGAAAACCTTAAAAGTTTTGGTTGACGATGAAAATAAATCTCACTACATCGGACGTACCGAATTCGATTCGCCTGAAGTGGACAACAGCGTTTTCATTGCTAAAAAAACCAATACATGTGAAAAAGGAAAATTTTATCCTATTCGCATAACAAAAGCCGATTATTTTGACCTTTACGGCGATATTGATACGAAAAATAAAAACACGACATCGGATTTTGAAATAAAGTAAAATTTCTATCGTTAAAAAATTAAGAATAAATCCTTTTATATCATGCACAACATATCCCAACAATTACCTTACTTACAACACACTACCTCTTCCAACTTTTTTTTAATAGCAGGACCTTGTGTTATCGAAAATGAACAAATGCCATTGGAAATAGCTTCTTTTATAAAAAACATTAGCGATAAATTAAAAATTCCGTTTATTTTTAAAGCATCTTATCGAAAAGCTAATCGTTCGAGTTTACATTCCTTTACGGGAATAGGCGATAAAAAAGGATTGGAAATTCTATCCGATATCAAGAACACTTTATTGATTCCTGTTTTAACAGATGTGCATACCCCGGAAGAAGCAAGCATGGCAGCTAATTATGTTGACATACTGCAAATTCCCGCTTTTCTTTGCCGACAAACCGACTTGCTTATTGCTGCAGGACAAACCAACCGCCCCATTAATATAAAAAAAGGACAGTTTCTCTCGCCCGAAGCCGTACGATTTGCCGTAGAAAAAATACGCTCGACAGGAAACACAAAAGTAATGGTAACAGAACGAGGAACTTCATTTGGATACCAAGATTTAATCGTTGATTTTTGCGGTATTGATGTCATGAGAAAAAACAACTGCCCGCTTATTTTAGACGTAACCCATTCTTTGCAACAACCCAATCAAACAAGCGGCGTTACAAAAGGGAAAAAAGCATCTCTCACTACTTTAGCCAAAGCAGGAATTGCGGTAGGATTTGACGGTATTTTTCTCGAAACACATCCGTCGCCCGAACAAGCTCTTTCCGATAAATCAACAATGCTACCTCTTAACGAATTAGAAACGCTATTAGAAAAATTGGTGAAAATAAGAAAAGCGATACTTTAAAACTGGAAGTAAATAAACGCTTGTAAATCAGAAGTGATAGATTGATAAATAATAAATACGGCTATCACTATCACCAATATCATTAAAGGCTTGGGCAACAAAGCAAAATTAATGCGATACCATCTTTTCCATCGTTCCGGCAACCAGTGAATAATCATTCCCAAGCAAAACAACAGAAAAATATTTTTATACTCATAAAGAATGGAAGGAATGAGCGAAAAGTTCCACTTCCCACCTATCTGATTGACCATGTCTTTCGCCGTATTCCATGCTATTTCATTGGCTTCGGCAGGATTAAGATTTGAACCCGAACGGAAAAACAAGCGAGTAAAAGTAATAAAAACAAAGGTCAAGAAAATTCCCCATACCCTATTGACACCTTTCAGCGTGGAATTAGATGTTATTAAACGATAAATCACACTTATCAATGTCCCGACAAAAATTATTCCCGACCATATAACACCTATCTGAAAAGCAGGACGATGGAAGAAATAATTACAAGCATAGAACACTAAAAACAAAAGCAATGTCATCGCTATTTGTTGATACATAGTGAATTTTCGCCAAAACTTATATATCACAATTCCTACACCGTTTAATCCGCCCCAAATCATAAAATTCCAGCTTGCCCCATGCCATAAGCCCCCCAACAACATCGTATTCATTAAATTAATATTGGTGTTAATTGATTTTCGTGCCGAAGGCGAAAAGATAAACAACAACAATACTATAACAAATAAAGCTATGACACTTATCGTTACCCATAAAGAATCGGCTAAGAAAACGACGATTAATGCAATAAGAAGAATAAAAAAGTAAGTGGAAAAAGTAGCATTGCGATTACCGCCCATCGGAATATAGAGATAATCTTTTAACCAAGATGATAAGGATATATGCCATCGCTTCCAAAAATCACCGGGATTAGTCGCTTTATAAGGCGAATTAAAGTTTTTAGGCAAATGAAAACCCATCAGCATGGCTACGCCAATCGCAATATCGGTATAGCCCGAAAAATCGGCATAAACTTGTAATGAATAGCCAAACAATGCCATTAAATTTTCAAAACCGGTATACATCATTGGGTTAGTAAACACTCTGTCAATGAAATTAACCGCAATATAATCACTGAGTATCATTTTTTTCAACATTCCGTTCAATATCCAAAACACAGCAATGCCGAATTGTTTTTCGCTAAGGAAAAATTTTTGACGAATCTGAGGAATGAAAACATTGGCTCTCACAATAGGTCCTGCCACCAATTGCGGGAAAAACGACACATAAAAACCAAAATCAAATATATTGGTAACGGCTTTCAATCGTCCTCTATAAACATCTACTACATAGCTAATGATTTGAAATGTGAAAAACGAAATCCCGACAGGCAATAAAATAACATCTACGGTAAAATGTGTCCCTATCAAATTATTAGACCATTGAGCCAAATAATTGATTATTTGATTATTCGTTGAAAATAAGTTATTGTATATATCCGTGAAAAAATAAGCGTATTTGAAATAAAACAAGACCGATAAATCAATGACTACGCTAAATATCAAATATATTTTCTTCTTTATGGCTGTCTCTACTTTTTCTATTCTTCGAGCCGTAAAAAAATTAAAAACAATGGCAAAAACAAGCATAAGGACAAACAATCCACTCGTTTTAAAGTAGAAAAACAAGCTGACAAAAAGCAGGAATATACTTCTTAATAAAAGTTTATTATGAAGCATACTGAAAAAAGCAAATACGATAGCAAAAAATGCCCAAAAATAAAACTGCGTAAATAAAAGAGGCTGATTTTCGTTGAACGAAAATATTGTATATAAATAATTGATAATATTATTAATTTCCATATCGCTTGCTATACTCTTTTAAATAATGTATATACTCTGTTATTAAAGCATTATAAAACAAATCGCCTACCAATCTATATCCCTTTGACGTAAAATGTACTTTATCTCTCTGCGATAAGCCTTCCTCTTCCCATTGTTTCATCGATTGCAGACCACCCATCAAGGAAAACAAATCCCAAACTCCCGCATTGTATTTTTCAGCCAATTGATAAAATGCTTCTTTTGCCAACAATCCATTCGTATTATTATAATAACGCTTTCTATGACGCTTATAACTGTCGTTGTTCGTTATAAAAATAAACTCACAATCAGGCGATACCGAATATATTCTTTGAATCAGAGCATCGTAATTTTTTTTGAAAACAACCGTATCGAATGCATCTCCGCTCGCATCATTAATTCCGATTGCAAATACGCATAAATCCGGTTTTATAAAAGACAAGTCGTTTTCAAAGTATTCGCATTTTAAATAAGACGGAACACTCGCCCCATTCACTCCTACGGCATGATAAGTAATTCCCGAAAACGGATTTTCTACAATAAACCCTCTTACATAAAACGGCTCCCATAAAGTGTCGTTTATCTTTTCAAATGAAACACAAAAATTGTCGACATACTTCTCTAATGTAAAAAGATAAGATTTGGAAATGCTATCGTACACCCCTTCAATCGTATCCGAATCAGTAGATAGCAAAGGTTTTACATATCCCGAATCGCAATAGCCCAATAAGCGTATACTGTTCAATTCGAAACAAGTATTTCCGTTGGTGCGAGCTGCAATTCCTATTTTTGCATCTTCGTCTTGAGAAACAATCAACATGCCGCTTAAACCCAAAGGATAAGGAATTTCCCTGTTTACATTTCTAAGCGACAACCATTTCCCGTCGTAAGTTGTTGTAAAAGCATAAGGATTATTTGTTTTAGCTGCCGAAAACGGAAATACAATCCCTAAACCGCCGGTTATATGCGGAAATACCGACAATAAATTATGATAAACAGCATGACTGAAAACACCTGCTTGCACATGAGAACCTCCTATGTGCAGAATGTTTATTTTCCCTTCTCCTTCAAAAATTAATCGGTCCATTTTTTTAAAAAAAAGAGGCAGTCTGTTATTCGTCGGAAAAAAAAGTTGATTGGTTCCTTTAATAATATCTTTATTTTCAATTTCTTTTAATAAAGATTGCGATTGCACTTCAGCAAAAAACAAGATAATTAAAAAGAAAAGAAAATGATTTTTCATTAATCTAATTGCATAAATTTATCAATAACTGCAGGATTTTGACGTTTTCGAAGCTGATAAAAATCATGATGGATAAGAAAACTATTGGACAATATATTGGCTATTTCCATGGCTCCTAACTCCGTAAAATGAACATAATCAGGACCTGCCCATGGCGGCGAGTGTTTTACCCATTGTATCATCGAATTTTTCCCTCCCATCACATTGAATAAATCCCAATAAGCAGCACCGTTTTTCAATACGGTTTCTTTCAATGCATCGTTCATTTTCGGAAGATAGGTATATGTTTGTATCTGTCCGTCAATTCGTTTTGCCATATCCGAAGGACCGATAAACAATATTTCAGCTCTCGGATTAACCCGCTTTAAATATTGAATTTGCTTTGCGATATTTCGCATATAGGAATCTATCGCCTTATCGCTATTAATCTGAGGCATCATATTGCCGCCGTATTGCATAATAATCAATGGCACATTCATCGCCTGATACGACTGAGTTAACAATGCCGAATCAATACGCGTAAATATGGTTCCCGAAGCTCCACGCATCGGAACATTGCTAAGTGTTACTCCGTTTTTACCGCTTAACGATATGCCGTATATTTCAGCAGTTCCGTTCAATACAAGCGAAGCACGAGAAATCGGCTCATCAAATTCCCATTTTAAAACCGTAAGCCCTCTTTTAGCGGTATTAATGGTTCGGGTTTGATTTCTACAAATCGCCGAAAATTTTCCTTGATTGTTCCCGACTATAAGACGCACTTGCTGAAAAGTTTTTGCGTTCTCTTGTATTCTTTTCCCGCTGCTCGCCGTTAATGTAATGGTTGCATTATCATACACTTGAGCAAATGTTCCCAATAAGCCGTAACGTCTATGAGCGGCACGAGGCTGCGAGGTGTCGCCATACACAACATAACGCTGTAAACTACCGGAATAACTTTGACTCGTCGTAAAAGTAGGAATGGTCTGAATAGGCGGATGAATCCCCGCTCCCATTCCTCCAAATCTTTCCTGCAAACGCTGGCGTAACAAACTCGAAATACGATCCATTTCTATTTGAGAATCACCATAATGCATAATGGTTACCGTCTCACCTTTCTTCGAATTTTCTAAGGTTTCAAAAAGTTTATCGAAAAATTTATAGTTATTATTTGGAAAGCAAATACGTGTTATATCGTTATAAACGTAATTTTTATAATACCTTAAACTGTCAATCGTCGATTGTATTGACTGTAAACTTTGCCTTTTTTGAAGATCGTGTATGGTTTGGTCTACGTCTATACTCGTTTCCTTTTCTTGACTTATTACCGACGAAGGCGAAGGAAAGCGTAAAGTCATACTGCCGACATGCAATCCTTCCTTAGGAAAAACACTTCCTAAAATCGCTAAAGAAATAAAACACACAAAAATAAACAGCACTATTTTATATGGTTTCATACGTCATAAATTTTTTAATTTTTCAAAACGGCAAAATTACTAAAATAATAGCAAGCAAGTTGACTTTTTATTAAAAAATCGGATTATTCAGCAAAAATGAGTGAAAAAGACAAGTCTAAAAAATTGAATGCTACACCAAAACAAAGAGCATTTATTGACATTTTTTAATCCTTATTTTCGTTTCAACGGAACAACAATTTTAAAAAGCCATACAAATCAATGATTTAAGATTTAAATTTTTTCAAAAAAAACAAAAAAACATATACAAAAAGATTGTATCTTTGCAAACTTATAAAAAATCTAAGAAAAGACATTAATTAAAAAGGAAATTCAATTATGTATTTGACACCTGAAGTAAAGAAAAATATTTTTAAAGAATACGGTAAGTCAGAATTTGATACGGGTTCTATTGAAGGGCAAATAGCCTTGTTCACATTTCGAATCCGCCATTTAACCGAACATGTAAAGTTAAACAAAAAAGACGCAACGACCGAACGCTCATTGGTAGGCTTGGTTGGAAAAAGAAGAAAACTTCTTGATTATTTGAAAAGAAAAGATATCGAAAGATACAGAGAAATAATCAAAAAATTAAACATCCGAAAATAACATACGAAAAGAAAAAACGAAAAAAGGCACTTCTCAACAAAGATTGCCTTTTTTTATATTAAAAAATATATAAATTGGAACTATGATAGTTACAAAAACATTTGACATAGGAGATGGAAGACAAATTTCCATAGAAACAGGAAAATTAGCCAAGCAAGCCGACGGAGCAGTAGTAGTAAAAATAGGAAATACGATGTTGTTAGCCACTGTTTGCAGTAAAAAAGAAGCTAACGAAGACGTTGATTTTATGCCCTTACAAGTAGAATACCAAGAGAAATATTCTGCCGTAGGTCGTTTTCCCGGAGGCTTTTTCAAACGAGAAGCACGTCCTTCCAATTACGAAATATTAATCGCTCGACTTATCGACAGAGCTTTGCGACCCTTATTCCCTGAAGATTATCATGCCGAAACTCAAGTGTTGGTAACTTTAATATCCGGCGATAAAAAAGAACTTCCCGACGCCTTTGCAGGATTGGCAGCATCGGCAGCCCTCATGGTTTCCGATATTCCTTTTCACGGACCTATTTCCGAAGTAAGAGTAGCCCGCATCAACAATGTTTTTAAAATAAATCCGTCTATCGAAGAACTTGAAAATGCAGATATTGACCTTATCGTAGCTGCCACAATAGACAACATTATGATGGTAGAAGGCGAAGCAAAAGAAGTGCAAGAATCGGATATTCTTGAAGCATTAAAAACAGCTCACCAAGCCATTAAAATCCAATGCCAAGCTCAAATTGAATTAGCGGCAGAAGTAGAAAAAGCAAACCCGAAAAGAGAATATTGCCACGAAACCAATGACGAAGAACTAAGAGAACGCATTAAAAATGAAACCTATCAAAAAATCTACGATATAGCTAAAAATCCTACTACTAAACAAGAACGAACAGAAGCCTTTGAAAAAGTATTTGAAGATTTTTTAGCTACTATTCCCGAAGAAGAACTCGAAGAAAAAACCCCTATGGCAAAACGTTACTACGACCATGTGCAATGGGAAGCCGTAAGAAACGTAGTGCTTAACGAAAGAAAACGCCTTGACGGCAGAAAATTAGATGAAATACGTCCGATATGGAGCGAAGTGGACTATTTGCCTTCCGCTCACGGCTCAGCTATTTTCACTCGCGGCGAAACCCAATCTTTATCGACATGCACTTTAGGAACCAAATTAGATGAACAAATCATTGACGGGGCTATCATCGAAGGAACCGCCGATTTTATGCTTCACTATAATTTCCCGCCATTTTCGACAGGAGAAGTCAAGCCCATACGCGGAGTCGGACGTAGAGAAATCGGACATGGAAATTTAGCACTTCGAGCTATCAAACCCATATTGCCCGACAAAGAAGAAAATCCTTATACCATACGTTTGGTTTCCGAAATATTAGAATCAAACGGCTCTTCATCAATGGCTACCGTTTGTGCTTGTACCATGGCGCTGATGGACGCCGGCGTGAAAATCAAAAAGCCCGTTTCAGGTATAGCAATGGGAATGATAAGCGATAGCGACACAAAAAAATACGCTATTCTTTCCGACATTTTGGGCGACGAAGACCATTTAGGCGATATGGACTTTAAAGTAACGGGAAGTAAACATGGAATTACTGCTTGCCAAATGGATATCAAAGTAGAAGGCTTATCTTATGAAGTACTTGCCGAAGCTCTCGAACAAGCCAAACAAGGAAGACTTCATATATTAGGCGAAATGATGAAAACCATTAGCGAAACACGCGAAGATTATAAACCTCACGTTCCACGTATCGAAAAAATGCAAATCCCACGCGACGCTATCGGTGCCGTGATTGGACCCGGAGGAAAAGTCATTCAAGAAATTCAACGCGAAACCAATACCATTATTAATATTACCGAAGAAGAAAATTACGGCATTATCGATATCGCATCTTCCGATAAACAATCTATTGTTGCCGCCATTAAACGAATAAAAGCCATTGTTGCCGTCCCCGAAATAGGCGAAGTCTACGAGGGTAAAGTCAAAAACTTACAAAGTTTCGGAGCATTTGTAGAAATACTGCCCGGAAAAGACGCCCTTTTACATATATCCGAATACGATTGGAAACGTATTGATAAAATAGACCAATACCTAAAAGTGGGAGATGTTATTAATGTGAAATTAATTGAAATTGACGAGAAAACAGGAAAATTAAAAATCTCGCGTAAAGCATTACTACCTAAACCCGATTTTAATAAAAAAAATAAAAATTAAAAAAATACGAACGCATGAAAAAACTACCCTTATTGTGTAATGTGTTTTTAATTCTTTTACTGTCTGTAGTTGTAAGCAGTTGCAATAAAGAAAAGCAATTGGAACGCAAACTTCATAAAACAATAGAAAACTATATTGCAAAAGATTTAAAAAAAGGCGAACAATTAGACAGTATTGTTATCCTAAAAATAGACAGTGTTTCCGATTTTCATTTTGTAAAATACATTATCAAACCCGTTATTGATAATCGCATTGAAGAACTAAGTTTTATTAATTTTCATCTTTCCGACAGCACCATAGAAGACTTACAAATCAAACAAAACAATGAAAGAAAAATCAATGAATTAATAGATAAAATAACCGGCTACGAAACACAACTAAACAACAATCAATTAGATTCTAATAATTTAAAATACTATTTTGTAAGCGTGAAAGTTCACACAACCGTATCGCAACAAGCGCTGCAAGAATACTATGGATTTCCCATTACCCCCGATTTTCAAATATACGAAATCAAAGATATTTTAGAGGAATAAATCAATTTACTGCTAAACAGCTTAATTACTGTACTTTACGAATTGAAGATACATAACTTAAATATCTTATCCCTCTTCTATCTTTTTGAGATAAAAAAACAATATCAATATTTATCGTATCTCCAATATCATAAATACCATATTCTAATAATGTACTTATTTTGCCATTAATAGGAATATAATAAATATAATCTTCATAGCAAAATCCAAGTGCGGTGTTTGAACCTGAAAGCAAACTTGTATCTATAGCATTAATATCTTCTATATTATGTTCATTGGCTTTTCCTCCTCCTGTATATATAACTATAACTCCTTTTTTCTCACACTTCCCATTAATAAAAATCAAATTTTTATATAAACTTGGCATTTGGGGTTGTATTACCAACATTATAAAACATATTATTTTTAGTTTCATATTATTAAGTTTGAGTGTCCCCTATAGTAGGACAGTTTTTTTGTAAATATTTTTATTTTTTAACATTGCAAAAATATACTTTTCTTTCTTTACTTCTTTTCCTTCAACTGAAAAAATTAACAAAAAAACCGCCGCTACGGAAAGAAAACTCTTTACAAACAGTTCGTTTTGACTTTTATTGCTCACTCTCTTTTTTATCATTTACTCCCGTTTTGATTTTTTATGATTAATTGATTTAATGTTTAGACATAGGATTTAGCAACTCTCATTCTACAAAAATTTCCATTCTGGTATTTCGCGTATTATAATACACATCTTTTTTTTCACTACAAAAAACGGGATTTCTATTGCCATTACTGATTATGTAATAATTTTTAAAAGTCGTTTTTTCTTCTAATATTTCTTCCAAATTTCTACATAAAAGTTTTGAAATATCTTCATCCAAAAAATCTGCATAAAAACAATTTATTTCAATTCGTAATTTGTTGGTATCATTAATCGCAAGAAATTCAACTAAACTGTCTAATTGTTCCATTTTAATAAATCTATATCCACCTGATACGTGATGCGAAGGAATATTTAAAACCACAATAGACTTTTTATTAAGTGCTTTTTTATCAGTCGGATAACCATAATACACATATTGAGAATATCCATAAATACTCAAAAAAACAAAAAACAATATAAAAAATAATTCTATTAATGGTCTTCTTATTTTCATTTTCATTCCTTATTGTTTATTTCATTATTAAGTGTCCCCCCTCTATTAGGACAGTTTTTGTAAATATTTTTATTTTTTCAACATTGCAAAAATATACTTTTCTTTCTTTACTTTTTTTCCTTCAACTGAAAAAATTAACAAAAAAACCGCCACTACGGAAAGAAAACTCTTTACAAACAGTTCGTTTTGACTTTTATTGCTCACTCTCTTTTTTATCATTTATTTGATGTTTTGGTTTTTGATATAGTATATTAAATGTAATATTCTGCAATCTAATTTGATACATTGTTATTCGATTCATATCTTATTCCCTTATAATAAAAAACGCCTCCTCCTAATGAATCACATTTCATATTTACAATACTATCGGCTTTTTGAATTGACATATTATTGCCATTTTTATAATACCATTCTTTTAACTCTTTAATATCAAGTTCAAGAATTTCTTGTGAAGGATATCCAGGGGGTTCTGTTCTGTCAAAACGAAACTTATGCCCTGTTAATAAATATAAGTAATTTGTATTCTCATAAAATTCAATCCAATCATCCGTAGGTATTGGATTATCTAGCTCAGTTATTGAATCGTATATAATGATTTTATTTAATTTTTCATTGTAAAATGATTTAAAACTATCATCATATTCGGATTTATAAGAACAATTTGTGATTAACAAAATTAAAAGAATAACTATAATCAATTTTTTCATTTTTTTATATTTGTGCGTGAAACTTTGATAATCTTTTCTCGAGTATTATATGAATATAGAAAGGTTGCACCATTTTTTATATATTCTTGAGTAATAGTCCCCCTATTATATCTCTCGTTTCCTCTATACGAGCCATTAACACGATTTTCAGCAGCTATTCCAGATTTATGAGAACTATTATAACCTCCATCATCACCTTTTTTATAACCTAATTGAGCTTTTCTAAACTGTTCTTTTAATTCATGAATCAATTTTCCTTGTTTTGTTGCTAACCCTTTTCCTAAATCATCGAATTGATTAATATCAGCTATATCAATAGTGTTTTTTTTATAATTACCAATACAGATTTCTTTACTTCCCCAAACAACACCAATTTGAGCTGTTACACTATGATCATTAATCATTCCTGATAATTCATTATAAAAAGCTTTTTGTTGATCTGTCATTTTTGATAAATCTCCACCACCTTCTGTTGTTCTTAAATTTAACAAATAACCTCCATTTTTACCTTTTGTATAATACGCTTCAAATTGACCTCCTAAACCATTATTGATTACATATTTAAGTAGTTCAGCTGTGTATTTTCCAAAAAAAGTAAGTTCAATATCCTCCCCCGTCGGATCCACATACTTCACCGGATTATTCGCACAATACGCATAAGGACTTATAAACGGATACTTTTCAAAAAGAGGGTCTCTACTAATAAACGTCGGCGGGGCATAGTACCTTGCACTGTAATAATACATGTTATTCTCTTCGTCTAATTCTTTGGCGTTAAAGGCGTACTTGGGGATAATACCGGATTGCCAACCGGGACTGTATTCATACAAGAGTTCCCCGAAGGGGGTATAGAGAAAACCTTGGGTAATATTAGCATAATTATCCGTTACCATACCTGTGCTGCCGAGATGGTCGGGGTGGTAGAAAAAGAGGGCAGGCTCGTATCCGTTACCCAACAAATTGCATAAATCATTGGGGTAATGTAACGGGTTAATATCCATAATTTGGTCCCCGTTGATTAGTTCCGTTAATTCTTCCATCATTTCGTTATATTGTTCATTTCTTCTTTCATCTAAATAACCCGGATATTGGTTGTCTATTTGAAAAGCTTCAACACAAAGATCTTGGCTAAATCCGCTTCCTATCTTGCTCGCTATCCGCAGAGCATCAGCGTAATAGTGCTTGGTGTATTCTCCGTTTTGGTTCATGTTTAAATAGCCGTTGGGATAGAGCATTAGCTTATAAATTAGCAACGATACATTCATTCCACCGTATCCATTTGCCCACGCACCGGCACAGAACATATCATATTTATAGGTTCTTTCGCCCATGTTGTTTTGACTTCTATTGCTCACTCTCTTTTTTATCATTTATTCTCGTTTTTATTTTTAAAAGCATAAAATGGTACACTACCTACTAAAATCACTTTATTTATTAAGAACTTGTTCTATAAAATCATCTCTAACATAAAGACAAAAATCTCCTCTATATGCAACAATTCCATATTTTTCACT
>JGI24712J26585_10001586_pt1 | contig 19307 bp, 18 predicted proteins | sample BioPla3DNA2_FD_26585 | JGI IMG/M metagenome (IMG submission 26585) | reverse complement strand
ATCCTGAATCTGGTGACCAAGCGCGGCATCTGCCGCGGAGCGGACGCGCACCTGAGCTGGACACAGGTGGAGACCGGATCCGCCATTACCTGGAAATATCCGTCCACCATCCTTAAAGGCGACAATTCCACTTCTGAATTCTATTCGGTCGCGGTCACGAACAATTACCAGCAGGCCGACACGGGAACCAAGATGCTGCACCTCGGGCGAAACACCCGCAGCCGGATCGTGAGCAAGGGAATCTCAGCGGGGCACAGCCAAAACAGCTACCGGGGACTCGTGCGAATGGGCAACGGAGCCGTGAACGCCCGCAATTTTTCGCAGTGCGACAGCCTCCTGATCGGCTCGAAGTGCGGTGCCCATACCTTCCCGGACATCCAGGCTTACAACCCGACCGCGGTTGTGGAACACGAGGCCACGACCTCCAAGATCAGCGACGAGCAGTTGTTCTACTGCAACCAACGAGGCCTCGACCCGGAAGATGCCGTCGGCCTGATCGTGAACGGCTATGCCCGCGAAGTGCTTTCGCGTCTTCCGATGGAATTTGCCGTCGAGGCCACCAAACTCCTCCAAGTCTCACTCGAGGGCTCGGTCGGATAATGTATTGAGAATATGTTTGACATCGATAACATCGCTTTTACACTCGGGGGTACCGGGGTAAGTTGGCTGGANCTGCTGAGCGTGGCGGCGGGGCTGACCTGCGTCGTGCTGGCCGGCAGGAACAAAAAATCCAATTTCTGGATCGGCTATCTCTACAACATCCTGCTGTTCATCCTTTTTTTGCAGAAGCATTTGTATTCCGCGATGCTGCTGCAACCGATCGCCTTCGGCATCAACTTCTTCGGGCACTGGCGGTGGACCCATCCCCGCGCGGGAGAAGAGAGCGCCAATGATTCCAAGGCATTGAAAGTCACACAACTGACCATGAAGCAGCGTCTCTGGGCGGTCCTGATAGTGATTGTCGCAGGGGCGGTCTGGGGCTTTGTGCTCAGCAAACTGGGCACCGCCTGGTTCGTCGGTACCTTCGAACCCGATCCCCAGCCTTGGCTGGATTCGTTCGTACTGATGCTCACCCTGCTTGCCCAGTTCCTTTCCGCTCAGAAAAAGTGGGATTGCTGGGTTGTCTGGCTGATGGTGAACCTGGCCAACATCACCCTTTATCTGAGCGCCGGTCTCGTGTTTATGCCGATTGTGAGCGCCCTGTACCTCATAAACGGNATCTGGTCCCTGTGGACCTGGTTCCACCTGTACAAAAACAACAATTGACAATGAGCCACGAAATATTATTAAAAATCAGCGGCTTGCGCGTCCGCGTCGCAGACAGGGAGATCCTCGGCGGGATCGATCTGGAAATCCGGCGGGGCGAGATCCATGCGGTCATGGGACCGAACGGAGCCGGCAAGAGCACCCTTGCGGCCATACTGACCGGGAAACCCAATTACGAGGTCACGGACGGGTCGGTCGAATTTCTCGGACGGGATCTGCTGGCGATGAAGCCGGAAGAGCGAGCTTGGGCAGGCATATTCCTGTCTTTCCAGTACCCGATCGAGATTCCGGGCGTGTCGATCACGAATTTCATGAAGACCGCGATCCAGGCGCAGCGGAAGGCCAGGGGACAGGAACCCATGAAAGCAGGCGACTTCCTCAAACTGATGAAGGAAAAAATGGCGCTGGTCCAGATGAAGCCCGAATTCGCGAAACGCGAAGTCAATGTCGGCTTCTCCGGCGGAGAAAAAAAGCGCAATGAAATTTTTCAGATGGCAATGCTGAACCCCATACTGTCCATCCTGGACGAGACGGACAGCGGTTTGGACGTGGATGCCCTGAAGATCGTGGCGGACGGGGTCGACGCCCTGCACACCCCGGAAACAGCCGCCATCATCATCACGCACTATCCAAAATTGCTTGAATATCTCCGGCCGGATGTCGTGCACGTCCTGAAGGCGGGGCGGATCGTGGCGACCGGTGGACGGGACATCATCGACCGGATCGAAAAAAGCGGTTTTGAACAGTTCTGACCATGATTGACCACGGCAACTATATCCCCACGCCCGTTGTTTCCGGACCGGAGGTTCTCCAGGTACGGGACGGAGAGCAGGCGCGCCGGACCATCCTCCTGCAGCATCCGGGAGATGTCGCGGGCTTCACCGGGGCGGTGGTCGGAACAGATGCGTCTCTGGAGCTCATTTTCATCGTCCTGCCGGGGATTTCCGCCGAGATTCCGCTGACGGTGGATCTGTGCGGAGAACATGCGCAAGCGACCCTTGCGGGCATCTATCTCGCTTCCGGCGCTGAAAATGCAGACTCGGTGACCTTTGACATCAAGATGTGCCACCGGGTGCCGAACTGCACATCCCGCCAGCTTTTCAACGGCTTGGCGGCCGGTTCCGCCCGCTGCAACTTCTTCGGCAGAATCATCGTGGCGCCGGACGCGCAACAGACCGAAGCCTATCAGGAGAATCACAACATCTTGCTGTCGGAAGAGGCGCGCATCAACACCAAGCCGCAACTGGAGATTTACGCCGACGATGTCAAGTGCTCCCACGGAGCGACCATCGGGCGGCTGAATGAAGACGAACAGTTCTATATGCGTTCAAGGGGGATCCCCGAAGAGGAAGCCAAAGTACTGCAGATGATCTCCTTCGTCGCCCCTGTCGTGACCCGGCTGGAGGACCCCGAACTGATCGGAAGGATCGAGCAGGAAATTCAGAAACTGGCGAAGACATGATCGCGAAGACGAACGTCAAGATCAACCTGGGACTGCATGTCCTGCGGAAGCGGCCCGACGGTTACCACGACATCGAGACGCTCTTCGTGCCGTACTTCGACTATGGAGACACCCTGGAGATCGTTGCCGGAGAGGACTTCAGCCAAACCTCCGCGTCTCTTTTCGCCCGCTACGGCCAAGACAATCTGGTACAGGGTATTTCCGAAGACGGAAAGCTGATGATCACGATCGCGCGGGCGGACGGGATCAGCTGGGATCCGCTTTCGGATCTGACCGTCAAGGCCTACGAACTGCTGACGGAGGACTTCGACCTGCCCCCTGTGAAAATATTCCTGGAAAAAACCGCGCCTGTCGGTGCCGGTCTGGGGGGCGGCTCCGCCGATGCCGCCTTCGCGCTGCGGATGCTCAACGAACTGTTCTCGCTCGGACTGACCGATTCTCTTGCCGATTATGCCGTCCGCCTGGGAAGCGACTGCCCCTTCTTTCTGTACAATCGTCCGATGATCGGGAAAGGACGGGGAGAGGTGCTGGAACCGTTCGACTGGAAGACGGAAGGGCTGGATCTGCAGGTCATCGTTCCCGAAAACGTTTTCGTCTCCACCGCCGAAGCGTACAAAGGGCTCCTCTTGCGGAACGATGCGGACAGGCTTCCCTTACGGGACATCCTGAGCCGCCCCGTCGAAGAATGGAAAGGACTTCTGGTCAATGATTTCGAAAATACCGTATTCGCCGCGCATCCCGAACTCGCCGCCATCAAGCAGTCCCTCTACGAATCGGGCGCCCTCTACGTCTCGATGTCCGGCTCCGGGCCCGCTTTGTTCGCCCTCTACAGGGCATAAGGAATACACCTACAGACTGATCGCGAACTTTTTCAGCCGTTTGTCGATCATCGCCTCCGGGAGAATTCGCCGGATGCTTTCGGCAAGGATATTCAGCATCCGTTCACGCACATAATCCTGGCGGATCATCAAAGAAACTTCACGGACCGGCGCGGGGTCTACGATCTTGCGCACATGGGCTTTCTGCGCCTCCGTCAGCATCGCCAGATGCAATTCCGGAATGATGGTGTACCCCCCGTTCTCGTCCACGATCTTCACCAGGGTATCGATGCTGCCGGCCTCATAGATGGATGAATAACCGGAGCGCTGGTCACAGATGTTCATCACCTGGTTGCGCAGACAATGCCCCTCTTGAAGGACCCAGAGACGCTCGGTCGGCATGCTGCCGCTTTCGATCTCTTCCCTGTTGTACAAGGACTCGCCCGGAGAAATGTAGGCCACGAACTTCTCGTAATAAACCGGGATTTCGAGCAAGCCCGGGCGACCGACGGGTGTTGCAAGCAGTCCCACATCCAGTTCCGCCTTATCCAGTTTCTCAAGAATAGATGCCGACCGCGTCTCCGTGACACGAAGGGTGACGCCGGGGTATCGTTCAGCAATTACCCCGAACAGTTTCGGCAGAATATATGGAGCCACGGTAGGAATCACCCCTAGCTTGACCTCGCCGCTTTCCTGTTGGCGTTCGGAGAGAATCATCTCCTTGAGCTGAGAAACATTGAACAAGACAACCTTCGCCTGCGAAATGATCTTCTCTCCGATCGGTGTCGGAGAGACGGGATGGGAATTGCGGTTGAAGATCTGAACATCCAATTCATCTTCCAGTTTTTGAATCATNACACTCAGCGTGGACTGGGTCACGTGGCAGGATTCCGCGGCCTTGACGAAATGCCGATACTTGTCCACCGCCACGATGTATTCCATTTGTTGAAGCGTCATGGTTATTGATTTTATCAATACAAATATATAAAAAATCTGTTTGATAAATATCTATTCTTTCCTTATTTTTGTAAAAAACAACAAACAAAATCATATTATCATGGAAAACACACAGAATTACGCAATGCCCCGTATCGGGGACAACGCCCCCGAATTCAAGGCCGTAACTACTCAGGGCCCTATCAACTTCCCCTCTGACTACAAAGGAAAATGGAAGATCTTGTTCAGCCACCCGGCTGATTTCACCCCGGTCTGCACATCGGAATTCATGACGTTCGCCAAGCGGGCGCAGGAGTTCGAAGACCTCAACTGCCAATTGGTCGGCCTGTCCGTCGACGGTTTGCACAGCCACATCGCCTGGCTCAGGACCATCCGCGAGAAGATTGACTGGAAAGGCTGGAAGAACGTGGAGGTCAAGTTCCCGCTGGTGGTGGACCTCACGATGGAGATCGCCAACCTCTACGGAATGATCCAACCGGGCGAGAGCAACACCTCCGCTGTCCGCGCCGTGTTCTTCATCGATCCCAAGGACAAGATCCGCACGATCATGTACTATCCTCTCTCGCTCGGCCGTAATTTCGACGAGATCAAGCGGGTGCTCGTTGCCCTGCAGACAGTCGACAACTTCGGGGTCGCCCTTCCTGCGGACTGGACGCCGGGTGACGAGGTGATCGTTCCGCCGGCAGGTTCCTGCGGTGTCGCCAATAAGCGGATGGAAGGCGGGGAAAAGGACCTGCACTGCTACGACTGGTTCTTCTGCACGAAACAGATTTCGAAGGAAGAAGTGGAGAAGAAACTCGGAAAGTAAGGTTTTTCCGCCCCCCTCCGGAACGGCCGGTATGTCAAACGCTGTGACCGGAACCAACTGACTGACAACATGATCCTGTTTTTCACCCCTTTCTTTTCGAGAGGGGTGAAAATAATTATATGCTTGGTTCTCAATATGTTCCGGTCACGCAATTTAAAGCGCCGGANNGGNTCCTTGTTTGTCCGGACGGAGGGAGAATTCGCAACCGCAGTAGTCCTGGTTGTAGATGTCATGTTCGCGGATGAGACAGTNGCGGCGGTCCTGAAGGCCGCCTTTCCGCCAATTTTTGCCCCACCAAGTCACCTCACGGACAGGCAGAAAAGCATCGGACCGGGAAGACGGGGCGCGCTTGTCAGCTTCAGGACGAGAGACCGCAGCGGCCCCCGCTGCCGCAGGGTGACTCCGTAGGATTTCCGCATTGACCACAGAGCAGGCGTAGCGGCCGGCAGCATCAACCTGCGCGAGGCTTTTCCAGCGGGAGGATGCCAGGGTGGTCGTCAGCACCGTGTAGTCGTGGGCTGCAGCATAGCGGGCCGCCCGCAGCAGGCGGAACTTGAAACATTCCCGGCAGCGAGGTCCCCGTTCCGGTTCCCGTTCAAGACCCTGGACAGCGGAACGCCAGGCNCCGTGATCATATTCATCCTCCANCACTTCCAGACCCCAAAATGNCGCATAGCGGATCAACTCCGATTTGCGGTGCTCATATTCCTCGAAAGGAAAAATNTTGGAATTGCTGAAGAAAACACCGGGACGCAAGCCCGCGCCGACCATCCACTCCAGGATGGCCGTCGAGCAGGGCGCGCAACAGCAGTGAAGCAAGATGCGGACATTCTGCAGATCCGTCAGAGAATCCGGTTCGAACATGTCACGTAAAATGTTTCATCATCATGCGAAATTAATAAAGAATCCTGACAATTGTTTGTTACATTTTTTGTTTTGGTACGTCTCATGCAGTAGAAGCAGATAATTTTTTTCAAAACACTTGCATTTTACAAAAACGTATGTATCTTTGCAGTGTATTAATAAACTAATACACTAAAAATATTAATTATTTATTGTTTTTCGATAAATACTTAATACATTTGCAAAAAATTGGAAATCGTCCTCTATGTTGATTGAGCTAAAAGACGTAAACAAGACCTACTTCGGAGCGCAGCCTTTGCATGTTCTCAAGGGGATCAATCTCAGTATTGAACGCGGTGAATTCGTGTCNATCATGGGCGCNTCGGGAAGCGGNAAGTCCACGCTNCTGAATATTCTCGGAATTCTGGACAACTACGATTCCGGCGAATACCGGATCAACGGCAAACTGATCTGGGACCTGACTGAAAAACAGGCAGCCGAGTATCGGAACAAGATGATCGGGTTCGTCTTTCAGTCCTACAACCTGATCGGATTCAAAACGGCTGTCGAAAATGTCGAACTACCGCTGTTCTACCAAGGCGTCCCCCGCCGCAAACGTCACGAGAGGGCGATGGACTATCTGGACAAAATGGGCCTGAAAGATTGGGCCCATCATTATCCCAACGAAATGTCCGGCGGACAAAAGCAGCGGGTGGCGATCGCCAGAGCCCTCATCACCAAGCCGGACATCATCCTGGCCGACGAACCGACGGGCGCGCTGGATTCCAAGACGTCTGTGGAAATTATGGATCTGCTCAGCAAGCTCAACCGGGAAGATCAACTCACGATCATTGTCGTCACCCACGAAAGCGTGGTGGCGAGCGTCACGAACAAGATCGTTCGCATCAAGGACGGGGTGATCGGCGACGTAGAAACCAATCCGCGCCACGACGCCTCTCCATTCGGTGAATCCACAAAAATGAAATAAGCCATGCACGACATCTTGTCAGAAATATGGAGTACGCTCCGCCAAAAAAAACTGCGGACTTCGTTGACCGGCTTCGCCGTCGCATGGGGTATCTTCATGTTGATTGCCCTGCTGGGAGCCGGGAACGGGTTGCTGAATGCCCTGTTGGACAACGCCTCCGTCCTGGAAAATTCGATGGTCGTCAATTCGGGCTGGACAACAAAGGCCTATGCCGGCTACAACAAAAACCGTTTTTTCAATCTTGACACGAAGGATGTGGAGAACCTCAAAGAAGACCGTTTCTCCAACATCGTGGAAGAGGTGAGTCCACGGGTCTCCCAATCCGCGACGATCACCTATGGAAAAGAATACCTGGCTGGGGTTCAGGTGCATGGGGTCGCGCCTGTTTACCAGCGGATCCAGGGTCTGGAAATCTTGCACGGCCGTTTTATCAACGAGCGCGACCAGAAAGAGAAAAACAAAGTGATCGTGGTCAGCGAGGATGACGCCAAGGAACTGTTGGGAGGCAACGATAAGGCCGAAAACCTGCTCGGACGCAATGTCAAAGTCGGCGGGATCGCCTTCAAGGTGGTCGGGATCAGCAAAGCGGACCGAGGTTTCTACGGCCACCAGATGTTCGCGCCCTACACCTTGATTCATGCGCTCTACAATAAGGGAAAGAACATCGGACAAATCTATTTTTCTTTCAAGAACATCGACAACCTCGAAGTTTCCACTGAATTCAAAAACGCGTACAAACGAACCGTTCTGGCCAACCATAACGCGGCGCCGGATGATCTGGAAGCCATCTACATCAGCGACCGCTTCGAACAGAACGAGCAAATGAACAAAGGCGTGAAAATAATGCGCACCGCCCTCTGGATCCTGGGACTGTTCACCTTGGTCAGCGGAATTGTCGGGGTTTCCAACATCATGCTGATCACGGTCAAGGAACGCACTCACGAATTCGGTATCCGCAAGGCCATCGGGGCAAGTCCCTGGTCCATTTTGCGGCTGATCATCGTGGAAGCTGTCCTGATCACGACTTTTTTCGGCTACATCGGAATGATCTGCGGCCTGGCGGCCAACCAGTTGATGGATGCTACCTTGGATGGGGTCGTCACTGTCGCGGGAGAAAGCGCGCAAATCTTCAAGGATCCCGGTGTCGGGATTGATGTGGCAATCAAGGCGACCTTGACCCTGATCATCGCCGGAACCCTAGCCGGACTCGTCCCGGCTTGGAAGGCAGCGAAGGTACGGCCCATTGAGGCTCTTAGAGCAGAGTAGCCATGATGAGATTCGACACAGATTGGTTCAAGGAGATTTCCGATACCTTGACGCGCAACAAGAGCCGCAGCCTGCTGACCGGTTTCGGCATCTTCTGGGGNATCTTNATGCTCCTGGCGATGATGGGGGGCGGAAACGGATTGAAAGATNTGCTGAGCAGCAACTTCCGAGGCTTCGCCACCAATTCGGGATTCGTGGTTGCCGACTTGACCTCCAAGCCCTACAAAGGGTTCCGGAAGGGCCGCGCTTGGAATCTCACGCTCAAGGACGTCGAGAAACTGGATCGGATGGTCCCGGAACTGGATGTAGTCACTCCGCTCATCGCCGATTGGGGGCAGAATGCCGTCCGCGGAGAACGGGAAGTGCAATGTTATGTCAGCGGGGTTCGCGCGGACTACGTTTCCGTCATGGAACCACGGCTTCGATACGGCCGCTACATCAACAACATCGATGTCTCCCAGAAGCGCCATGTCTGCGTAATCGGGAAGAAAATCTACAATGACCTCTTTCCGGAAGGAGGCGACCCTTGCGGGCAGATGATCCAGATCCGGGGCTCTTACTTCCGGGTCGCGGGAGTCGATTTCAATGCGGGAAACGTCAGCATCGGCGGTCCGGCAGACGAAACCGTTATCCTTCCCATTTCGATCGTGAGCAGCCTGCTTAACCGGGGAAACGCGATTGACCTGATCTGCATGACCGCGAAACCCGGAAAGAAAATCAGCGCGGTTCAGGGCAGGATCCGGGAGATCATCGCGCGAGACCACTACATCGATCCGACGGACGAGGCGGCCATCCAGATGCTGGATGCCGAAGAAATCTTCAGCATTGTGGACAATCTTTTCAAGGGAGTCAACATTCTGGTTTGGCTGATCGGGCTCGGGACCCTGCTCGCGGGAGCCATCGGGGTTTCNAACATCATGATGGTGACCGTCAAGGAACGCACGACTGAAATCGGGATCCGGAGAGCTATCGGTGCCACTCCCAGGATGATTCTCACCCAGATTATGTCCGAAAGCGTTTCGCTGACCATTCTCGCGGGCGTACTCGGTATCTTGTTTTCCGTCTTCGTATTGAATATAGCGGAACTAGCATCGACCCAGGACGGAATTCTGCAGGCGCATTTCCAGATCGGATTCTGGCCGGCGGTTGTCGTCCTATTGCTGCTTACCGTACTCGGCCTGCTGGCCGGACTGGCCCCTGCCACCCGGGCCATGAACATCAAGCCGGTGGATGCCATTCGAGATGAATAATTCAAATGTAACGATATGAAAAAGTTTACTAGAATCCTGGTGTTTGCGCTCATCGCAATCGTCTTTTTAGGAACCTTCGTCTACTTGTACCAGCGGTCTCGTCCCAAGGTCGAGAAATACGAGGAAGTCTCTCCGACCATCGGAGATCTCATGAAAACCACCATCATCACCGGAAAAATCGTTCCGCGTGACGAGGTCAACATCAAACCACAGATCAGCGGCATCATTTCCGAACTGTACAAGGAAGCCGGAGAGCAGGTAAAGGAAGACGAAGTCATCGCCAAGGTGAAAGTCATTCCCGAAATGGGCTCTCTCAGTTCCGCTCAGAGCCGGGTGCGGCTTTCCGAAATCAACCTCAAGCAAGCCCAGACCAACTTCGACCGACAGAAAACCTTGTATGAGAAAAAACTGGTCAGCGGAGAGGATTTCGATCAGGTCAAACAAGCGCTGGACCAGGCAACAGAAGAAATGGCTGCCTCCCGGGATGCCTTGGAAGTGATCCGCGACGGGGTGTCCCGCAGCAATGCCACGGCCAGTTCCACGCTCATCCGCTCGACCATCTCCGGCCTGATCCTCGATATTCCGGTGAAAGTGGGGAACTCCGTAATCCTGAGCAACACGTTCAATGAAGGTACTACCATCGCGACCGTAGCCGACATGAACAACATGATCTTTGACGGCAATGTCGATGAAACCGATGTAGGGGGGCTTTCCGAGGGCATGCCGGTGAAAATCACGATCGGGGCGCTGCAGGATCTGACCTTTGAAGCCCGTCTGGAATACATCGCCCCCAAGGCGGTGGAGATGAGCGGCGCCAATCAGTTCCAAGTCAAGGCGGCGGTGAACGTCCCGGAAGAACAGAACATCCGTTCCGGCTACAGTGCCAATGCCGAGATCGTGCTGCAAAGCGCGACACAAGTGCTGACCATCCCTGAAAGCGCGATCGAATTCACCAATGACTCCTCGTTTGTCTATCTGGTAGACAAGGATGGCGCCTACACCAAAAAAGCGGTTCAGACCGGTATCAGCGACGGGCTCAACATCGAGATCAAGTCCGGCCTTTCCACTTCGGACAAGATCCGCGGCTCCAAGATCATCGAAAGCAAGCAATAATGACACGTATGATGAAACATTTCGCGATTCCCATCCTGGCATCGTTGCTCAGTGTCTCGGCGGCGGCCCAAGAAACACCCTGGACTNTGGAAGCCTGCATCCTGCATGCCCTGGAACACAACCTCACCATCAAACANCAACAACTGCAAGTTACACAATCGGAAATCGAATTGAATACGTCCGAAAGCAACAAGCTGCCGGATATCAGCGCCGGCACATATGAAAGCTTGAATTTCGGACAAGGGCGTTCGGTTGACAACACCTACACCCGGAACTCAAATTCCACCTCGACATCCTTTTCCCTCAGTTCCTCCGTCCCCATATTCCAAGGAACAAGGATCAATAATACCATCAAACAGAACCGCCTCAATCTCGAAGCCGCCACGCAGGATCTCGAAAAGGCCCGGGACAACATTCGCGTGGCAGTCGCCCAAGCCTATGTGCAGATCCTCTACAANATGGAAATCCTGGATGTCGCGCTGAACCAGATCAAGATCGACTCCCTGCAAGTGGAACGGCTGACGGTNATGGAACAAATTGAAAAGGCCAGTTCCGCCGAGGTCGCCCANCAGAAGGCNGCCCTGGGGCAAAGCCGTCTGTCGGCGACTCAGGCACGCAACAACCTGAACCTCTCCCTGCTGGACCTTTCTCAACTCCTGGAGCTCCATGATCCGGAAGGATTCAGCATCGTCCGTCCCGAAGTGGACATCGACAACCTGCTGCTGGGCTCCCCGGATGATATCTACGCCGATGCCGTACGTTGCAAGCCGGTCGTCAAGGCGGAGGAATTCCGACTGGATGCCCAGGACTACAGCGTGAAGATTGCGAAGGGAGGTTATCTGCCGACCTTGAGCGCCTCCGCGGGACTGGGTTCTTCNTACTTCACNTCGTCNAAGGCTTCCCGGACCTACACCGATCCTGCCTCCGGNCAGACCCACGTCGCTCCGCTGGAGTCCTTCTCCGACCAGCTCAAGAACAATTTCAACCAAAGCATCGGCTTGTCCCTGAGCATTCCCATCTTCTCCAGATTCCAGACCCGCAACCAGATCCGCTCGGCCGAACTCAGCCGGACGAACCAGCAGCTTCAACTGGAGAATGTGAAGAAAAACCTCTACAAGGAGATTCAGCAAGCCTATTACAACGCCCTGGCCGCCCAGCAGAGATATCGTGCCAGCCGCGACGCCCGCGCCAGCGCCAAAGAATCCTACGATCTGGTGACAGCCAAATACGAGAACGGGAAGGCAAACATCACCGAATTCAACGAGTCCCGGAACGCCTTCCTGGAATCAGAATCCAATGTCGCCCAAGCTCGGTATGAGTGCCTGTTCAGCGCCCGCCTGCTCGACTTCTATCGAGGCGACACGCTGCATTTGTAATGAATATGCCAAAGACGGTTCGGAAGCGGTTTCCNGTTTGCTCTATTCCACGAATAAATGCGAATCAATAACTTGTAATACGCAATGAAAGGCTTCTATCTGATACTTCTGGCCGTCCTGGCAGGAGGAGTTTCCTGCAGCGATCGCGATTCCGATGTCGTCCTGACCGCCCACAGGATCACAACTTTCACGGGGCGGGGCAACCGCAACGAACCCTTGTTGAAACTGACGGCCGCAGCAGAAACCTGCCGGATCGGTGGCGTGACGGTTTCCCTGCAGGCAGACCCCGGGAATGTCGAAATGCTTCACCTGACGATGAATGGCCAGTTGCTTGGCAGCGTCCGCGTGGTATCCGGGAAAAAGGAATACAAGATCGCCTGTCGCGCCGAAATGACGGACTCTTCTGACCTGATTATCGGAGCGGACATCGCCGCTGATGCAACGGAAGGCGGATTTGTGGGAGCCGACATCGAACAGATCCGGATCAACGGAAAAAGACGCCCGGTCGAAGCGCCGGCTCCCGGTCACCGGGAAATCCTGCTTTGCCGGACGCGCGTTTTCAGTCCGGGAGACTACGGTTCAAGAAACTACCGCATCCCGGCCATCTGCACCTTGCCCGACGGTTCCTTGTTGACCGCCACGGACAAGCGGAAATTCAATCAGACGGATCTTCCGGAGGACATCGACATCGTTGCCTGCCGAAGCCTGGACGGGGGGCACACCTGGTCGGAGCCTGTGACCATCGCGGAAGGCAAGGGCTACGGGAAAGGTTTCGGCGATGCCGTGCTGGTGGTGACGGCGGAAGGCAATGTGGTCTGCGGCTTCTCCGGCGGTGCCGGCTTGTGGAAATCCACCCCCGAGAATCCTCAGCAAAATTGGATTTCCATCAGTTCGGATCTGGGGCAGACCTGGAGCGCTCCCGTCGATGTGACAGCGATGCAATGGGGACCCGAGGCGGTGAACCCGGAATGCCGCGATTCTCATTCCGCCTTCTTCGGATCGGGACACGGTCTCTTACTAACCCGTGAACCGTATGCGGGACGCATCCTGTTCGTGACCGCCGTTGCCACCCGGGACAATCGCCTGGACAACTACGCCTTCTGGTCCGATGACGGAGGAAAGACCTGGGGTACACAGCAGCGATGGACGGACATCGTGACCAACGCCTGTAACGGGGACATCATCCGGTACAACGATGAAATCCTGCTGCATTCGCTGCCCAATTCCATGGAGCGCAAGAATGTGAGCATCTTCATGAGTTTCGATGAAGGAAAGACCTGGCCGAAGACTAAAACCCTCTGCCCNTACGAATCCGTGTACTCTTCCCTCACCCTGCTTCCCGACGGAACAATCGGTGCCTACATCGAAGAAAATCCGACGGGCGATTGCGAGATGTGGTTCCTGAGCTTTTCGCTCGACTGGCTCAGAAAATAAGCCGCCTCTCCGAACCGTTCCGGACGAAGGTCGAAAACCGGCTCGGAAAGAAGGGAACATCTAGACTACAGACCCGGCAGCAGATAGTCCCAGACCAGGTTGATCTCCCGCTGCATGTTCGAGACGTTGGCTGTCATGGCCACGACTGCCTGCTTGTCCGGAATGACAATGATGTACTGTCCGCGAGCGCCGTCCGCGCGGACAGCGTTGTGACGACAGCGCCACATCTGATAGCCGTAGCCCTGCACCCAGTCGCTGTTCTCCTTCGTGAGACCCAACTCCTCCGCCTTGTCCGCCCGCATTCCGGCCGGAACGCACGGAACCTGATAGGCCGTCATTTGATCCACACACGTCGCGGGAATCACCTGCTTGCCGTCGTATTCTCCCCGCTGAAGGATGCAGAGTCCGGTCTTTGCCATGTCCTCGGTCCTGAGATAGAGCCCCCAGCCTCCGCAATTGATACCCTGCGGATTTTCATCCCAGCGCGGCGCGGGAATTCCGAGCGGCGTAAAGAGCCTCGGGGTAAGGTAATCCACGATTTTCTCGCCGGTCAGTTTCTGTACGATCGCGGATAGCATGAAGGTTCCCATACTGTTGTAGCAGTACCACGTCCCGGGGACATGCTCGACCGGCCAGGCCAGGAAAGCCTCCACCCAGTCGACGGAATCCCGGTTGAATCTCGGCTCGGTATCATGGCCGCAGTTCATGGTCAGCAGATCCCGTACCGTGATCTTGTTCAGGTTGTCGCTCGGCTGCTCAGGAAGTTTGTCCGGGAACAAATCCACCAGTTTGTCTTCCAGTTTGAGCCTCCCTTCTTCAATCGCGAAACCGACTGCGATCGAAGTGAAGGTCTTGCTGACCGACCACATCGCGTGCGCGGAATCGGCGGGATGTTCCATACTGGAATATTCCCATTGAATTTGTCCGTCCTTGACGATGATGACGCTGTGGATGATCATCGTCGAATCGGTCATAAACGCGCGGAGAAATTCGGGAATGGCGGCGTCCAAGGCGCCGGTGGGCACCCTGCGCGGCAATTGGGTTTCCACGAAGGGAACATCAGCCAGGCCTTCCGCGGTGCCGGCCTTCTTGAAGTTTTTGCAGGCGGCGACGGAGAGCAGCAGCGTCCCCATCAGCGCGATACGCGTTACGATTGTTTTCATATTCATGGTTTTTAAATAGTGAGTCGCTTCGTGAGGGCGACGAAATCTTCAACCGAGAGCCTTTCCGGCCGCAGGTCCCAGATCGGATCGTCCGTAGTCAGCCCCTTCTGAAGAATCAAGGGCTTCAGTGAGTTGCGCAGTGTCTTGCGGCGCTGGCCGAAAGCCGTCTTGACAAGGGTCTTGAACAGCTTTTCATCGCAACCCAGGGACTGCCGCGCGTTGCGGCGCAGCCGGATCACGGCAGACTGCACCTTCGGCGGCGGGGCGAAAGCTCCGGACCCCACCCGAAAGAGGTATTCAATGTCGTACCAAGCCTGCAGCAACACAGAGAGGATGCCGTAGGTCTTCGTGCCGGGCTTTTCGGCGATCCGGTCCGCCACTTCCTTCTGGATCATGCACACCACTTCCGGAATCCGGTCGCGGTGTTCCAGAATTTTGAAGAAGATCTGCGAGGAAATGTTGTAGGGGAAGTTGCCGATGATGCGAACTTCTTCGGGGAATATGCGCCCGAGATCCATCTTGAGAAAATCTTCCTGCAGCAACTTTCCCTTCAAGGCGGGAAAGCGTCTCAGAAGGTACTCCACGGATTCCCGGTCGAGTTCGACGGCTTTGAGATCCAGCTCCGGACGCTGCAGGAGATACTGTGTCAGCACGCCCATTCCCGGTCCGACTTCCAGGACGGGAATCTTGGTCTCCGGATCGGCGCCGGTGGTTTCAGAAACGGCGAACGCCCCGACAATCCCCCGCGCGATGTTCTGATCCGTCAGGAAATGCTGCCCCAGCGACTTCTTTGCCCGTACATCCATAAATGCGAAGATACGAAAACCATCGCTTTTTTGCTATCTTGAGAAAAATTTCGGGGCGTTGCAACCTTTCGGGGTCACCCTTCTCCCCTCCTTCAAAACCCTGAACTCAGACTGAGTGCCGGGGCCGGACAGCGCCATCACCGAGCGGCTACGGCTGTTTGGCTCTGCACCTGACAGTCTCCCGCTGACCCCACCGGCCCGGCACCTCACAGCCCCGGCTCTGCACCCGGCTGTTGCCGGGGCATCCACGTACCTCTTTGCAAGTTCCTGACTATAAAATGTTTGCACGGGCAGCCATGGAAGCCTACATACAAAAACGGCCAGGCGTCCATGGGCACCGCTACAAATATCTGTCTCTGAGATGCTTGCAAAAGACCTCGTGGATGCCTGTCCAGATACACAACTGCCTTCTCTTCCAGACCCCGCCGCCCACAGAACCGCTGGCATGGATGCCTGTCCCGAAAAACAACCGCACCGTGTTTCCTACGTGTCTTCTAAATCACTATGGATGATTGAGTTGATGATTTCAATAGGTCAAAAATACGACGCATTGAAACCACTAATCGGCTGACCATCAAGGAGTAAAACACTGCTGTTTCTCGGCGGAAAACCAAGTACGCGCCTGCAAGGCTGCCTGCAAAGGGCGTCGCTTCCGGTAAATCTCAAGGTCATGTGGTGAAAAGCTCAGACGATACTTCGCCCGGGGATGAATATGGTTCAGTAAAGGAATGATCGGCTCACCGTTTAGAGCCGTACTCATTTTATCCTTTCACATCCACCTAAGCACGAAGACACATAGATCCTATCATAGTTAGAATTGACGTTTGAAATCCTCAAGGGTTCAAGACTATAATATTCACCATAAGGAATAAAAACAAGCAACCAAAACTCATCAATGTCTTTGTTTTTTGCCAGTGACCGATAGTTGCGTAGTTTCAGTTCTTTCTTTTTAATACTGTACTGAATGAATTGAGGATCTAGAGACTGTACAAAACCACCCTCAAATCCTGACATAATATGCAAGGCGTCTGTGCCCTGCAGTTTTACACCCCAAATGGCATCGGAGTATATTCCGCAATACATATCTGCAGTCTTATTGAATGTGTCTGAAGATGAGAAATCTTCCGTACACATACACCTGTGTATTTCTGCGAGTAATTGATTCCGAATCTTATTCAGATCAGGGTGAGCCGTGGAGAGCAAAGACTTGCATTCCGCTGAAAAATCTATATGCAACTCGAATCCCTGCAGCACGCCTGAAAGCGCTGCCTTGCAATCTTCCAATACTTCCTGTGTATAATTCCCTGTTCGCTGTGTATTCATTTTTCCTCCACTTTGAAGATCGGAAACCACACATTTAGTGATCTCAACTCCAATTATTTTCCCATCAAGCGGGAATCTCATGTCAGGTTCTTCTGACCACACAACACTCGCAGAATCCGGAGATAATCCAAAACGCTCCAAAAAAGACATTGAAGCGCCCTTTTCTCCATCCTTCTTGCTGATTTCACGGGTGTTCATAATATAATTCTTATCCTTTCCGCCTTGCATCCATTTTCTTCCGGTGAACACCCCGGACACGGCCAAGGTGGAATTCTAAGATCCACTCACAGAATTGTCCCTCCGGATTCTTAATTTCTGTCCCGTCTTTCAGCAGATCAAAACGCTCCTGCGGAACGGGCTGGAGATCGGAAGGGACTGCACCGTCTGGTAGTTGTTCTCCTCCATCAGCACATCCAGCAATATAGTGTCCACATCGGTGTTTGTCCGATATGAAACCTGATAGTGACATTTGGCATGCGTCTTCGGGACATCGCTCCTGTAGGTGCGTTCCACCTGCTCAACTAATGTAAAACCATATTCTTCAGCATACTTCTCCCAATATGACTCCACATCTGTTCCGGGAGGGCAGATGATGTCAATGTCGATGCTGAGTCTCCTACTGCTGCCGAAGTGCAGCATCAAACTTGATCCACCCTTGAATATGAACGGACAACCGGAACGTGCCAATGCCTCAAGAAGAGAAAACGCACGTATGACTTTCTCTACGAGAATCAAGTTTGCGGCACGGTTCTTTTCCGCCGTGTTTCTGATCCACTCCAGAGAGCGGCTTTCCGGCAAGATCATGATCCAATCTCCTTTAAAATTTTTTCAACTTCTTGTTTTCTGTTTCTTCTCCCAGCATACCTCAGCAGCTTCTTTTTCTCGACGTTGAATCTGTCGAAGGCTGCGGAGTAGATCTCATAAGCTTGGGAACCTGTCATCGCACGCAGCGCGTTGTCGCACAGGATATCAACCAGAATCTTTTCCAGCGACGGAACAGTCACACCGACAATATCCATCGTTGGCGCTTGACTGACCATAGGGCCGACAACCACAAGGTTTCTTCTAGACGCAAGCCGCAGAATGATATCGTTGTCGGACTCGCGAAGAACAAGACTGTCGGTCATATTCTCCAGACTGTCCGCAAGAAACGGGACTGAAGCGCTCTCCACGCCAAACAATGTCATTCTGAAATTCGGCACGTCGTGCATCAACGGGACAAGGCTATCGGTATGCCATATGCAAATGTTCGCGAATGGCATCGCACCTTTGACAGACGAATATAACTCCTTCAGAGAGTCATCCAAGAACGGAACAAATGGAGGTTTAAAGCTGTCCGGCGGATAGTAAAGTGTTCCTTTTTTTATTATCCGGCCTTCCCGGACAAGCCTGCCAAGAATCGACCGTGCGCTCTTCCCGAAAGAGGAGGTATTCTCTTTTACGAACGTCATCACTTCTCCAGAACAAGCCCCTTGAGGATGATTCCCGATATAGAACAATATGGCATCTGTTGTTTTCATGCAGCAAATATATGAAACAAATTTGTCAAATTATAGCAATTGTTGACAAAATTGTTGAAAGTTGCAGCGGCAAAGAACTAGAGAAGAGGGAGACTTGCTGCAGGGGGACGATTCCGGGTAAAGAGCTTGAAGAATTCGCTCAGGGCAAGGACGCCGAATGACAAGCCGATGACAATCCACCATTGCGTAGCGGTAAGGGGCGCTAACTTAAAGAGTGACTGCATGGAGGGAACAAGCATAACCAACAAGGTAAGCGCTATCACAAATGCGATGGTTGCCCACAACCAACGGTTGCTGAAGAATCGCTCCGTGAACCAATTATCTCCGCTGCGAATGCTGAAAATCATTGTAAACTGGGAGAATATCATCGTAGCGAAGGTCATCGTGCGCGCCGTAGCGACAGAGTGTTGCAAGCCTATCAGATAAGCCACGAGAGTGATTACTCCGATAATGAGTGCCTGTATGATAATCTTTGTTGAGAATGACTTCGTGAAGATACCTTGGTTCGGGTCCACCGGCTTGCGACTCATGATGTCTTTTTCCGCATGGTCTATGCTTAATGCCAAGGATGGCAAACTGTCGCCGACAAGGTTGATGAACAGCAACTGTATCGGCAAGAGCGGTACGTCAAAATTGCACAATACGGCAACCAACAACAGATTAATTTCTCCGAGATTGGTTGAAATCATAAACTGGATGGACTTGATAAGGTTGTCGTAGATTCTGCGACCCTCCCGCACAGATTGTACAATGGTCGCGAAATTATCGTCGGCAAGCACCATGTCGGCGGCCTCCTTCGCCACATCCGTACCCGTTATTCCCATAGCGACACCGATGTTGGCGAGTTTCAACGCCGGCGCATCGTTTACACCATCGCCTGTCATTGCCACAACATTGCCTTGTTTCTGGTATGC
>JGI24712J26585_10001585_pt1 | contig 19338 bp, 13 predicted proteins | sample BioPla3DNA2_FD_26585 | JGI IMG/M metagenome (IMG submission 26585) | reverse complement strand
GGGGGTGTAAGGTATGCTATCGATGGCAGAGGAAAACAGAAAAATTGGAGTGGATAGAACGATAGTAATTGGAGATATACATGGATGTTTCCGAGAGTTCACGGGATTACTNTCTAAGTTACAATACATNGGAGAGCAGGATAGATTGATACTTATTGGNGATTACATTGACAGAGGACCAGACAGTTGTAAGGTNGTGCAGTTTATAAGGTATCTAGAGCTNGCATTCGGTAAGGAAAAGGTAATAGCACTTAAGGGCAATCATGAGGATTTGCTGTTAGACTATATGACTAGTACAGAACCAAAAGAGAGATGCTTAGCGAAATATGATTGGATGCGAAATGGGGCCGCTGCGACTATAGATAGCTGGGAAGAATGTAATGAAAATATTGAAAGCTATTTAGAGTGGTTCAAATCACTTAGGTTATTCTATGAGACAAGTGATTTCTATATAGTGCATGCGGGAGTCAATCCAATGTATCCATTGGATAATCAAAAATCTGAGGATAGACTTTGGATACGGGATAGTTTTATAAATAGTCACAGGGATTTTGGAAAAACAATTGTATTCGGGCATACGATGATTAAAGGATTCTCAAGTAAAAATGAGGTATGCAAACTTAGTGGCAATAAAATAGCTATAGATACAGGATGTGTAGCTGGAGGAAAACTATCGGCGATTATACTACCTTCCTTAGAAGTGGTAGATGTACCGGGTAGGCAGATTAATAGTAAAGAGGCAATGTAGTTAAATAAGTAATTATAGACAAAATAAACCGTACGGCGTATAAGCGNAGTACGGTTTATTTTATTGGGCAGTAAAAATACATTAAATAGCTAGAGGCAGTTCAAGGGCAATAGTAGAAAAATTATTGGGAGCAATAATAATTAATATAAACAGCTTAGTAAATAACATTATAACTAATTTATAGTTAAATGATAAATTATTATATGGGCGGATGGGAGTGCTTATTATGAGAATATTAAATACTGTAGGTATAACTTTCTTAATGGTATTTATGCTAATGGGAAGTGTAGCATACGGAACAGAAGAAGCGCTAAGTTTAGACGAGATTATAGCAAATGAAAGACAAAAAATGGAGAGCACTGAGGTTATAAGTAACACCGAGGCAGCAAATACACAAGGGGGTAATCTTATTCCCTCTAGCGGTGTCGAGAAAANTATAGTGGAGTCATCAAACGACATGATGAGTAAACTAGGAGACGCGGCAGTACTAGATACTAGCAATGAAAAAGCTGAGAAAGCAGCAGGAAAATTAAAGACAATAGTGAATATAATAGTAACAATACTTTGTTACATAATAACATTGGGATTAACAATAAGAGTAACATTGGATCTGATGTATATAGGGCTTCCTTTTTCTAGAAAATTCTTAGCTAATGGATACGCTGGTAATGCAAGAGCTGGAGATGTTAATGCAGCTTCACCAATGGGAGGAATGGGACTTGGATCATCGCCATATTTCGGGTTTGGTGGTGGAGGATTGGGAACAGGCAGATTCGGAGGCTTCGGAGGCTTCGGAAGTAGGTTTGGCGGAGGAATGAGAGTTGATCAGAATAGCGCTGGAGCATACCAAGACCAAATGGGTACAATGACAGGTAGACTGCAGATAGTATCTAACGCGGCATTAAATGCGGCGGCATCTGAAACAACTATAGATCCTGATGGAAGAAACGCTAGTCCTTTCAAGATATACGCAAAAGATATGGCAATAACGCTTATATTAACACCTATACTACTGATATTAGCTGTAAGTGGAGCCTTATTCCATGTTGGGCTAGTCATTGGAGGAGCATTAGCTACTATATTATCTGGTGTAAGTAATATGATATAAACATAGGGGAGTTAGCAGATGAGCAAAATAGTCAGGGTATTAAGGAATAAGAATAAACTGGAGAGGCGAGAAAAGGCGAGAAGGTCAGAGGATTTAGCTAGGTTAAAGTCCGAGACAGCCTTTACAGCAAGGTTGAATGACGAGATGAAAGTTATAGACGTAATATTAAGAGACCCTGAAGTAGACAAAGTTGTTATAGAAATACCCGATAAACAGTTGACATTATTTTCTAGGGCAATATATAGGGAAGAAATGACTCAGTATAGTATCATACAAGTTGGGGACAATACTTTCGAGGTAGGTAGAAGAATTATAAATTTTTAGCTGATATTAGAATTGGCAGCCTAAGGGAAAACCCCGACATAATGCCAGCTGACAGGTATTCTCGGGGAAACCCTTAGGTTAGCCTTAAATATAAGTAAAATTAGGAGGCTAGGATATGAGAAAAATGACCGTCAAGGAAAGGCTAGATGACATATCAAATAAGTCTGGTTTATCGGAAGATATAATAAGAAGAGTACTAATGGCAGAAAGAGATAGCATTTTAGAGTCATTAAAAAGGGGAGAAAGAGCGACATTAATAGGAAGATGTGTAGTAATACCTGAACTGCGTAGTAAGTTAAATGTGGGAGGTCAGTTCAGAAAGGTAGTAAAACTGTCCGCTTTTGTATTAGATTCACTGGAATCGGAGTTGGCGGGAGTAGAGGAGTTTGAAAATACAAGAGAAAATGATATAGATACAGATGGGATAAGATTATTGGAGATAAGTAGCCTAACATAAAGTTTGGGGGATATGGGATGACAGCACCTACACATAAACAATTTTCTATAACTTGGGCGGCACTTGGAGCTCTGTTGTTATACCTTATGGAAATGACTGAGATTAATTTTTANTTATCGCTTNTTATAATGATACAAATGGGTAAGGCTGGAGCCTTATTTCCTGACTTAGATCATAACTGGCATAGTGTAAAAGAGAAGAATGTATTAACATGGGTAGTTAATAAATTACTTAGTATAACTGGAGCAAAACATAGAAGCTGGCAAACACATAGTTTGGATATAGCTATATTATTAACTATATTATCAATAAGATTACCAATAAACCTTTATGAGACAGGTGTATTATCAAATGCTAATAAGGAAGTGCTTGGGGTAATATTATTAGGATTCATGGTAGGTTGGCTAAGTCACCTATTTTCAGATATGCTAACTCCTGGGGGTGTTAGAATACTATTCTTTTATAAAAAGACACTGGAGTTCGTGCCTAGAAAGTTATTAGGATTTAGCTTCTCAACTGGAAGCCTATGGGAAGATATGGTATTTAGGGTAGCTCAAATAGTAAATGTAGGTGTGCTAATAATTTGTGTAAGCTTTCCATTACTGTTCTATTAAGTAAAGGAAGGATAGATAATACTAACAATGATTGGGGAGGTAATAACTATGAGTATGTTAATAGGTAAGAAAAAGGCTGTTTATAGAATCGGTATAGTATCATTGCTATTCATAGCTATAATGGCTTCTACAGCTTACGCATATGATGAGGATTCTGTAGCAGTATGGTTAGAGTCACAGTGCTCGTTGAACAGAAATGGAGAAGTAGTGTACTCGAACAGTCTATCTGGGATACTTAATGATNATCCTTATGTAGATGGGGATGNNTCTGAGACGTATGCTATAACATTAAATGTTGAGGGACAAGAGCATGTAATATTCATGTCGCAGGCAGCCTTTGAGCGGGCTGGGAATCAAGCTGATAAATCTCTTAATAGACAGAGAGTACAGCAAAAGGTAGACAATATGGGAGTTAACTTTAACGTAGAGGCAGATGTGCAATCAGCTGGAATAGCATTGTCTGGATTACAGGAAGTAGTAGGGATGATAGTAGGACTATTGGCATATGCAATAGTATTAGGAATGACGCTATTCACAACATTAGATGTATGTTATATAACAATGCCAGTATTCAAAAATAAAGCTGATGAGATGGTTCAAAGAGGCGGAGTAATGTCTAGGGTAGACAGTAGGACCGGAGAGTCTACTCATAGATGGATAACTGATGATGCTAGATACGCAGTAGCTAATGCTACTATTGAAAATGGTAAGTCGCCCCTTGCTATATATTTAGGCAAGAGGATATGGGCTTATGTAATGCTGGCAATAGTATTATTCATACTGCTAACTGGAAATATTCAACTTATAGTGAANATAGCTATTAACTTTATCAGTGGACTTATAGAGGCATTGGAGGGACTTGCATAAGTTTGGAGTGACATAGATGGGTACGCAGGAAATAAGGGACGGTGTATTAGATTATCTAGATAGCGATTACGGCGTAGACATGTTAATGATATATAATACAGCAGAAGTTATAGGAGACATAACTGGAATAATACTAGGGATTATAGCCTACGGGATAGTAATATTTATGACTTTGATAACTATAATAGATATAGCATATATAACACTCCCAGTATTTAGAGAGGCCATAAAAAAAGTACGTTGGGATGGAACTAATGATAGAGGTCTAAGTGCAATATCTAAAGATGCTATGAGTTCTGTAGAGGAATCAATTACAGTAAGCCTGGAGAAATCTGCGATAGCTATATATGTAGGAAAAAGGACAATCAGCTACCTACTAGCGGTATTCGTTCTATTTTTAATAATAGGCGGAATGGGTTATATAAAAGACATAGTGGTAATGGTAGTAAGGTCTATATTGTTAGCTACCATGGGAGGATAATAAAGCATTAAACAGCCATATAGATTATGGCTGTTTTCTGTTGAAGGAGGTACAGAGCAATGGTAAAAAAATTAAGTCTAATAATTTTAAGCGCGTTTATAATGACAATGATATCTGGATGCTGGGCGAAAGATATAGACCAACTAGAGGCAGATTTAAAGGCAAGGGCGCAATTAAACCAAGACATAGTAGATAAATTAGTAGATGCGGATTTAATAGAAAAAAGTACAGGAGAAACATTAAAGGAATCTATATCAGATACTGTCAGTGGGTCTTCAAATATACCTAAGCAGGGAATAACTTGGTACTTAGCTAGGAGTATAGGTTGCTGGAGCCCCAAACCAACTACAAAAGTATATATTGGAGGAAGCTTCCCTTATAAAGGAGGTAGTGTTGGGTCGTCCTACGGAGATGGTAAGAAAATAACTGATCAAAATAATTTGAAACCTATACCAATGGTTGGGGTAGATCAGGTAGAGATGCTGAAAAAAGAGCTGGCATACAAGGTATGGGTATTAAAATTACCTGAGGAGGGTAAGGAAGGACAATACAAGTCATTAGATGAGCTGACGGCTTTAGTGGAGCTGGTAAAGAGGGAAAAGAATACTGATAAGAGAACAGAATACTTTAATAAAATAGATAAATACTTTTATAATACAAATGAACCCTTATTAGATCCTGAAAAAGATCCTATTATAAAAGAGACGAAGTTATCGGCAATATCTACATATCATGTATGCGATTGTGATGACCCAGATTGTAAAGGGGTATACATAAATGCACCTCAAACTAGAAACTATGAGCTGGGGTACGATATTGTACTTAAATACCATACTATTCCAGTAGCAACCTTACGAATATTGGAGTTTAACAGGGAGGTTGTTAATAAGCTAATAGATGCAGATGGAGCAGATGAGGATAAGTATTTAAGGGATCCTAATGGAAAGCGGGTATTTCTGTTAGAATACCCTGTAAACTATGTGGAAAAAATAGAGACTGATGGGAAAAATAACTATAAGTCGGTTATAAAGGAATCTGACATTAGAGTTAACATATATAATGGAAAGTTAAAAGATAAGCAAGGAAATGAATTAAGGCAAAGAAAAAATCAACTAATTCATATAGGTGGAGGCGGAGGAACTAATGAGCCTGGTACATCGTCTTTCGTAGTGTATGGAAAGAGTAAAGTATCTAATATAGGATTCGCAGGAAAAGATGTAGAGAGCGGAGCTGTAGTACTTAGAGACTATCTAGAATTGATGTATATGCCAAATGTAGTAGATGGAGATAACATAATTGCACCAGGAAGAAGGATAAGGATAATAAATTTTGAGGGAGATATTAGCAGGAAGGCAGCATCATTTATAGATATGAGCGGAAGAATTGTAGAGAGAGTCAGCGATACAAAGCAAGAGGACTTACAAGACGATGTTAGAGACACCTTTGGATATGACAATCCAGCTCATGAGATATATGTAACTGATTTAGTAGATTTACCAACAGTTGGAGATAATGGTAGTAAGAGTAAGATTAAACCTGCAAACATAATTAATTCAACTGGCACTGGTAATACTGCAGATACTACAAGTGCTGGCGCAGGTACAGCTACAGGGGATCAAAATGGTGGGGGGAATAGCAATACAGGTAACAATGGAGCAGCTGGTGGAAGTGAAAATACAAGCAATAGTGGAGGCACCGGATATATTACAGATGACTATTCTGGTAAATCAATACTAAATACTAATTACGTAAATTCAATATCACCAACTTGTAGATTCCCTAGTGATACTATAGCAAGCAGCGATGTTAAAAATGAGACTAACAGTACACCTGCGGTAGGAGAACCTGAGAAGAGCGTAAAAATGATATTCTATGGAATACTCACTGATAAGAACCCTTTCGAAACAGCAATGTACAGCGGATGGATAAACACAGACGACGAAATAAATGGAAGTCTATCATGGTGGAACGATTGGTTAAATCAGAATGACTTTATATATAGGATAGACCCAAATAATCTAGACAACGCGTTTATGGGAGATTTTCAATTCGATATGGCCAAAGAAGGATTCATAGTATTTAATATAGATACATTAAGTAAAATTCAAAAGGATATGGATAACAAACAGAGAGGCAAAGAGGTAAATGGTATACGGAGTGCATTCATTATACTTGGGTTCATACTTATGGCATACAGTATGTTATTGTTAGCAGCATGGGCGTTCGACTGTGTAATACTGACAGGATTTAACCTGTTATCGTTTCTAACTTTTGGGAAATGGGTAGCGGTCAGAAGTACTTATGATGTACCTAATATAGATTCTGAGGGAAGATACTATGTAGACTTTCAAAAAGCTTTAATTAGTTGTGCAGTTATAATGGGGGTAGGATTTTTACTTACAGTTGTAGACGTAATAGAAATAGTGGCGGCTATAATAGAAGCATTAGGCGGAATTACTAATATGATTGATAGGGTTATTTTTAAGAATTAATGCTGGGGGGTAACATTTTGCTTAAACTGAAGTTAAGAGGAAGGGCTATATTAGCTACTATATTAATAACTAGCATAATATTAGGATATTTACCTATAGGGCAGGCACAAGCCAACCAAGTCCTAGGGACTAATTTAGCGCTTGGGTCTCCGTTATTGAATAATTCTTTTAATAATGAGCAGTGGGATAGGTGGGAAATAGTAGCTTTTGGTATCTTTTTAAGCAATTTTACATACCCTCTTGTGGATGATTATAGAACAGCTTTTACAAATACTAACAGTGGTTCAAAGGGTAGTGGATTTAAAGCATTGGATTTCGGTACTGGTAAAGACCCTGCTAATCATGAGGTATTAAAAAATATACTAAACTATGTAATCTCAATACAGGCGGATACAACAAACTTAAGGGAAATATTGGTGAAATGGGAAAGCCAGTCTGGAACTGGTGGAGAAACTGATGGAGAAACTGATAGTTACGCTCAAGCAACAATAAATGATTTCTTTGGGGAAGAAATGAGTACCAAACAAATGGTGCCAATATTCACAATACAAACAGGACCAGCGGATGATGCAGGCGGGAAAGAAGTAGTGTTCTCATTCAAAGATGGTTGGGACGTACAAATGTTATCAGCCTGGATGAGTAGAGTAACAATGGGAGATTACAGACAACAAGCTAATAGTGCTTTGGATAAGATGCTAGATAACAAAGAACCTATATACCTAGACGCATTAGGTAATATAGTAACTATGAATGATGGTAGACCAGTAGTAGTATTCCCGGCAGCATCTAATCAACATCTAACATCAGATGGAAGATACAATTTATTAACCTCTGTTATACTGGGAGGTAATTATATAACAACTGGAGAATACCGCATAGTAGATACACTAGAGGCAGAGAATAGAATGGTGGGGGTAAGTGTAGACTGGTGGGTATTCGACTTTGACATTGGAGTACCGATAGGGTACTTAGATTGTGGTAGCGCAGTAGATAGTAAATACAGTAANTATATCAAACCTGGNTCTACAATACTACTATTTGATACGGCTGTNGGTGAGTTGGCAAGCAAGAGTGGAAATAAGGGGGAAGCGTTAGCGCAGGTATTGATGTCTGATATAAATAATAAAAATACACCTGTAGGATTCACTGTTGCAGTAGTAGGATTGGATAAAATGAATGGGGTGCACGATAGATTCAAGGATTTATATAAACAATGCTCTCTAATATCAACTAGTAATCCACCTAGTAATAATAGGGATAAGCTAACATACATAAAGATGCCTGGGAGTAAAGAGCTAAAGTTATTTCAAAATACTATAGCGACAACAGTATCCACTAGAGCAGTCCAAAATATAGAGGGTGGAAACTTATCGGCATTAATATTTAGAAGGTATATAAATTATGTGCATAAGTATATAACTACTGGAAAGGTAATAGCTGATAAACAATCTGAAAATAGAATACTAGGAAGAAATGCTTTAATTAACGAGCTGGCAGGTAAGGATAAAAAGCAGGACATTAAAAATCTAATATTATATAGAGATGGAAATAAAATAAATGACCTCTTTATATCATTTGTAAAAAATGACGCATCTATAGGAGGAGATGCTATTNTACATAAGTCGGATAAAAAGGATATCAAATCTTGGGATGATATAACATTAAATGACTTGGATAAAGCTGGCTATCTTACAGCTAGCGATAGATCATTGCCTAGAATACGAGATGGGTTCTTCGATGAGAGTCTAGATAGAATAGTGAAGATATATTCCTACAATGATACAATTAAACAAGCCTCAAATGTACTAAGTATAAGACCCGGGACTGAGTTTGGATTATTGTCACCTCACATATACCTAACATATCTTGATTTCTACGGTGTAACTAGCGGGAGGAATCATAAGTTTAATACGGCTATATATGACGCAGAATCAGACATACTAAAGGTAGACATAACGAAAATGACTGCAGGTACAATGATGTCAGAGGAAGAAAAAAGGGCAAAGCTACTGGATTATTCATTTATGTTGCTAGACCCTGAGCAGGGAAGGCAATATAGATCGGATATGGCAATGTCTAACTTCTCAGATTGGATATATAGAACGTATCAAAAGATGGTATATGGAAAGTCAACCGAATACTACGACAATAATTCTGGAGTAGCGAATAGATACTCTGCAGGATTTCTACGAGTAGATAACTATAGCGAAAACTTTATGACTAAGTGGTTAATAGATGAATACTCTAAATATTTGTTGGTACTAATAGGATTTGGGCTGTTGTTAATAATAGTATACGGAGTAATAACAAAGAGGAAAACTATATGGTTCTTAGTGACTACCATAACACTTGTTACAATATTAATACTTACGCCTGCATTTGGGGAGATAACACCATATATAACTAATAATTCTGTACAAAATATGTTCAACGACAAAATGTCTTACTGGGCAATATCAGAGTCTGTAACGAATGCTAATATAGAAAAAGAATCTNCGAGGGAGATNGAGCAATTAGGATCAGAGGATGTAGATCTAAGCGATTTGATAAGAGCTGTAAACATAGTACATCTAGATAGAGCACTTATGGTTAAAAATGATATATCTAAGAAAATCAATGAGAGCGCAGCAGATTATGAAAAAGTACAAAGCTTACAATCCGCTAGATGGCTATTACCAATAATCATAAGACAATTTACGGCTGATGACAAGTCTTCGGATTATGTATACGTTCCATTAGCGGACGTATACGATAATTTATCTAACTTATATTGGTTATATAAGCCCAGTGATGCATTAACGGTGCAAACACAGGCTGCTAGGGATATGGTGGATAACTTTAATGAGGGGTCAGTTGATAATAGAACAGATGTAAATACAAAGACTATATTCTATGAGGACTATAACGAAACATCTAATCAAGCTAATAAGAGTAAAGGAATGTATAATAACATAAAAATTAGCTCTGATACAATGGATTATACTAACGGACCTGGATGGGAAAGTTTATCGAGGTTAAAAGATGATTCAGATGTAGTTCATACCGGAGCATACATATTAAAGGACGTAGTAATACCTAGAATAAATGATGTTAGCAGTGTTACCGAAGAGGGAGAAGAAGAAAAAGATGAAGGTGATAGCTATATAGAAGGTGGGTATAATACAAAAGAATTATGGGATAGCTATTTAGAAGCAAATAAATCAAATACAGAGCTTAAAGAATCACTATATAGAGTAAGCAGTAAAATGGAGCAAAGTGCTGGTAAATATANCAAGTCAAATCCTTCTAGTTCTATGGANGAATCTTTCGGATATTTGTGGTATACAGAAAGTACATTCCATTATTTTTATGATGTAATTAAGGATACTTTTGATTCTGGAATAACAGTAGGGACAGTGGCTGGCGAGTTACAAGGGATATATACCGATAATCGAGAGACTATAATGCACTACAGTGATACAGGTAAAATTAGGGACTTCTTAGATATGCAAGAATTGTTCACTAACACTATACCATACATATATAAGGTACAGATGCTAACNGGGGGTAATAACGGTAAGCAAGGGCTGTTAGGGGATAGTAAAATAGANAGTTACGCTCTATATGAAGGTATGAATAAGTCTTGGTTATTTAGGTCTAACTGGGTAACAAAAATGATGACATCTGAAATATTAAGTAAAGAGTCTAGAGTAACAGATGCTGAAGGTAATGTACATTNTGTAAGTAACCCAATGGATCCTTCTACATACCCTGATAATAGGCCTATGATATTTAGCGAGGCTCAAATGCATGCATTGGGGTTAGATGAGCTAGATTTAAATANAGTAGAGTTAAAAATATTAAAAGTAAANGAAGAGGTGATGAACAAGTGGACACTGNCGTTAAACTATGTGAATATAAAAGGAATGACTACAGATGTCTTATACAAACAAATGGCTACAGATGCAACAACTATATTTAATAGGGAGTTCTCTCCAACAAATAAAATAAATAGTAAAAAGGCGTTATATCCCAATGGGATAGATCTAAGAAGTATATCTTTCGACTCTGTAATGAAAATGTTGATGCTAAATACGACTAGAGATTCAAGTCTAATATATGGAGACACAATGAGAAAGGTTATAGATGATAGCGATATATTTACTGCGCTTGCGTTATTACTATCAGCCTTCTTAAGTGCTTTAATAACTCCATTTGTACGAAATGTACTATTGGGAATACTATTATTCCTTGGTATATTTTCTCTAATATCTAATATTATGGGAGACTCTAGGGTAAAGCTAAAGATTACTACGGCGTATATAATAAATCACGTATTATTCCTATTAATGACTATAATATACTTCTTAGCTTTCGCAGTAATAGTGAATTCATCATATAGGGATGACGTATTAAATGTTACTAACGTATCGTTTAATATAGGGGTACCGGTGTGGATATTCTTCATAATAATTATAGTAAACGTGGCATACATTTGGGGATCGTGTAAAATAATACAAATAACAGTAACAAATCGTCATGATTTAGGGTTCGGAGTATACACAGCTTGGAGTTACGCGTTAGCAGATAAAATATCTGGGGCAGTAAATAAAATATCTGGAGGTAAATATGGTAAGTCATATTCAAATAACACAGTAGTACAAAATACAAGCTTTGAGGAAATGAATGTGGAGGGGTCTAATGTAAAGGTAAGCAAAGAGATGGATACAGATGAGAATTTACAATATGAAAATTATAGCAATTACGATTATGACTTAGACAGTGAAATAATCTATGATAGTCATAGAGCAGCTAAGATAGAGGAAGAAATAGAGAGAGGATCTAAGTCAATGTAATAGGATTAATAGGTTAGGTGGTGGAGAATTGGCTAACAGCAGTAGAAGATTCAAGGATAAAAACGGAATGATGTTCATACCAATGAATGTAGACGGAGGATACTATTTTGATACAAATTTTATAGACTCCTTTAAGGTAGCAGTTATAATAATATTACTATTTGTCGCGGTGGCCGGGTCAGCTTGGATAAATTCCTGGTATACAGCTGGAGTAGTAAAGTTAATAGCTTATATACTAATGTTTTTTATAATACAGTTGATAGTAAGATATTATATACTAGAGGAGAAATACTATTTTAGAATGTATAATGCAATGAAAAAATCAAGTATTACAGAGACTGATATCGTATGGGACATAGCAAGTATAAGAGATTTTGAAGATGGAGCCGTTGTAATATTTTCAGATATGCGGCTAGGAGTGTTTATAAAGCTAGAGAGGGATACAATTACAGGAAAGGATAAGGATTTTAGAGAAACTCATTTTGACGCGATATCAGAATTTTATAAAGAAATGAATAACAGACAGTACCAATTTGTGCAATTAANTATAATGGAGCAAGCTGGTAATGACCCTAGGATAGACACGCTAGATGAGTTAGNTCTAAAATCAGATAACGCTAACTTAGCTGAATTAATAGAGATGCAAGTGGGTTATATAAAAATACTAACTAGATCTACACTTTATGAGTCTGACTATTTCTTAATATATACAGAACAAGTAAGTAAGTCAGATATAATACTCGAGGATGTAAATGATATAGCAACATTATTAATGGATGGGGCGTATTTAGGACATCGGGTATTAAGGGAAAAGGATATATTAGACCTGCATAAAGAAATATATGGGATAAGATATTTTGATTATAACAGGGCAACAATGAGGGTATTTAGCAATATAAATACACCTTTAGAAAAGCCCTTTAAGCTAAGGTCAATACTGATGGACAATGGGGAAATTATAGAATTATCTCAAGACCAAATAAACCGCATCCAAAAAATAGCTAGTGATATAAATAATAATACATTAAATGTTGGTGATATATCTATAAAAGAAGCATTATCGGGATATATTAATATAAATGATAAAGTAAATGTGGGTGGGGAGATAAAAATAGGAAATCATATGGAAGAAGATGAAAGTACAATAGATAATGATGATGACTCGTTCGCAGACATACTAGGATTCATAGACGAGATAGAAAAAAATAGAGAAGCTTTGGATAACGAATATGTAGACTTTTAACTTAGGGGGATAAAATGAACATACTTATATGCGGTGGGGAAAAGACAATAAATATAGTAAATACATTAAAGAGTAGATTCGCTTCGGGAGCAGTCACTATANTTAAAGAAGATANGATAAGAGATGTAGAAAAAATATTANGCCGGGGGGATTACTTTGATAGGGCAATAATAATGGAGCCCGCTTGGACTGATGATGGTAGAATACAGGATTCAACTGAAATAAGCTTAGAATTGGCTACCTTATGCAAGTTGTTAGAACAGCGGTGTGCTAATAATACATCGTTCTTTTTTGTAGCGACCAATAGAGAGATGGCTCAGGTAGTATATGACGAAAGCTTAGAAATACACCCTAGTACAACAATATTAGTTAAGGAACCTCCATATCCAGTATTATTCTTTACGGATTTAATAACCAAGGACGCAAAGGCAGTATATACATCATTACAGTTTAATCCGGAAGATAGCGAGGTGTTAGAGGATAACGATGATGAAAAATCATGGTCAGTAGAAAAATACCCTGAAGAGTCGATTGGATTTGGGGAAGACCTAGAGAAAATTAAAGAAATAAGTATAAATCCTGAGGACATAATAGATAGAGAAGATGGAGCAGACGAATTAGATGAATTAGGCGAATTAGAAGAACCAGCAGAAGAACTAGCAGATGAATTAGCAGAGGAACTAGACGAACTTGATAATGAGCAAGAAGATACTGATGATCCAGTAGAATGGCAAGAGGATGATATAAATGACGAAGATAAAGATTTAGATTGGCATGATGATAGAGGGGAAGATGTTGAAGATGAAATAAAAGAAACATCAGAACAGGTAGAAGAGGCTATAATACCTAGAGATGATGGTGATAAATCTGAGGAAACAGATAAGAAAATGCTGAATAACTTCTTAGGTGAGGCAGGGAAAGCTAAAGTACCTAAGGAGAAAAAAAGAAAGCCAAGGAAAGAAAGAAAAGAAAAATCAGATAACNTTAGTGCTGTAGACAGGGAGAAATCAGATGATGGCATTATANATAATGTAAGGANCATATTAGAATACTATAAAAACCGTGGGGGATCTATAATAATTACAGGAGCAGAGGGTAGCGGTAAGTCTACAATAGCGTATAATCTAGCAAACACTATAAATAAACTGGGGTTCAGCACATTACTGGTAGACTTTGATACAAAAGGGAGGTCTCAAGCATATATAAATAAAGACGCCTACGATTCTGTCAATTTCTATAACAGACAAAAGCTATCCCTGATGCAGGCATTGGGGTCAAGTACTGGAGTGTCTAAATATGCTAATATAATAAAACCCGGAATGCATATACTAACAAACAGTTTATCTGAGGAGATTGTAGATTACGCAGATATAGCTGAAAATTACAAGATGACAAGGTTAGATGTCAGTTCTAGGGGAAACTACAATATGACTATTTATGATATGCCATTTGAAATAGCGACTAATTATGGAAGTACAATACTGAATTCTTGCGATAACGTAGTAGTAGTGGCTGATAAATCTACTTGGGGAGTAGTTAAACTTCTATTAGATATGACAAACATAGAAAGAGAGGAAGTACAAGATGAGATATTTAGTAGGGCTAAGATATGTTTTAATAAATGTAGAAAAGGAGTACCTATACTAGGTTCAAGTAACTATGGAAGTAATAAAAATATACTAATTAAAATGGATGAACTAGTGAAGGAGCTCATAGGTATTTCCGTAGAGCTTAGATTTGAATATATGGAAGTAATTAAAGAAATGCGTTTTAACAACAGTTATGAAAATTACTGGTTCACTGGGAGGGCTTACTCAGATGATAGGGAAGGATTTATAGACTACTTAAATCTACTTGATAGCATATTTGGAATAGGAAAGAAAGGAAGGTAATATCTTATAATGGATAAATATATAGTGGGAAATAATGAAATAGACGGGTATATACTTCTAGAATACAATGATGTTGCCGAGGAAGAGCTTCAGAATTGCCTAGTGCATTATATAATAGATACAGATGATGAATCGATAAATCATTATGATAATATAAGAAAGTTAATAATAAATAAAAATGACGTCAATATTCTTATAGACGAGAACCTAATGGAGTCTAATATAAATTCTTGTATGCTCATGGCGAGCTATCAGAGATACGGAGTATATAAGATAGTAAACAGCCAGAATACCATAGATGCTAATTACTTAAAGGGAATAGAGAGTAGAAAACCTACAGTGGAAGAAATAGAGAAATTCATAGGGAGTGTCGTAGTAAGCTACGGTGAAATAGCTAATTTATTGATGAATCTGCAGATGGTAATAAAAGATGGGGATGTAGATAAGCTGATAAACTACATAGATAATAATATGGGNGTCATTANAGAATCTACAAAGGTCATAGACTACATGAAGTTTATGATTGGAGGAGAGCGNAGCAAGATANAAGATATAAGTGAGCAGAGTAAGGTAGACGAATTGTCTGAAAGAATGGCAACATTAGAAAGTGAGTTAAGCAAGTCTAGGGACAAAGAAAAGAATTTAGAGGATGNTTGTAAAAAGCAAAAGGAATTAGTAGCAAAGACTGAGGAAAAATTAAATAAATCAANCGAANAAGTAGANAAGCTGAGAAAAGAAAAAGAAAAGGTAGAGAAGGCGTTAAAAGATGCTGAGGATAAATTAGGGAGAGTACAGGAGGGGAATACTGGNGGAGACACTGGGNCAGACCTTGGAGAGTTGGAGGATAAGTATAAGAAAGAAATAGATGGCTATAAAAATAAGATANTATCATTGGAGGAATTGATTAGTGCTAGCGGACCTATACTTAGCCATTATAGTGAAATTCAATTATCTAATGTAAAAGCTAAAGTTAAATCTGTTATATACTTCAAGGAAATAAGTTATGTGAGATATACCAACAGTTTTATAATGAATATGCTGAGTATAATAAATAAAGTGCATAAGTTGAAGGCTAAATTACTGGTGTACGAATATAAGAATGACTTCTTAAACATCTACAAGCCATTTGAAATAGTAGGATCATCTGAGTATATGGCTGATAGAAATAGGGTATCAAATACATTAGATAAAATGGTGGTTGTAGACCANCAACCTGGAATAATGGAGGATGTGTTAAGGTCTGACTGTGATGTATTAATAATTTACGATAGGTTAAAACGTAAGAACGATATATTAACTGGTAATACTGTATATAAATATTGGGTGGTAAATAGTTCTAGTGAAATAGCGGCCTTAAACAGCATATCCAATGTAGAATATGGGCACATATTAACTAGACCATCAGTATTTCAAGATTGCTTAGCGGTGGGAGATATTCCTGGATATAAAGAAAAAACATCTTCTGCTAAATTGAGTGAATACACTAAGCTACTAAATTCTGGACGAAATAATAAAAAGTTATTCGAGATAATATTTAATAGGACAAATGTAGTAAACATTAAGAGAGAGGAGTAGCAAAAGGTGGGTATTGTAAGTAACATAAAAGAAAAAGTACAAATGTACGATATGATAATATCCAATTTAATAGCTGGAAATTCTATAATAGAGCCTGAGGAAAAATTAGATAACTCTAAGATATATATAGANTTTTCGAGCATATCGTCTGAGNATCAACTGAGTAAATTTTTTATANTGCAAAAGTTTCCAGATTACNTACCAAATCAGTTTATGGATGCAGTAAGAAGTAGGTGCATAAGACCGGGGGTTAAGATAAACTTCTACATATATTCTAAGCAGCATAAAATATTTTGGGAGTCTGCCGAGATGAAAAATCGTATGAATATATGGAGAGACTATACGGCCCAGAATTACAGTGATGATGTATTTGCTTATAGAGCCCGTAGAGGAGATATATTAGCTAAGGAGAGAATTATATGGTCTACTAAATATTTCAATGAAGCCGAATTAGACCAAAAAAGGACTTTGTGTAGTGTAATAATAGTAGTGGAAATTGTTGGTACTAGGCAGGGAGACGGGATACTAAAAATGAGTGAGTCTATAAAAAGATTCCGAAGCTATTGTGCAAGTATAGACCTAGTATACAAGGAAATGCGCGTAAACATGATAGACTGGATTAAATATTTCGGACCTTTTTCATTGAGAAACGTAAGGGAAGTAGGAACTAAGGTATCTAGAAAGATACTAACGGATGACGTGCTAGCTAATTTTAATAGTTATAAACAGGGGAGAATAGGAACAGGCGGAGTATGCATGGGTATGGACATAAGTTCGAAGGTACCAATACTAAGGAAATTTAAGGAGGATCCAGATGCAGCTGAGAATTGGTTGATATCGGCAGCTACCGGGGGAGGTAAGTCGTATTACNTCAANTGTTTACTNACATATTTAATGGCGGATGGGTTTGTAGCAACAGTGATGGATTATGAAGGAGACGAATATTATAACCTAGCAAAATACATAAGAGCTGAAAATCCTGAGGATGTTAAAGTAATATCTATGGGTAGAGGGTCTACAATATACTTCGACCCTATGGAAATTGCCGAATTAACAGGGGATGAAGATATAGATGCTGACCTAAAGGAAAACGCAATAAACTATACCATGTCGATATTTAGGGTAATTGCATGTGGATTGGATGGACAACTATCGCAATGGGAAGAAAGAATTATATCTACAGCAATAAAAAGAGTATATGATAGAGCAGGGGTCACAAATGATAGAGAGACGTGGAAAAAATCCAAAGGCTTAAGGATAAAGTATGTATACGAAGAAATAAAAAGAATGGCAATAGAGGAAGAGTTCATAGACGTAAATATGGATAATATAAAGCATAAGGCGGCTGTTAAATTACATGAGGGAGCATCCACATATTTTGAGGAGGGAGAGGCTAAGTCTGGTACTTTCCTTAATCCCATGTCTGTTAACGAATTATTTAAAGCAAAGTTTATAGTGTTCTCATTCGGTATGAAAGGGGCTACGTCATCACAGATAGACCCTATAATACTAGCACTTAAGCAGTTAAGTGTAGCTAACGTGGCTATTCAAATATCTAATTACTGTAAGTACGTTCGAAAATGCTTCAATGTTAAGGTGTGGGAAGAGTATCAACGTTGGGGAGATGTTAAGGGGTCGTCTGAAATAATATCAAATGCCATGACTGGAGGTAGAAAAAGAGGCGACGTNAACTTTATANTAACTAACGATCTTAGGAATATATTGGATGATCAAAATCCGNTATCCGTAAAACTTAAACAAAATATAACATCTATGATAATAGGTAAAGTGGCAGATAAGGAGACGCGTAAAAGATTCTGTGCAGATTACAGTTTACAGGAATTAGAGGGAGTATTAGACAGAATAGCTAAAGCAAATACTGATGAGTCAGGTAGAAATGCAACTAATATAGGAAATAAATATAAGCATGCTTTTTGTATTATCATGGATAATGGTAAAAAAGCTATAACGAAATATATGCTACCGCTTGAATTGAGACAGTCATCACTATTTAGAACCGGAGTAGACGTTAGTATTAACGAGTGATATTGGGGGATATAATGTATATATTATTATTTCTTATGACAATAATTTTGGTATACGTAGTAACTTTTAGTAAGGACTTCGATGATGAAAATGNGACTAAAGTTANGATAGCGATGGCGCTGTTAATAATATTGTATATACTATATATGTGTATGGTATCTGCATAGATAGTATATATGTATAATACATAGAGTAGGAATTCAATTGTAGAGAGGCAGGGTTAAAATGCCTATAGGAAATATTAAGAGCAAAGTATCATCTAGGGATATAGATAGAATAAGGGATAAAAGAAATCCTCCTGAGTTCGAACCTGGATTTGAGCCTGATGATGCAATAGATGAATTTAGCGATCTATTTGATGATTTAGAAAGCTTAGATATGGGCGGGGAAAGAAAACCCATAACGGCATCAGAAATATTCGGGATAAAGAAAGGTGAAAATGAAGGGGGCACGGGAAGCCCTTTTGGAGGAACACTTGGAAGTCCTACTGGAAGTCCCTTCGGCAGTCCCTTCGGCAGTCCCTTCGGCAGTCCCTTCGGTAGTCCTTTCGGCAGTCCTTTAGTAAATCAAGCACCTAAGGAAAGAGTACCATCAACATTTGATAAAGCTATAGATAAATCTGGAGAGGCATTAGAGGCAAGTGGTAAGTTATTAGT
>JGI24712J26585_10001580_pt1 | contig 19376 bp, 19 predicted proteins | sample BioPla3DNA2_FD_26585 | JGI IMG/M metagenome (IMG submission 26585) | reverse complement strand
TTCTTCTCCTGGCATTCCTGGTTCTGCAAAGTTTGGCGCCTGTCTTGTTGGAGTACAGAATTTACAGTTTCCCTTTCCTCCTTTTCCACCCTTTGCAATTANAAANNCATCATCTTTATGGGAAAGGTCTGCAATTANCTTACCTGTTTCGAAATCTTTTACTATTGTTCCCATTGGCACTCTTACATAAAGATCTTTTCCATCTTTACCGTAGCATTTTGAACCTTGACCATTTCCACCATGTTCAGCTACATATTTCTTTTTATATTTAAAATCTAGAAGAGTTGTTAAGCCTGGATCTACTTGGAATATTACATCTCCTCCACGGCCTCCATCTCCACCATCTGGACCTCCTAGAGGTACATATTTTTCTCTTCTNAAGGAAATAGCGCCATCTCCACCATTTCCTGATTTAACAAATATTTTTGACTTATCTATAAACATAAACTCACCTGTCTTTCTTAAAATAACTTTTATTTTATTATTTCAATATTTTACAACGTTTATTATAACATAGCAAATAAATATTAATTAAAGAATGGACAATTGACAATGAACAAGGAAATTATAGCAATGAAATTATTATTCATTGTCAATTGCCCATTTTCCTTCTTTCACAAAATAAAGCACCCTAATTTCAGGGTGCTTCATTATGAAAAATATTATTCTGCTATTGCTTCTACTTCAACTGGGTAAATGCTAACTTTTTTCTTGTTTCTACCCATTCTTTCAAATTTAACTATTCCATCTTCTTTAGCGAATAGAGTATCATCCTTACCCCTACCAACATTAGTACCTGGGTGAATCTTTGTTCCTCTTTGTCTAACTAAAATGTTACCAGCTAAAACAAACTCTCCGTCAGCAGCTTTAGCTCCTAGTCTCTTAGCTTGAGAATCTCTACCGTTCTTAGTACTTCCGCCACCTTTTTTTGTAGCGAATAATTGAAGGTTCATTATCATCATATTAGTACACCTCCTCTTTTAACAATCTTATATATTCACTGTCTTTTTTTGTTCCAAAATTTAATTTTATAGATTCTATCACGCTTTCAATACTTTTTTCAAAGGTTAAAAGTAAGACCTGACATTTATCTATATCTTCAGGTTTAAGATTTGATAAGTTTAAGTATAAAAAACCATCATCTATTTCATAATTGGTCTTAATTTTTAATACTTCTTCTATTCCTATAACTACACCTTGTGATAGTACAGAAACGGAATTACATATTAAATCGTAAAGACCAGATGCTTTCTTCATTTCAGCTTCTGATAAAGCATGACCTGATATCCTAAACCCTAATGTTAAATTTCTTTTTTTAAGAATTTCTACCTTAATCATAATAATTAAGCTTCGATCTTTTCAACTACTAATTTAGTGTATGGTTGTCTGTGTCCATTCTTTCTTCTATAATCCTTCTTAGGCTTATATTTGAATACTACAACTTTCTTAGCCTTGCCTTGAGCAAGAACTTTAGCAACAACCTTAGCTCCTTCAACAACTGGTGCACCAACTTTTAAAGATTCACCATTTGAAACAGCTAATACTTCTGTTAATTCAACTGTTGAGTCAACTTCAGCGTTAAGTTTTTCAACGAAAATTACGTCTCCTTCTTTAACTCTGTATTGCTTTCCTCCTGTAGATACTACTGCGTACATTAAAACACCTCCTCTATTTACGGTCTCGCCAACCAAGGTACAAAGTTCTAAACTTTGTTTATTCAAAACCTCTTATGTGCGGTTTAACATCTGATATTGTACCACATTATTATGTAGATTGTAAAGAAGATTATTCACATTTTTCTAATTGATTAATTTTATAAANTTTAAGGTTCTCTTTTTGATTATTAAATATTAATGGTTCTACTTTATATCCTTCAATTCCATCAATAAAATTTAAATATATTTCTTTGTCTAGGCCATGGATATGCTTTAAAAACCCAAAAATATCTCCTCTTACCATTTCTTCATAGTTTCTATCTAACTCTATATAAAAGGAGTTTATTGAACTTTCTTCTGAAGATTTAATAATATTATTTCTTATTAAATTTTCTATATAAGATAGTTTTAGCACATAACCTTCCTTATTACATCTTTTGCAGGGCTCTTCTAAATATTCATATATAGATTTTCCCCTTCTTTTTCTAGATATTTGTACCAGATCTAAATCTGTAAATGGAAACACTTTTACATTCCCCTTATCTTCCTTTAAAGCTTCTTTTAAAGCCTTCATAACTTCAACCTTTTGGGAGAAATCTCTCATATCGATAAAGTCTATTACTATTATTCCTGCAAGGTTTCTAAGGAGTATTTGCTTTCCAATTTCTTTTGCTGCTTCTATATTGGTTTCCATTATAGTTTTGTTAAAGTTATGTCCTTTAATATTTTTTGCTGTATTAACATCTATTACATACATGGCTTCTGTTTTATCTATTACGATATTTCCACCGCAGTTTAAGGCAACTTTTTTATGTCTTAGTTTAAGTATTTCCCTTTCTATATCATAAAAATCAAATAAACTTCTTAAACCTTCATATTTTTCTACTTCTATATTTTTATATTTTTCCACTAAATTTTTAGTTTCTATAAAGTCGGCATCATTGTTCAATATAATTTTACATTCATTATTTAGGTTTTCCCTTATAACCTTATTTAAAATTATATTTTCTCCATATACCTTACCTAAATTTAAACTATAATTTAATTTTTTAATAACGTTGTCCATTTCAAAAAGAATTTCTTCCTTTTCTAGAAGAAGATCTTCTTCACTAGCATAGACCGCTTCTGTTCTTACTGTTATTCCATATCCTTCAATATTTTCTAGAACACCTTTTATTCTTTCTTTTTCTTCTTCCCTATTAATTCTCTTTGAAAAGCTTATTCCTTTTTCCCCTAGGGTTAAAACTAAATATCTTCCAGGAATGCTTATGTTCTTGCTAACCTTAGCCCCCTTATTATTAATGGGCTCCTTAATTATCTCAACTAAGATTTCATCCCCTTTTTTTATGCCTTCTTCCCTTAATTCCTTGCTATAATACATATAAGCATCCTTATTTAAGCCAATATCTACAAATATAGAATTTATTGCAGGAACTATATTTTTAACCCTACCCTTATAAATTTCTCCTATATTAGGTTCCTCATTTATTTCTTCAACAAAACATCTATTTAACTTGCCTTTNTCTTTTATTGCAATTCTTAATAAATTATCATTTCTCTCAACAAAAATTTCTCTCATAAGTNCACTTCCTAAATTTAATATTTTGCAAGCAAAATCTTTAAAGCTCGCAGTTCACAGTGTACAGCTTCATCCTTAACTGTGAACTGTGAATTGTGCACCGTGAACTGCTAAAAGCGCTTCGCACTTTATCTTATTCTATCATAGAGAATTTTAATTAACAATTGAGAAAAAAGAGCCTGCTTAGTGTTTTAAAGCAGACTCTTTTTTATTTCTTAGTTATATTAATGTATTCAATAAGCGGAATATTTCCGTAGACTTTAAGGGCTTCTATTAGTTCATCTTCATTTAGTATATAAATCAGATGCATATCATCATCTAATATATAAAAGGTATTAAATTTATTTCTATCTACTAAAGATAAAACATTAACTAGGCCCTGATTGTAGTAAACTGATATTGTTTTATTTTCTATATATTTATTTTTTAAAAGCCTTTTTCTCTTTTTTACAATGTTCCCCATAGTTATATACATATAGGTTTTTCTCTCTATCTGAGTAATATAAAGAATTATTAATGCAGCAATAAACATGCTTATATTTATTTTTTTAAACCAAAAATATATGTATATATCTGTAAGTATAAAAATTATAGCTATAATGTAGCTTGTATATATAATTATTTTCTGGGATTTTTTAAAAATATATTTCTTTGACAGTATTATTTCAAATATCCTAGAACCATCTAATGGATAAGCGGGTAATAAGTTAAAAAATGCCAAGCCTATATTTAACTTTGCACTTGTTTTTAAAAATTCCCATGGGTAGATTGAATAAAGGAAGTAGAATAATACCGCAATAATTATATTTAACATAACCCCTGCTAGATATACTAGTATTTTTTCATTATCTCTTAAAACATCAACATCTGAAAGTTCAGCTCTTACACCAAAAATATGAATTTCTAGTTTATGAAATTTACATCCAAATTTTAATGCAATAAGCATATGGGCAAATTCATGTAATAATACCCATAATAGCGCCAATAGTAATATATTATTACGGATACAGGCTAATAGAATTAAAATTATTTCCGCCAATATTTTTTTAGTATCTTTTTTCATCTATATCTCCCTAAAAATTGCTCTTTCTTTAACAATCACCTTCTACTTTTAATTACTTAGCAATAATTTTAATTCATATCATTTAGTATATTGATTTCCTTCACAATATCATCATACTTTTCTTGAAAAAATTTCACAATTTCCTCTGTGTCTATTCCTATTTTCTCTAAGTTACTGTTTATAGCTTGGTAATCATAAGTCCTATTTATTTCTCCTTTTATAATAGTATATATACCCTGAGCTTGGGGATTTGGAATTATTTTAAGAGAAAGTAATCCTACAAACAAAATTAAAGTTATTATTGACTTTATGACCAACCTTTCAAGAAAAGTAATAGACTTTTTCTCACTTTTTAATGGAGAATAAATTTGCCCTCTATAACTATACCCATAATTTTTTCTAGTTCTTGGATATATATATCCCTTTTCATTATTTACCTCATTATTTTTATTTATTTTGGCTTTTACTTGTCCTTTTAGTTTATTATAATAATCACTATATTCATTTGCATATTTAATCAATCTATCACCTCACTTCTCAATATTGTATTTATATTTTTTTACTCTATATTTTATGCTATATTGAATTTAAATTATTGATATTCACATAAAAAAGAGAGTAGTTTACAAAAAATTTGTAAATTACTCTCTTTTTTAAAATCTTATTTTCTTTCTTCTCATTCCTACATTTATGGCCAGCCCTATTGACATTACAGTTGTTAACAGGGAAGTTCCTCCATAACTTATAAGAGGCAGGGTTATACCTGTAATTGGTACTAATCCAATATTCATTCCTACATTCTGGAGAATTGCAAAGAGAAAGTACGATACTAGCCCTACACAAATAATTGAGCCAAAGGTATCCTTGGCCGTCCTTGCTATTAGAATCATCCTATAAATAAGTATTCCATATAGAAGTAATAAAAATAAACAGCCTACAAATCCCCATTGTTCCCCTATACTTGAAAATATAAAATCCGTTTGTACCTCTGGAACATATTGGGCTGCATATCCCATGGAATTTTCTTTTGCTGTTGACCCTTGGATTCCAAGTATTCCTCCATTTCCAATACTTATTAGTGCATGTCTTAATTGATATCCTGATTCCGACATATCAGCTTCTGGATTTAAGAAAGATGTTAATCTCTTCTTTTGATAAGGAGCTATTATATTAAAATTTAAAATTAATATAATAGCCAATGCTAAAGCTGAAAATCCTCCAATAAAGAACCTTATATCAAGACCTGCTATAAAGAAGATACCAACTACCATAAAAAATAAAACCATTGTCATTCCCATATCCGGTTGAATTATTATGAATATGGCAGGAACAATTGCGTAAAATGCCATGGTAAAGAAGTTTTTCCAATCATTTATGCTTCCGTTCATATCTTCTAAGGTTCTACCAAGCATCATAATAGTTGCTACTTTTGCCAACTCTGCAGGTTGAAAAGATAGTGGCCCTAACCTTATCCAACCTCTAGCTCCATTTATATCCGTACCAATAAACATAGTTATAATCAAAAGAAATATGGATCCCCAATAAAATAGTGGAGTATAGGCCTTTAACAAGGTGTAATCTATAGCAATAACAAAGTATAAAGCTACAAGTACTACTACAAACCATATTGATTGTCTTATTAAGAAAAGGTTATTATATTCTGCATAACTTGCTAAATATATATTTATTATTCCAAAAATCATTAAGGTGATTAAAGAAAATAGAATTGGTTTATCTATTTCTTTTAATAGTTTAAAATTTAGTTTAAAATGTGATAACATAAGTCACCTCCCTTATTACCCTTAGAACTATTATATATAATATTTCGACTAATTAAAATAACTTTAATAAAATATTAATTAATATTTTATTTTCATTTAAGATTAAGATAAAATCAGAAATTCCATGCAAAAAAAGAAGATGCTATCTAACAAAAGTTGATAAACATCTATATTATTAACACTATCAAATAAATATTATACTTAAATCTTCAATTTGACTAAAAATCATCTTCACAATATATTTTGATACTGGGCAGCTGATAGCAGGTTACTTCACATTCTTAATAGGAATGTTAGCTACTAGTGCCGGACTATCTCCATCTACAGTTTCAGGTTTATTTACCGCTATTTCAACATCATTAGAATCTATTTCTATGTATTTAGATAATACCTCTAGTATTTCTAACTTTATTTTTTCAAGGGTTTCATGAGGCAAATCCCCTCTATCATGAATAAGTATTAACTTTAATCTATCCTTAGCAACCTCTTTAGGTGTTAGCTTATTTGAAAATCTTTTAAAAAAATCCACCTTCACTTCCCCCTTCTAACGCTTAAATATTCTCTTCAATGCTGCAAAAAAACCTTCACCACCTATGTTTAAATCTAAAAGTGGTACTTTTTCCCCTGTTATTCTTTTTGCAATATTCATAAATGCTTGTCCTGCTAATGCCTTATCATCTAGCACTATCGGTTCTCCTTTATTTGTTGAAACAGTAATACCCTTATCATCTGGTACAACACCTAAAAGTTCAACTGATAATGTTTCTATGATATCAGAAACATCTAGCATATCTCCCTTTTGAGCCATTGAATAATTTAATCTATTAACTATTACTGAGTGATCTTCTAACCCTTTTGCATCTAGTTTACCAATAACCCTGTCAGCATCTCTTACTGAAGTTATTTCAGGATTTACAACTACTACTGCTCTGTCTGCTCCTATTACTGAGTTTTCGAAACCTTGTTCTATTCCAGCAGGAGAATCTATTATAACATAATCAAAGTCTTCTTTTAATTCATTAACTAGTTTAAGCATATCTTGTGGTCTAACATCATCTTTGTCCTTTGTTTGAGCTGTAGGCAATAGGCAAAGGTTTTGATATCTTTTATCTTTTATTAAGGCCTGCTTAAGTCTGCATCTATTTTCAAAAACATCTGCTATTGTATAAACTATTCTATTTTCAAGCCCCATTAATACATCTAAATTTCTTAACCCAGTATCACCATCAACTACTACTACTCTTTTTCCTAAAGCTGCTAATGCTGTACCTAAATTGGCTGTTGTTGTAGTTTTTCCAACTCCACCTTTACCTGACGTAATTACTATAGAAATTCCCATTTTATTCTCCCTCCAACGCTATATATATTTCTTTGGTAAATAAGGCTCAACCACTATTGTATCGCCCTTAATTTTTGCTAATTCTGGATATGATGGTTTCATACCATCATCTGGCGCTTTTGTTAAAATATCTGCTATTTGAAGTATCTCAGGTTGTAAGTTAATGGCTGAAACAATAGCTTTTCTATTTCCCCCAACACCTGCATAAACATGACCTTTAATGCTTCCCAAAACAATAATATTACCACCTGCATATACCTCTGCTCCACTGTTTATATCACCTATAATTACTATGTTGCCCTGGTATCTTACAAGTTGTCCTCCCCTTATTGTTTTCTTTATAAATTTTGTTTTTCCTTCATATACCCCGTTAAAAATTTTGGTTTCTTTTTTATCTTGTATTAATTCTTCGAAAGTACACTCTTTTATTTGTATTTCCTCAAATAAAAGATCCTTTAATTTTTCAATCTCAACTTCATTAAAATTCTTTAAATTTGTAATTATATTAATAGTAGATCCTTTATAAAAACTCTTTCCTGATGATAACTTACTTAATAAGGCTTCTAACATCTCATCAAAGTTTCTAAACTTATCCACATAAATTTTGGCATTAATTCCTTCCTTAGTGCCTTTTATCTGAATTCTATCATCCTTCATTGGTTTCCCTCCACCAATAATAATCATAAATATTAATTTATATCTTATAAATATAATTATACCCTTAAATCATATCACATAACAACATTATTTTACATATTTTATAATTAAATTATATAAAAGTATATTAATCCTAAAATTTAAATTTATTTAGACATAATTTAAATTAGATAAAATTATTTATTATATAGCAATGTAGAAGGTACATATACATTCTACATAAAAAAGTGCGAATATAACCTAGGGAAGTTTATTCGCACTTTTTTTATTCTTGACCTTCTAATTTTATAGAATCATTTTTATTATCTTTTAGTGGTGAATCTAAAACATATTTTTTAAAGGATTCTGACTTTGAGCCGTAGTTAGGATCCATTTTTAGTAGCTCATCCTTAAAGTAAGCTTCATAAATTGCCTTATGAATAGTAGCACCTTCACTACCTCTACTTCCATCGTAAATTGTTGAGAAGATTGCTATCTGCGGATTATCAAGGGGTGCCATACTTATATAGTTACCGTATGCATTTCTTCCTTGTTTTCTATACACCGCATCATCACTTGCAAAGTCAGCTGTACCTGTTTTACCCCCAACTTTAATTGGAAAATTTGCAAAGGACCTGTATGCCGTACCATTACTTGGACTTGTATTAACTCTGTACATACCATCTTTAACTGCTTGTAGGTAACTTTCTGGAATATCTAATGTATCAACAACTTCTGGCGTAAATTCTTTAATAACTTCNCCTGTTGGTGATGTTATTTTATCTACTATTGTTATTTTGTATCTTGTTCCTCCACTACCTAAGGTTGCAACGTAATTTGCTATTTGCAATGGAGTAAAGTTATTCATCCCTTGACCAATTGCACTATTGACAATGTTACCTGGAGTTTTAATCTCAGCTGGCTTATTATCAACTGCATAATAAGCAATGGCATAACTTATTACATCTGCTTCCTCATCTAAATCTACATTTCTTCTTGTAGAAGCTTCTTCAACACTAGCCTTATATACATCTGAAAGTTCCATTACTTTCTTTATATAAGGAATTAAACTTGCTGAAAATTCTGTGCTATTTGTTACCTGCTCATCAGTTCCTATTTTTGATAAAGTATCCTTCATTAATTCCTTTAAAGCATTTTTTGCTTCCTTAAGTTCATCTGTATCATTTTCATTATCTTCTATGTCAAAAGGTATAAAACTAAATCCATGATAATTTCCTGCTTTTAATGCACCTACTATATCAAACATTGGAGCATTTACAATCCTATCTTTCCAAGATTTGAAATTATAAACTTGACCAAAGTTTTCTTCAATTTGAATTCCTGTAGATGGATTATCAGCCTCATCTGAAACTGGATCAACTCCTAAGCCAAACTTATAAGAATACTTGGCTAAGTTATCTAAATCTTCTAGTTCTCCACCATTATTTTTCCATAATCTATATCCCATCTCATAGAAGAATACGTTGGAGGAAACTTCTAGGGCCTTTCTTACATCTGTAGGTCCATTTGCTACACCTTGAAAGTTTCTAAGTACTTGCCCTGTTTTATCCCAAGTACCACTAGGGTCACTTATAAATTCATAAGGTGATACTACTCCATCCATCATAGCTGCTATTGCTGTAAGTGGTTTATATGTTGAACCTGGAGGTAATAAGCCTTGAGTAGCATAATTGAAGAAGGGTTTTGGATACACATCTATGTTGTCGTATCTTTCTCCAGTTTCTTCATTAACAGGAAACAGCTCGTCAATATCTCCTGTTGCACCTGTTCTTTGCATATATTCTTTAGCAAAACTTTCTATATCCGGATCAAAGTATATTTGATACTGTTCATCTGTTAATCTTCCTGGTATAGAAAATATATTTGGATCATAGGTTGGATAACTTACCATTGCAATAACCCTACCAGTATTTACTTCTATTGCTACTACTGATCCCCTTGTTGCATTAGCAGAAATTCCTTCTTTCATAACTCGTTCCATAGTATCCTTCATGGCTTGTTCTGCTGCATATTGAACATCTTTATTTATAGTTAAATGAATATTATTTCCCGGGTAAGAGTCTAGTTTAAATAATTCTTCTGTAACTTTCCCCTTTGAATTTACCTTAACTGTAGTTCCACCTTTATTTCCCTTTAATTGATCTTCAAAGGCTGCCTCAATTCCTGCCACACCAATTAAATCTGTAGAGGCCTCATATCCTCTTAATTCATAATTTTCTTCATTTGAACTATTTATTGTGGATAAATATCCTATTGCTGCCGAAGCTAAATTATTATAAGGATAAAATCTTATAGGCTCTATCACTACATCAATTCCTGATAAATCATTTGATTTTTGATAAATTATAAAAGCAGTATCTTTTTTGATATTTGTTGCTATATCTACAGATCTAGAACCTTGAAAACTTGACATTTTTATAGCATCTTTTACTACTATATAACTTCTAATTCTCCCTAAGGAATACCCTGCTTCAAGTAATTCATCTAAAATTTCTTTACCTGACTTATCTTCATAAGTTTCCATCTTTTCATTATAAGCATCTAACCTTGCTTCATAATCTTTATCAGTTTCACCCTCTTCTTGAACTGGCTCTTTGTTTATAACTTCTTGTAAACCATATATTTTTACAAGTTCATAGAAGGTTTCTTCCGCTGATATTTTCAAAAGTTCATTGTTAACTTCTCCAATTTGTTCATCTGTTAGATCTTCCTTATTATCTGGAAAGATTTCTTTTTCTATTTTTTCATTTAATCCTCTATCTCTTTTGAATCTAATCTCAAGGGCTTTTTTAGCTTCTGCATCGTCTGTTTTAAAATTAAAATAAAACTTTCCGCTACTATCGATTTTTAGAAGCAAATCATCTTGAACTTCCTCATTATTATCAGATAAGATTTGAAAAACTTCATCCATTGTTTCATAAAAATCTTCACTGTCATCACTAGGTTTAGTATAGGTTAATGTATAAGTTTGAATATTAGTTGCTAATACATTACCCTCACTATCATAAATTTTACCTCTCGGAGCCTTTTCTGATATAAATCTAGTTGAACCTACATCCGCCTTTTCTTTATATTCTGCATGCTTATAAACTTGAATATATAAAAGCTTTAAAACAATAGTTGCAAAAAGTATTCCCATTATAATATTTAAAACAGTATATCTTGAAATTTTTTTCTTCTTTTTAGGTTTATTTACTATCATTTAAACCTCCAATTATTTTTCTCATATTCATTATCGTAAAGCTTAAAAACATACTTATACCCAAAAAACATAAATATACTCCCGTATAGAGCAGAGAATATTCCTACTTTTATATCTATGGTTTTTCCTAAGATTTTGAAAATAACAAATATGATAAATACTTTTAATATATAAATAAATATAGAAGAAATTATAGGTATTAATCTCTTTTCCCTATATATATTTTCTCCTATAACAGCAGCTAAAAGGCATAGAAATAAATTTATAAGGCTATTTATTCCGAAAACATTGTAAAAATAGATATCTTGCAGAATTCCAGTAAAGGCTCCAATAAAAACGGCCTCTTCTCGTCCATTTATTATAGAATAAGCTAAAGCAAAAATAAAAAGAAGTTTGGGGTATGCACCATTAATAGCTAAAAAGGGCATAAAGACATTATCTAGTATTAATAATATAATTGAAATTAAAATAACAACCCATTTTTTCATTTTGCTAACCTCTAATTCTCATATTTTATATCTCTTGTTTCCTTCGGAACCACTGCAAAAATTTCTTCTAGCTTATTAAAATCTACATATGGTTTTACAATGGCTGTTTTCATAACCTTAACTTCATCAGTTTCTACTGAAATAACTTCGCCAATTCTAATTTCCTTAGGATATATTTGTCCAAGGCCTGAAGTTAATATAACATCACCCTCTTTTATTTCTGAATTTATTGGCAGATTTGTAACAACAGCTAAATTTTCATCATTGTGATTCTTATAACCACTTAATATTCCAGTAGTTTCTCTTGTGCTATCCACCATTACTGCTACTGAAACATTTTCACTTATTAAGCTTTCAGCTATTGCCCAATTACTTCCTACACTTGTTATTTTACCAACTAATCCTTTATTTGAAATAATAGCCATACCCTTTGCAAGTCCATGTTTTTCACCCTTGTCTAAAATGTAGCCCTTAGAAAAACTTTCTCCGCTATAACCTATAATTTCACTACCTATATAGTCATAATTGTTTTTTGAATCTGCAAAGTTTAAAAGTTCCCTTAATCTTTCATTTTCTTCTTTAAATTTATCATATTCTAGTAGTTTATTTTTTAATTCAATGTTTTCCTTTGTTAAATTCTTATTTTCTTCTTTTACCTCAGAAAAATTAAGAAAAAAATCTACCGTAGTTTTTAATCTTTTGTTCATATTATGAAGTACTTTTTGTAGGGGATTGGTTACAGTTGCAACACCACTTGAAACAACGCCTTTTTGGGAACTATTAGATGTGTATATAATTAAGCCTAAAAAGGTAACTGACAGCACTATAATAGTAACTGCCAGTTTATTTTTAAATAACTTCATTATTGTCCTCTTTGGCTCCTGCTTAACTCATCAAAATCATCTAATGCCTTACCTACCCCTAAAACTACACAATCAAGTGGTGATTCTGCAATGTGAACAGGCATATTAGTTTCATTATTGATTAACATATCTAATCCCCTAAGAAGAGCTCCACCGCCAGCTAACATTATTCCCTTTTCCATTATGTCTGCTGATAATTCTGGTGGTGTTTTTTCAAGAGTTGTTTTGATTGATTCGATTATTGCATAAACCGGCTCTTTTAAAGCTTCTCTAACTTGTTCTTCTGAAATAGTAACTGTCTTTGGAAGACCAGTTATCATATCTCTACCCTTAATTTCCATTGTTCTTTCTTCATCATCTATTTTATAAGCTGAACCTAATTCCATTTTTACTTGTTCTGCTGTTCTTTCACCCACCATTAAATTAAACTCTTTTTTTATGTAATTAATTATTGATTGGTCTAATTCATCTCCGGCAACTCTTAAAGATTTGCTTGTTACAATTCCTCCTAAAGAAATTATTGCAACTTCAGTTGTACCTCCACCGATATCAACTATCATACTACCTGTTGGTTCTCCAACTGGTAGACCAGCTCCTATTGCTGCTGCCATTGGTTCTTCCATTAAAACAACATCCCTTGCTCCTGCAAATTTTGCTGCTTCCTCTATTGCTCTTCTCTCAACTTCTGTTACTCCAGATGGATAACAAACTATAATTCTTGGACCTGCAAAAGATCCCTTAGTTGCCTTCTCAATTAGCTTTTTAAGCATTGTTTGAGATACATCAAAATCTGCAATTACTCCGTCCTTTAATGGTCTTATAGCAACTATATTTCCTGGAGTTCTTCCAATCATTAGTTTTGCCTCTGTTCCAACTGCTAAAGGCTTTCTTGTTGTGGTATTTATAGCAACAACTGAAGGTTCATTTAAAACTATCCCTTTTCCCTTAAGGAATACCAAAGTATTTGCTGTCCCTAAATCTATCCCCATGTCTTTATTTCTACTGAAAAATCCCATATGAATTCCCCTTTCGCTTATATTATTCCTTTTTCTTTTAAGCTTATAAATTTTTCATTTCCTACTATAATATGATCTAAAAGATCAATTCCTATTATTTTACTGCATTCCTTTATTCTAAGCGTAACATTTATATCCTCCTTACTGGGAGCAGGATCTCCTGAAGGATGATTATGGCAAATTATTATGCTTGAACTGCTTTTTTTTAATGCTTCATTAAATATTTCTCTTGGATGAACTATTGAAGTATTTAAACTTCCTTTAAAAATATCTTTTACTCCTAAGATATTATTTTTTGTATCTAGCATTATTAGTTTTAGTACTTCCTGCTTTAAATTGCACATCTCGTTTATTAAAAGATTAGCAACATCCCTTGGAGATGATATTTTTTCATTGTTTTTTATTAACCTTAAGCTATTAAATCTTTTAAAGAGTTCTCCTATAGCTAAAATTTGACTTGCCTTTATGTTCTTTATTCCTTTTACTCTTGTTATATCGCTAAGGCCTGCGTTTAACAAGCCATTAAGACCTTCAAATTCTGAAAGTAATCTTGTGCTTAGTGAAATAACATTTTCTCCCTTAGTTCCAGTTCTTAAAATAACAGCAAGCAATTCTGCATTATTTAAGACTTCTGGTCCATTTAAAAGCAATTTTTCTATTGGCCTTTCCTCTTCTGGTATATCCCTAACTTTAAGATTATTATTCATAACGTCTCCTTTAAATAATAATATTACTATTAGAAATATACCCATAAATTATATTATTTAACCTTCTTTAGCATTTTATTCAGTAAGTTTAATGGCAGTCCTACTACATTGTAGTAACACCCGTTAATCTTTTCAACAAAGACTCCACCATAACCTTGTATGCCATAGGCTCCAGCCTTATCAAGAGGCTCTCCTGTTTTTATGTAAGATTTAATTTCTTCATCAGTTAAATTTGAAAATTTAACTTCTGTATATAAGGACTCTTTTTCTACCTTATTATTTGAAGTATTAACAACAGCTAATCCAGAATAAACTCTATGGGTCTTCCCGCTTAATGATTTTAGCATATTAAATGCATCTTTTTCACCTTTAGGTTTTCCCAATATATTATTTTCTAAAACAACTATTGTATCACCAGAGATTATAATGGCATCTTCTTTTGTTTTTTCTTTAACATTCAATGCCTTTCCTAATGCTAACTCTTTAACATATTTGTCTATATCTCCATTAAATACAACTTCTGTTTCATCAAAATCACTTACACTAACATTAAAATCTTCTACTATTCTATGTAATAGTTCTTGTCGTCTTTCTGAACCTGAAGCTAAGATGTACTTCAATTTCATCACATCCTAATTATATATTAATAGCCCATTATTTAGCTTGCATTTATTAGCACTTTAAATACTAGGCAAAATAGCCCTTAGCACACATCAAAAGCTACTTGTATTAATCTTCTATAGTTTATCATTATATAAGATTGCAAACAAGTAGCTTTTACCTTCTTTATTCAATTTTTATTAATTTGTAATATTTTTGGTATCAATATCCATACTATTTTTTAATCTTACTTAAAATAGTATATATATATTCATTCTCAGAAGCAATATTTTCTTTATTTATTTTTTCCGGCATATTTTTCACATGGTTTTTATATTCACTTAAAAGCTCTGTATAATCTCCTTCACTAACTTCCTCTAAACTATTTAGCCATTCCTTAAAATCAGTAGTAGTTACTTCTTTAACATCTGCTTTATAGGCAGTATTTAATATTTCTAAATGCCCTCCCATTATTGCTGCCAGCTGATTTTCATCTAAATTCCCTTCATTTAATGATACCTTAAATTTTGCATTTTCAATATTCTTTCCATTTAATTTACTTAAAATTTCTGTACTTTCTTCTTCCTTTGTTATAGCTGCAATAACCTTAAACTTTTCTGCTTCATCCTTCACTATAAAGGAATTAAAGTCACTTTTTATTTTAGCCAAAATTTGATTTGCATTTTCTTCTTTAGAAAAATAACCACATTGAATCAAATAAAAACTTATTTCGTTCAAACCCTGATTAACTTCCGCTTCATTATTAGTATTTACAATGGGTTCTGTATCCAAATCAAATGAATCAGGTAAAAATTTTATTATAGCCCAAGCTCCAGCACCACCAATACTTATTGCAATAACTGTAGTTATAAGTATTGATGCAAAAAACTTCATGCCTTCATTTTTCTTTCTATAATTATATTTTGTGTACTTCATTTTATCCTCCCCCTCTTTTTCTTATTAATATATATTCAAAGGGAGAAGATAATATTCATTATGTAAAAAAGTAACAAGCACTTTTTTTAGTGCACTGTGAACTAAAGAAGATTGTTTCCAATCTTCTTTAATTATTTAAGCGCTTTTAAAACTTCCTTTAAGTATTCCCAAACATTTTGAACTGATTTTATGCTCATATGTTCTTCTGGTGTGTGAACATCGAATAAGTCTGGTCCAAAACTAATCATATCTAAGCCACCTAGTTTTTCATTAAATAATCCACACTCTACTCCTGCATGAATTGCAACTATATTGGCATCTTTTCCATACATCTTTTTGTAAACATCTAAGCAAAGTTCTCTAAGCTTTGATTCTGGATTGTACTCCCAACCTGGATAATTTGCAGTTGTTTCAAATTTGCAGCCAAAAATATCAGCTATAGTTTTGCTTCTTAATACTATTTCTTCTTTTAAAGATTCTACTGAACTTCTAATAGCGCTATCAAAATAAACTTTATTATTTTCTGTTCTAACAACACCTAAGTTAGTTGAACTTTGTACTAAATCTTTTATTGTAGCACTTTTTGTATCTATACCATTAGGAATTAAGTATAATAAGTTAACTGCTTTTTCTGTTGAATCCTTTGTAAATACTTCAGTTACATCTCCTTGAACTTCACATAATTGAACTTTTACTCCTGGATCTTGAGTCTTTAATTCATTTAATAATGTTTCCTGCCACTTACTAACTATTGTTTTTGCCTTTTCTACATCTCTTTCATTTATTACTATTAAGGCATCAGCTTCTCTTGGAATTGCATTATCCTTTGAACCACCATTAAGGGAAACTAATCTAAATTCAACTTCTCCTAATAAAGCTTTTAATACTCTTCCTAATAATTTATTAGAATTTCCTCTTTCTTTTATTATATCCATTCCTGAGTGGCCACCCTTTAAACCACTTATTGAAATATCTACTAAAGAAGTATTGTCAGCTCTATTTTCTAAGTCTGCAGAAAATTCAAATTTACTTCTTACTCCTCCAGAACAGCTAACTAAAAGGTCTCCTTCTTCTTCATTATCTAAGTTAATTAATATTTTTCCCTTTACATGTTCCTTGGAAACTGCCATAGCTCCTGACATTCCTGTTTCCTCATCTGTAGTTAGTAGTATTTCTAGTGGCGGATGAGGGATATCTGTGGAATCTAGAAGAGCCAAAGCATAGGCTACTGCTATCCCATTATCAGCACCAAGAGTTGTGTCAGTTGCGTAAATCATATCATTTATTATTCTAAGTTTTAAAGGATCTTTTTCAAAATCATGATTAACACCCTTATTTTTTTCGCAAACCATATCCATATGACCCTGGATTATAACAGTAGGAGAATTTTCATATCCTTTAGTTCCTGGTTTTTTTATAATAACATTTAGAGCTTCATCCTGTATTACTTGTAAATTTAATTTCTTTGCAACACTTACTAAATAATCACTTATTCCCTTTTCATTTCCTGAACCCCTAGGTATTTGGGAAATTTCTTCGAAATATTTAAAAACCTTCTTAGGTTCTAAATTTTGCAAAATATTCATATTTCAGTCTCCTTTTCCTAGTAATTTATGCTAAAATTATAGTATAGAAATAGTATAACACAAGTAAAAAAGTGTAGTACAGTATTTTACAAGGAAAAAGACAAAAGGCAAAAGGCAGAGTTCAAAATTTAAGATGAAACTATTACATAGTTTCTTAATTTTAGATTTTATTTATTCAGCTTAAACTGAATTATTTATATAACTATTTTAAAAATTATTTTCAGAATATTCTTTCAATATTATTTATGTGAGGTGACTTTTATGCAAAAAACAAAAATGATCTTTACCATTGGGCCTGCCAGTGATAAGGAAGATATTATTAGGGAATTTATTAAAATAGGCATGAGTGCAGCAAGGCTTAATTTTTCCCATGGCAATCATGAAACCCATAAGGAGAAAATTGATCTTATTAAGAAAATAAGAAAGGAAATGAATTCTCCAACTGGAATTATATTAGATATTAAGGGACCTAAAATTAGAACTCATAAATTTATAAATGATGGAGTTGAATTAGTTGAAGGGCAGGAATTTTCTTTCCTTTGCCAGGAGGAAATACTAGGTGACAATACTAAATGTTCTGTTTCTTATAAGGACCTTTATAAGGATGTTAAGGTTGGTGGAGAAATACTTGTTGATGACGGATTGATAAGGTTTGCAATCATGGATGTAATTGACAAAGCTATAAAATGTAAAGTTACAGTAGGTGGAATAATTAAAAACAACAAGGGGGTAAATGTCCCAAATGCTAAAATCAGCCTTCCTTCTATTACTGAAAAAGATAAAGAAGATTTGATATTTGGTTGCCAAAATGGTGTTGATTTTATTGCTGCTTCCTTTGTTAGAAAAGCCTCTGATGTTTTAGAAGTTAGAAAAGTATTAAATGAAAATGGAGGGGAAAATATTCAGATAATATCTAAAATAGAAAATCAAGAAGGTGTAGATAATATTGATTCTATTTTAGAAGTTTCTGATGGAATTATGGTAGCTAGAGGTGATATGGGAGTAGAAATACCTATAGAAAAGGTACCTATAATTCAAAAGAATATAATAAAAAAATGTAATCAAGAAGGAAAAATAGTAATAACTGCTACGCAAATGTTAGATTCAATGATTAGGAATTCATTGCCTACAAGGGCCGAAGCCTGCGATATATGTAATGCTATTTTTGATGGAACAGATGCAATTATGTTAAGTGGTGAAAGCGCTAGCGGACTATATCCCGTAGAAGCTGCTAAAACCATGTCTAAAATAGCCTTAGAAACTGAAGCTAACTTAGATTATATTTACCTAAATAGACGACTTAAGGAGCCATCCTTAACTTCTTTTTCTGAAGCCATTAGTTATTCAGCTTGTAGAACCTCCAATCTTTTAGATGCAAAGGTAATAGTTGCTGCTACCAATAGCGGTACCACAGCAAAACTTATATCAAAATATAGGCCTAAGTGCCCTATTATAGCAATAACCCCTCACGATGAAGTAAGACGTGGCTTAAACTTAAACTTTGGTGTCTGTCCTACATTTTGTGAAGTATTTAATTCTACCGATGAAATTCTGGAAGAAGCAAAAAAAGTTGCAGCAAACCTATCCTTTGCTAAAAAAGGAGATGATATTGTAGTTGCTGCTGGAATAGCTAACGCACAAGCAGGAGGAACGAATATGCTTAAAGTCTATCGACTTTAAGCAGTGCACTGCAATGCACAATTCAAAATGCACAATTTCGGATGATTTTTAGACAAGCTGAAAATCCACATTTTATATAAAAAGACTGCTGGCTCTGCCAGCAGTCTTTTTTGAAACTAAACTCAGTCCTCCACACTCCAAACTCCAAACTATTAAAATCTGATAACTGAAAACTAAACCCAGTCCTCCACACTCCAAACTCCAAATTCCACACTCCAAACTCC